>Ga0256914_1000524_pt1 | contig 37805 bp, 31 predicted proteins | sample HulkmetaG_FD_191571 | JGI IMG/M metagenome (GOLD analysis project Ga0256914, IMG submission 191571) | Hydrothermal chimney microbial communities from Main Endeavour vent field at the Juan de Fuca Ridge, Pacific Ocean - Hulk | ecosystem: Environmental > Aquatic > Marine > Hydrothermal vents ... | reverse complement strand
GGGCGACGCGGTGGAGGTGGGCTGGGCGGGCGTGCAACCGCTGATCAAAGCCAGCACCAGGGCCAACAAGATGAACCGCATCCCAAAGCGTCCATGCGTAGGCATGGGGCAGCCTCCTCCGTAGGATGTGGGTGTATGATACCATGGGTTGGGGGAGGTTAGAAGTTGGAAGATGGAGGGTAGCAGGCAGCAGGTAGGGGCAAGGCATTGCCGCGCCCTGTGGCCGCGCGCCCAAGGGCCACGCGGCGTGGCCCGGCCGGGTCACGGAATCCCCCTCCCCAACCCCTCCTCCTTCGTAAAGAGGGAGGTGCGATGCGGGCCCGACACGCGCCTCACGCGCGCCATCTCCCCCCTTCCCCTACGAGGGGAAGGGGGGACCAAGGGGGGATGGGGTCGGCGCGTTGGAAGTTGGAGATAATGGAAGTTAGAAGTTGGCAGGGAGCAGAGAGCGGGTAGCGGGGCGCATGTATGGACAAGGCGCTGCTTCGCCCGGCGGCCGTGAGGGCCAGGGACGAAAACATCCCCCCGTGTTCTCCGTATCGCCGTGTGAGATCAGCAGGTAGCAGGTAGGGGTGACCCGGCGGGTCGCCCGAGGGCGGGGCGCAGGTAGGGCAAGCGGCCACCTGCCCAAACGCGGCTCTGCCCCGTGCACCCGCATTAAACGCCAACGCCCCGCTGTGCCGTGTGCGACCCCGGATTTGCGCCTATCCAGGCAGGTGGGAGCCTGCCCGAGGGTTCGGCCTTGGCTTGCGCCTATCGCGTCCCCACTCGGGATACCCGGCTCCCTCTTGGATAAGTTGGGCCAAATCCGGTTCCCGCGCATCACGAACACAGCAGGGCACTTTCTTTATACCACAAATTCGGCCCTCAGCGCGCGCATTTGCCCACGGTCAAGTCCTCACAAACGCCCGCCCCAGGGCGCCCCCCAATGCCGCGGCAGCGGCGGCACCGGCGGAGTCAACGACGCGGCCACGGCCAAACTGCGAATCGGATCCGCCACCCCCACCTGTTGAATGTGGTCCAACAGTTCATCCAGAACCGCCAAAGACCACGAATTGGAATGCACCAACACGATGTCCCCCGGCTGGATGAGAGGAATGTGCCGCCGCAAATCGTCCAAAATGACGCTATACAAAGGCTCGCGCAGGCCCGCGGCCGCATCCCCCTTGGGCAGATGCGGCGCGACAACGCCCATGTCGTCCCAAGTCCACCACACATGATGATAGCCCAAATCGCGCGACACCTTGATCACGCGTGCCAGGTTGTCGCCCGCGCCAAAGGGGATGCGAAAATAGGGGAACTCGGCCTTCATCCAGCGCACATAGTCGCGCCCCAAATGCTGGGCCAACATTTCCTCAAAGCCCAGCAGTTGTTCTTCAATCTCCTTTTCGCTCAAATGCGTGAAATACGGATGCGTGGCGGAGTGATTGCAGATGATGCCGCCCACCTCGACCAGGCCTTCCAGCAAGTTCTCGCCATCAGCGTTGGCCAGGCTGGGCAACGCCCGCCCCACCGCGAAAAAAGCAATGGGCACCTGGCGCCGAATGATGGCCCGCGCCATGTCCGCGAACGTGCTGGAATAGCCATCGTCGGTGGTCACCAACACGCCAAAGCGCGGATCGATCGCCTCGACGGCCCAGGCGCCGGTCCAGCGGCGCCGCGTCGGCCATGGAGACGGGAACAGCCACCCCAGCGCGCCCAGGCCCACGAGTTTGAGGAAATCCCTACGGGTGAGGCGTTGGGCTGAGGTCATGGCTCGGCTCCGTTTCCGTGGGCGTTGGGATGGGCAAACCCACCCCTTGCAAGATAAAGGTCACATAGGCGCGCGCGCCCTCGGGGTTGAGATGCGCGGCGTCGTAATAAAACCATTCGTCCAAATGGGGCGTGGCATACGCGTTCCAATCCAGCAAAGTGGCCTGCGGCCAACGCGCGACCCCTTCGGCCAGGCGCTCATTCGACAAGGGCGCCCACCGAATAGGGCTGCGCACGTTAACGAAGTATACCCGTTCCACGCCCAAATCCAGCAATGTCTGCATCACTTGGTCGAAGGTTTCGGGGGCAAAGGGTCCGTTGGTGCCTGTGTGAATCACCACCACCGGCGCCAGATGCCCTTCCGCGGCCAAATCGGGCAGCACTGGCAAGAAGTGCACCAGCCGGAGATTCTCTTCGGCCAGCATATAGAACCGCTCCGCGGGCAGCACCTCCTCCCACGCCTGGCGCGTGCCTGCCATAATCGAATCGCCCAGCAGGGTGAGCCACAACCCTTGGGGAAGCGGTGTTGGCGTAGGGGCAGCCGGGGTGGCGTTGGGGGACGAGGCTCCGCGCGGGCCCGCGGGCGTTGCGGTCGCGACTGGCTGCACGAGCCGCGCCGCGGTGGCCTGCCGCGTTGGGGTTGGCTGAGGCGCCGCGGTCGCGGTGGGACCGGGGGTCCCATACACCGCGGCGCGGGCTTGGGCTTGCACTTGGCCGCGCTGGGCTTCCAGCCGCGGCACAGCAACGACCAAAGACGCGGCCCAAACAGCCACGATCCCCGCGGTCAAGGCACGGCGCCCGCGCGTCGCGGTCCAAGTCCGCCACCAGGCGCGCACCCCGCGAGTCCGAATGGGGTGTTCCACCCAGCGATAACTGATCTCCGCGACTGCGGCCGTGGCCAGAAAATGCGCACCCGCGCACGCGAGGCCCGACCACGGGCATTCCTGCCCTGGCCGCCAGAGCACGATGAAAGGCCAATGCCACAAATAGAACGCATAACTGCGGGTGCCCAGCCACACCAATGGACGCCAACCAAACACCCGGCCCAAAAGGGTCGTGCGCACGGTAGCGCCGCTAAGCACTGCGGCCGTGAGCACCGCGGTGAGGGCGAAGCCCCCGCGATAGAGCAATGGACGAAATTCGTCCAACGCGTGATACGCGTACAGCAGGCCGCCCAGGGCCGGCCAAGCCCAAAAATCAGCCCAGCGGGCCGCGCGCGGCCACGCGCCCGGCGGCCAGACCACGGCCAACCACGCGCCAATGGCAAACCCTGCCGCGCGGGTGTCGGGCGCGTAATACACGCGTGCGGGGTCGGCCAGCGGATCGTACAGATGGGCCATCCACCACGTCGAAGCCAAGGCCAGGCCGGTCAACGGCAGCAGCAAACGCTTTTGGCGCGCGGGTTTTTGCACCCGCAAAAGCCGCAGCCACGCCCACAACAGCAAGGGCCAAGCCAGGTAAAACTGCTCTTCGACGCCCAAAGACCAGAGATGCTGCAGCATGGGCGGGCGGCCGAAGCGCTCGAAATAAGGCACTTGACGCACAATGTAGAGGATGTTGGTCACATACACGGCCGCGGCCGGCCAATCTTCGCGCAATCGCGGCCAAGCATCGGGCGCCCACCGCGCGACCAACAAAGGCACCACCGCGAGCAGCAGCCACAACGCGGGCCACAACCGCCGCGCGCGGCGCAGCCAAAAGCGCTTGAGATCCAAGCGCGCGGTGGCCGCGTATTCTCGCAGCAGCAGCGCGGTGATCAAATAGCCCGAAAGCACAAAGAACGTCTCAACCCCTAAGAAGCCCCCCGCGGCCCAGGGATACCCCAAATGGTACACGAATACGGCCAGCACGGCCAGCGCGCGCAAGCCGTCCAAACCGGGCATGTAGGGCAAGCGAGGCGAAGACGCGGACCGGGTCATGAGGCAGCGCTCGCGGCCTGAAGAGTAGCGCGCAGCCCTTGTGCCAAAGACACGCGCGCGCGAAAGCCGAGTTCCTCGGCCGCGCGGCGGGGGTCCCCCACCGAATGGCGAATGTCGCCGGGCCGAGGCGGTGCGAACTGCGGCTCGGGCGCCTTGGGGAAGAACCGGTACAGTTCGGCCAGCAAGTCGAGCACACGGACCCCTTGGCCGGAGCACACGTTGTACACCCGGCCGGGCGCTTGAGGCGCTTGGGCCGCGGCCAAGAGCGCATCGACCACGTCGCGCACGAACACGAAATCGCGCGTTTGATGACCGTCGCCATAGATCACCGGCGGCCGGCCCGAGCGGAGCCGTTCCACAAAACGCGGAATCGCGGCCGCGTAAGGGCTGTCGGCCCGTTGCCGCGGGCCATATACATTGAAGAAGCGCAAGGCCACCGTGGGCAACCCCATCTGGGTATAGGCTTGGGCCAACGCTTCGTTGGCGATCTTGCTGGCCGCGTAAGGCGACTGCGCGCGCGGGGGCAGGTCTTCGTGCAAGGGCAGCGTCGTGTGCTGGCCGTACACGGCCGCGCTGGAGGCCAACACGACCCGCTGCACCCCTGCCTGCCGCGCGACTTCGAGCACCTGGGCGGTGCCTTGGGCGTTGATGTCCAGGCAGACCAGCGGGTGAGCGATGGAGGCCGGCACAGAAACAAACGCGGCCAGGTGAAAGACGAGGTCCACCCCCGCGGTCAGGCGCGCCAACACGCCGGGGTCACGGATGTCGCCCTGCACCACGGTGAGGCCAGGGTGCGAACGCCACGCGGCCAAATTCTCGGCCCGGCCAGTCGAGAAATCGTCCAACACGACGACCTGCACGCCCCGAGCCAGCAAGGCCTCGACCAAGTGCGATCCAATAAACCCCGCGCCACCGGTGACCAATGCGCGCCGCATCAATGCCCCCGAAAACCCAGCACCGCGGCCACCGTGCGCAGAATGATGAGCAAGTCCAGGGGGATACTACGGTGCTTGATGTAATACAAATCATATTCCAATTTGCGCACGGTGCCCTCTAAGTCGGCCACATAACCGTGATTGATCTGCGCCCAGCCGGTAATGCCGGGCTTGACCAGCAACCGAGCCCGATAAAACGGGATTTGCGCTTGCAGGCTTTCGACCAGTTTGGGCTGCTCGGGCCGCGGCCCGACCACGCTCATCTGCCCCAACAGCACATTGATGAACTGGGGGAACTCATCCAGGTGAGATTTGCGCAGGAATCTGCCAAAGCGGGTCACCCGCTTGAGTTCGTCCTCGGTGGCCCAGCGGTTGGTGGTGGTCTCGGCCACGGGCCGCATGGTGCGAAACTTGTACACGGTGAACACGCGCCCGTGCCGCCCGACCCGCTTTTGGGCGAACAGAACAGGCCAACCGCTCTCGAGGAAGATGATGAGGGCGATCACCGGGCCAATGAGGGCCAGCAGCCCCAGGCCCAGGGCCGCGCCGATGAGGTCCAGCACGCGCTTCGCCACCCGATAGTACATGCTCTTGCGGGCCTGGTCCATGAACGATTGAATGAGCCAGGTGGCGGCCAGGTGGCGAATGGGGACCCGCTGAAAGGCCTCTTCGTAGAGGGCGTGGAGGTGGCTGACTTCCGCGCCCGCGGCCTGGGCGTCGAGCAAGGCCTGAAACAGGCCGCCGCGAATCTCGCCCACGATGGCCACCACCACGTCGGTGATGGCATACTGGCGCACCAAGTCGCGCAAGTCGTCACCTCGCCCCAGCACAGGCACCTCGCCGATACGCAGTCCTTGTTTGGCCGGGTCGTCGTCGACAAACCCCACCACCACGGCGGGGTGCTGCACTCGCCCTTCGGGGCTGCGCAAATAGCCGAGGAACTCCCGCCCGTGGCGGCCGGCCCCCACGATCAACAGGCGACGCACCCAGCGGGTAGCAATGCGGCGATATAACGCCCGCCAAGCCAGGGTGGTGAGCACCGCGTACAACAAGAAGAACGCGACACTCAGCCGGGGCAACACTTGCCGGTCCACATTGAGCACGAAGTAGAAGAGCAAATACAGCAGCAAGCCGATGAACGCGGCTGCGAACACGCCTTGGAGCGTGCGCCGCCGGCTCAGGGCCCGTGCGTCGTCGTAAAGGTCGACGAGCAACAGCAACCAAAAGAGGGGGAGCACATAGAACCAGGTCGGCCGAGACGCGGCAAAGCCGCCCAAGCCCACCTGGGCGGCATAGGGCCATGCGCTCCAATACCAAGTGAGCAACGCGGCCAGCCAGGCCAGCCAAGCCGCGATCAGATCGCCCAAGAACAGCAAAATCCGCCGCTCCGCGGGGCGAGGGATCCAGCGGCGGGACCGACGAGGGGAAACGGGCGCGGCGTTCATAGCGCGCGAGGTGCAAAGCGATTACGACCGCGGGCTATAGGCGACTGCCTCAATTTCCACCAACGCGCCCTTGGGCAGCGCGGCGGCCTGCACCGCGGACCGGGCCGGCGGCTCTGACGGGAAGAAAGTCGCGTAGACCGCGTTCATGGCCGCGAAGTCGTTCATGTCCTGCAAGAACACCGTGGTCTTGACCACTTGGCTCAACGACGCGCCCGCGGCCTCCAACACGGCCTGCAAATTGCGCAGGGCCTGACGGGTTTGGGCCTCAATGCCGCCGGGCACCATCTGCCCCGTGTCAGGGTCGAGGCCGATTTGCCCCGCAGTAAACACAAAGTCTCCGGCGCGTACAGCCTGCGAATAAGGGCCAATGGCCGCGGGGGCCGCATCGGTGTGAATGACGCGCTTGGACATGGTACGCTCCTTGTGGCGGGGTACTTGCGATTATACCATTGGCGGCGCCGTGCCCCCTTGTCCCCTTGACAAAATCGCACGGCCCGACTACCATTTCATCGTCATTAACTGTTTAGCGACCTAAACCAATGTGGGAGACGGACCCATGCGCAAAGCCTTCTTCTGGCTGTTCGCCCTGGCCCTTGTCGTCGCCGGGCTGTGGGCTTGGCAACGTTCGCGCGGTTCCAGTGCGGCAACCGCGCCCCAATGGCAAACGCAACGGCTCACGCGCGGCGATCTGCGCGCCACCGTAGGCGCCACAGGCGAGGTGGAGGCGCACCGTTCGGCCCGCTTGTTCTGGCAGGCCACGGGCCGCGTGGCCACGGCCCCCCAGGTCGGGGCCACGGTCACTGCAGGGCAAACGCTCATGGAACTCGACCGCGCGTCGTGGCCGCAAAATCTGCTCCAAGCCGAGGCCCAATTGCTCGACCTGCGACAACAATACGAGCGCTTGCAGCAAATCGGCTTGGCGCAAGCGTGGAATCAATACGCGGAAGCCCGCTATCAAGAGGATCGCGCCGAACAAAATCTGCAAAGTTTGTATGACCAAATCGCGGAAGGCGAGGCCATCAGCGACATCACACTGGAACGCTACGAGAGCGCCAAAGCCCTGGCCACCGCCCAACGAGCGTACGCGGAGCGCATCTATCAGCAATGGCAAGAAGGCAACCCGCCCGAACTGGCCACATTAGCGGCCCAAATCGCGGCCCTGGAAGGCGCGTTGGAAACCGCGCGCCTGACCGCGCCTTTTGACGGCACGGTCACCGAGGTGCACACGCCCGAAGGCACGCCCGTGCAGCCCGGCACTTTGGCGCTGCGCATCGACGACTTGAGCACGTTGTGGGTGCGCGCGGACATCACCGAATTCGACATCCCCAGCGTGGATGTGGGTCAAAACGTCGAGGTCGTCTTCGACGGCCTGCCCTACGAGACCTTCCACGGCGTGGTGGATGAAGTCGCGGCCGTGGGCACGCCCGACCCAGCATCGGGGGCCATGAACTTCGCGGTGCGCATTCGCCTCACCGACGCGGACGCGCGGCTCAAGCCCGGCATGACCGCCGCGGTAACCATTTTCACCCAAACCTATGCCGACGTGCTGCTCATCCCCAACCGAGCGGTGCGGGTGGTGGAAGGGCAGCCCACGGTGTACGTGCTGCGCGGGGCCCAGCCCGAGCCTGTGGCCGTGCGCTTGGGCGCGAGTTCGGGCGAATACAGCGTGTTGCTGGAAGGCGACTTGGAGGCCGGCGACCTCATCGTGCTCAACCCGCCCACCCAGAGCGGCTTGTTCGGCCCATAGGAGCATGCCATGAGCGCGGAGATCGTGATCCAAGCCCGCGATTTGCACAAGGTCTACCGCCTGGGGCGGGATGTGGAGGTGCACGCCCTGCGCGGGGTGTCGTTCACTGTGCGCCGGGGTGAAGCCTTGGCCATCATGGGCCCCTCGGGGTCGGGGAAATCCACCCTAATGAACATCTTGGGCTGTCTCGACAAGCCCACCCGAGGCGAATATCTGCTCGATGGGCAGCCTGTGGCCACGCTGAACGACGACCAACTGGCCGTGATCCGCAACCGCAAAGTGGGGTTCGTCTTCCAGTCGTTCAATTTGTTGCCCCGGGTGACCGCGCTGGAGAACGTGATGCTGCCGCTGCGCTACGCGGGGGTGTTACGCGGGGCCGCCGAACGGGCGCGCGCCGCGCTGGAGGCCGTGGGCCTGGGCGATCGCTTGCACCACAAGCCCAACGAACTCTCGGGCGGGCAGCAGCAGCGAGTGGCCATTGCGCGCGCGTTGGTCAACAATCCGGCCATTATCTTGGCCGACGAGCCCACCGGCAACTTAGACACCCGCTCGGGCCAAGATATCATGGATTTGCTGTTGCGGCTCAACCGCGAACAAGGCACTACGCTCATCGTGGTGACCCACGACCCCGAGGTTGCGGGGCAAATGCAGCGTATTTTGCACCTGCGCGACGGTCAACTCTCGCACGACGAGATCCTGGCCGCGCGGCCGGCCGCTCCCGGAGGGCGTCCCCATGCTTAGCACCCTATATCTGGCTCTGACCGAGGCCGTCCGCAGCCTGGTGGCCAACAAAATGCGCTCGTTTTTGACGGTACTGGGCATTGTGATCGGTGTCGCGGCGGTGATTGCGTTGTTGGCGATTGGCCGCGGCGCGCAAGTGGCCATCACCGGCTCGATCGAGGGGCTGGGCACGAACCTCATCTTCGTCGCGCCAGGCAACAGCCAAGACCCCGCGGCCGCCCGCAGCGCGCGACCCATGCGGTTGCAAGACGTGTACGCGTTGCAAGATCCTGTGGCCGCGCCTTCGGTGCGCTGGGCCGTGCCCTTGCTGCAGCGGGGGGTGCGGGTCAGCAAAGGGGATCGGCATCACAACACGTTGGCTTTCGGCACCACGCCTGAGTATCAAATCGTGCGCAACTACGGCGTCAGCGAAGGCGCGTTTTTCACCCAGACCCATGTGCTCAGCCGGGCGCCCGTGGTGTTGCTGGGCCCCAAGGTCGCGGAAACCCTTTTCGACCGCACGACGGGCCTGGTGGGTGAAACCGTGCACATCAACGGCCACCCTTTTCGGGTGATCGGCGTGCTGGAAGCCAAGGGCGGCGGTGGCTTTGGCCCTGACCAAGACGACCGCATTATCCTGCCCATTACGGCCATGTATGCGCGTCTGTTTCCCGACATGCAGGGCAAGGTCGATGGCATCATGGTGTCGGCCGTCAGCCCCGAGGCCATCGAGACGGCCAAAGAGGAGATCCGCCAAATCTTGCGCGTGCGGCACCGATTGCGCCCCGAGCAAGAGGACGACTTCACCATTTTCACCCAGCAGGAATTTTTGCAAGTCTTCGGCGTCATCACCGGCGTGCTGACCATCTTCTTGGGCGGCATTGCCGCGATTTCGTTGCTGGTGGGCGGCATCGGCATCATGAACATCATGTTGGTGTCGGTCACCGAGCGCACGCGCGAGATTGGACTGCGCAAAGCGTTGGGCGCGCGCAAGCGTGATATCCTCATTCAGTTTTTGACCGAGGCCACGCTGCTCAGTCTCGCGGGCGGCCTCATCGGCATTGCCCTGGGCTGGGGTTTGGCCATCGCTGTGGAGCGGGTGGCCGCGCGCTTTGACACAACGTTGCCCGCGGTGGTCGACGTCCAGGCCGTGCTGCTGGCCACGCTGTTCTCCGCGGGGGTGGGCATTTTCTTCGGCTTCTACCCGGCCAATCGGGCCGCGAACTTGGAGCCTGTGGAGGCGCTGCGCTATGAATAGGGCGGAACACGGACACAACCGCCGGCCGCGTCGCGGGGTGAGGCGGGCGCGACTGGGCCTTAGGCTGTTCGGGGTGCTGCTGACCATGGGGCTGGCCGGATGCGCGCGCGCTGGGGCCACGGCGACGCCCACGCGAGGGGCGCCGACGGTGTCGATGCCCGCGCGGGCCACGCAACCCACACCTCGGCCGTTCGCGGAGCCGTCCCCCACCCCCACCGCGGCGGTCACACCCACCGCGACGGCGGTTTCGACGCCCACCAGGACCCCCACAGCCCGGCCTACGCCTCGCGAGCATCTGGTTGACCTGGTGCCCACAGCCTCCATCGGCGGCCACTTGTATTGCCGAACCGGACCAGGCATCTATTACCCCGCGGTGAGGGTGCTACAGCCCGGCGAGCAAGTGGAGTTGGCCGGTGCCAACAAGATCTTTTACGACTGGTGGTACGTGCGGCTTGAGGACGGGACCACGTGCTGGGCGCATCGCAAATGGGTGTACGACGTGACCGATGACCTCGCCCCCTATCTGCCCCAAGTCACACCGCCCCCGCCACCGCCCGCGGCGTTCAAACCCATTCGGCACCAGTGGCCCCTCATGGTGCCTTTCTGCCCCGCGTTCTTCAGCCCGGCGCTGCAATTTCAGGTCAAAAATTTGGGGCCTGAGCCCATTCGCTCTTTTGAAATCATCCTCACCGTGCTGGACACGGGCGCGGTTTATCCTACCCGCGTCGCTGAGGGTATTCCCACGTGCGGCAAGGTGCGCACCCAGATCCCGCCGGGCGAAACCGTGGCCGTGGCCGCGTTCACTCGGCAAGACCTGACCGACAAGCAGGTCCGGCTGGACTTGCGCGGCTGCACCCAGCCCCGCTTTCAGGGCGCGTGCGTGGCCTACAGCCTGACCTGGACCATCGAGCCGCCGCCCCGGCCAGCCTTTCCGTGGCCGTAGATCGACCGTGAGAGCACAGGGGCAAAACGACAGCCGCCGGCCCATGGGGACCGGCGGCTGTGCCTGGCAAAGCCTTCAAGGCCTGGCCGCGATGCGGGGTTAGTGGTACTCGGCGTACAGTTCTTCCGCGACGCTCTGGAGTTCTTCCAGCAACGCGGGGATGTCGTCGGCGTTGAAGTCGGGCTGGAAGATGCGCGACGCGTGCTCGCCCACCGCGCTGCGCACCGCGCTCCACGATGCATCACGCGGCTCGAACTTCTTCATGGTTTCGTCGCTCTGGAACCAATTCACGGCCGCGGCCCATTGCGGGTTGCTGGCCTTGTAGTCTTCCAGCAGCGGCTCGGTGGATTGCCGCGTCGGGAAGTAGCCGCTGACCTCGATCCACTTGGCCTGGTTCTCAGGCGAGACGAACCACTTGATGAACAGCCAGGCGGCCAATTGTTCTTCGGGGGTCGAGCGCACCATCGCGAAGGAGGGGCCATAGACGTTGATGACCGGCTTGCCCGTGGTCGCGGGGAAGGGGATCAACGTCCATTCGTCCGTCACGCCCGAATCTTCGAAGGCCTTGAGTTGGTAGGGGATGCCGGCCTGGCTGCTGGTGGTGAACAGGGCCTGCCGGGTGGCGAACTCGGGGTTGGGGTAGCGGCTCTCGCTGATCCACGCGCAGCCGTCGTCGTACAGTTTCTTGAGATAGCGCAGGGCCTCTTCGGCTTCGGGGGTGTTGAACTTGTACATGCCGTTTTCATCCACCACATCGCCGCCAAAGGCCCAAATCCATCCCACGATGGCCGACGCGCCCGAGTTGACCACCCAACCACCGGTCCCGTCGTTGTCGGGGTTGTCGTCGTTGAGGTTGGCCTGATAGGCCGCGCACGCTTGTTCATAGAACTCTTCGGGCGTGGTGGGCGGGCTGTCGAAGCCCAACTCCTTGGCCCAGGTCACATTGTAGAACATGTATTGGCCTGAGCGCTGCACGGGCATCCCCAAGCGCTTGCCGTCCACCACGTCTTGCTCCCAGAAGACGGGGTAGAAATCGGCCTGCTCCTCTTCGCTCAAGCCAAAGACCGGGTCGTTGACATATTCGTTCATGTCGACGATGATGTCCCCGGCCAAGTCCCAGGCCATCATTTGGTTCTGATAGCCGACCACGATGTCGGGCAGTTCACCGCTGTTGATGGCCGCGTTCATCTTGTCGAACATCTCGCCATAGCCACCCTGGTTGATGGCTTCCACCGTAATGCCCCATTCGTTGGTGGCGTTGAACTCATCCACCAGGCGCTGCAACTCGTCGCCGACGCTGCGGCTCCACACATGCCAGAATTCCACCGTGACGCCCTGCAGGTCTTCGGCCGTGACACCGCCGGGGCCGGTCACAGGGGCCTCTTCGGTGGCGGTCTCCGGCTGGGCTTCTTCGGTAGCGGCCTCCGGCTGGGGTGCCTCCGTGGCCGCTTCGGGCTGGGGAGCCTCGGTGGCTTCTTCGGCCTGCCCGCCGCACGCGGCCAAGCCCAAAATCAGCGTGGCCAACGCCAGCAAGGCGAGCATCCAGCGCCAACTGCCTTTGCTCATGATTCTCCTCCTTGGAGAGTTGAGAGATTGCGGCTAAGGCACGTTCTTATTTTACCAAAGGGCGCCGCTGACGAAGCGCGAAGCGCGGCCGACCCATGGCGACGGAATTTCAAGGTCGCCAATGCCGCTGTCGGGCCACCTCGAAGAGCAAAATGCCCCCGGCCACGGCCGCGTTCAACGACTCCGCGCGGCCGGGCATGGGAATGTACACTGTGCGCTGCGCGTGCTGGCGCGCCTCTTCGGAAGGCCCGTGAGCCTCGCCCCCCACCACCAAGGCCACGGGCGCGCGAAAATCCGCGTCGGGATAGGCGACCTCGCCTTGCATCGCGGCCAGGTACACGGTCAAACCGCGCAGCCGCGGCGCGAGGCCCGCCCAATCGCCAACCCACAGGGGCACATGGAAATGCGCGCCCATGCCCGCCCGCACCACCTTGGGCGACCAGGGATCCACGGGCGAACCCACGACCGCGACCGCGTGCACGCCTGCAGCCCACGCGGTGCGCAGCAGTGTGCCCAGGTTCCCGGGGTCACGCACGCTGTCGACGATGAACACGAAAGTGGGGTGCGCGGGCCAAGGCCGGGGTCGTTGGGCCAACACCACCAACAAACCCGGCGGCGAGGCCGTCGCGCTTAAGGCTTCCATCACCGCGGCGGTCACCTGATACACCGGCACGCCCTGGTCGGCCCAAGATTGCACCAGCGCGCGGCCACGCGCGGGCAAGGAGGGCTCAAAAAAGACGGCCTGAACCGCCGCGCGGGCCCGCCAGGCCTCTTCCCCCAAGCGCACCCCCTCGGCGACCCAGGCCTGGGCTTCTCGGCGGGCTTTGGCCTGACGCTGCAGCCGCCGCACCCATTGCACTTTGGGGTTGCGGCGGGATGTAATGCGCAACACCTCACTCATCGTTGCCCGGCCAAGGCTGCAAGTCGTCGCCGACCAGTTGCCGCACCTGCAGTTCGGCCTGCTCCAGCAGCCGCGTGCAGTGGGCTAACAAGGCCTGCCCGCGAGCGAACAACCGCAAAGATTCCTCCAACGGGCGTTCGTCTTGCTCCAAGGCCTGCACGATGTTCTCCAGTTCAGCCAAGGCTTGCTCGAAGGTCAGTTGGTCGATGGCATCGGGCTCGGTCATGGCGGGTTGGCTCCTTCATCGGGGTGGGGTTGGGGGGATAAGGCTCCGCGCGGGCCGGCCGGGTCGTGGAGCCACCCGCGCTCCACCCGCGCGGTCAAGCCGCCGCGCGCCAAGCGGGCGTGGATGCGCTGGCCGGGCTGCACTTGTGCCGCGTCGCGCACCACTTGCCCTGCGTCGTTGGTGAGCAGCGCGTAACCGCGTTGCAACGGCGCGTAGGGATGCACCGCTTGCAGTCGCGCGGCCAAGCCGTCCAGCCGCGCGCGGCGCACGGCCAACGGCCGGCGGATGGCCTGGTTCAGGCGGTGCTCCAAAGTCTGCAGCCGCAGCCTGGCCAGTGCCACGCGACGCTGCAGCGCGCGCGGCAGGGCAAGGCGCGCGCGGGTCAAGCGCTCGGCCGAGGCTTGCAACCGACTTCGCGGGTCGTGTTGCAGCAGGCCACGCTCGGCCTGGGCCAAGCGCAACCCCGCGTTGGCCAGCAAATGCTCCATGCGGCGCTGCAAACGGGCCGCCAATTGCTCCAAGTGCACCCGCAACTCGGTCTGATCAGGCGAGACCAATTCCGCGGCCGCGGTGGGCGTGGGCGCGCGCCGATCCGCCGCGAAATCGACCAACGTGGTGTCGGTCTCATGCCCCACGCCGGTAACCACGGGCGCGGGCGACGCGGCCACGGCCCGCACCACTTCTTCGGTGTTGAACGCGGCCAAGTCTTCGGCCGAGCCACCGCCGCGGGCCAGAATGATGACATCTGGCCGGGCCACCTGATTGAGCCGGGCCAAGGCCTGGGCCAAGGCCTGGGGCGCGTCCGCGCCCTGCACCGGGCTGGCCGCGAGCACCACTTCGGCCAAGGGATAACGCCGGCGCAACGTGTTGAGGATATCGCGCAAGGCCGCGCCCGTGGCGGAAGTGACCACGCCAATGCGCCGGGGATACGGCGGCAACGGGCGCTTACGTTCGGCCGCGAACAGGCCTTCGGCCTCCAAGCGGGCCTTGAGCCGCAGAAAAGCCAAGTGGGCCTCACCGGCCGCGTCCACCGCGCGCAACACATCCGCATAAAACTGATACGTGCCGCCCCCGGGGTAGACGTCCACATAACCATGGGCTTCGACGACCTGCCCCTCTTGGGGCAAAAAGCGACGGGCCTGCCGCTGCGCGCGCGGCCGCCACATAACGCACCGCAACACCGCGTCGCCCTCTTTGAGGGTGAAATACAAATGGCCCGAGCGCGGCTGCGAGACCTGGGTCACCTCGCCCCGCACCCACAGGTCTTGCAGGTCGTTGGCTTCGCGCAGCAGGTCTTGAATATACGCGGTCAACTCCCGCACCGACCACACGGGCGGGCTGAAGAAATCATCAAGCAACGAAACCCATCGTTCGTCGTCCATCGTTGCCCTGAGTGCGAAAGGCCGAGCCGCGGGCCCGGCCGTGGTCTCGTTGGGCGCCGCGCGCGGTTCTTGCGTCGCGGGCTTGCACGCCATGCCCGCGCGGCGCTCCCTTACGCGGGCGTCGCGTCTGGGCCGGGTCGCGCGGCGCCGCGCTCGTGGGACGCGTCGTGCGTTTTGTCGCTCTCACCGGCCTCGTCCGCGCTGTCCGAGCCGTCCTGATCGATGGCTACACGCAGCGCCACCGGCTCACCACCCCGCCACCCCGTCCATTCAGCGGCCGAGGCCCGGTTGGCCACAATCTCGATCAAGCCCGTGCTGCCCACCAACGCCGCCACCTGACCCGCTGGCACCTCCGCAAACGTGCGCACCAACGGCACCACCCGGCCATCGGGCAGTTCCACCCCGCGCACCACCACCGTGCGGGCCGCATCTTGGCCCAACCACGGCTCTAAGCGCCAGCGTGGGGGGGTGATCGCGCGCAGTCGGCCCAGGCTGGTGATCAGGTTGCCAAAATGATCCGCGTGCAAGATCTGCCCTTCCACCCGGTCAGGGGCGCGGAACGTGCATCGCGGGGTGGGCAAGAGCACTGGGTCCAAGATGGGTGGGCCAAACGTGGGCCCGGCCGCGCCCAGCGCCGCGTGCGCCGCGGCCGGCGCGAAGATGTCGCGGCCGTGAAAGGTCGTGCTGGGCTCGGGCAGGCGATAGGCCGGCTGGGTCAACGCCCACGCGGCGGCCTGCCGCGACCACACATACGAAAACACGCCGTTGTCCGGGCCAACGAAACGCCGGTCGCGAACCTCCAGGAGCATCCCCCGGCGGGCGGTGCCCACGCCAGGGTCCACCACCACCAAAAACACCGTGCCCGGCGGGAAGGCGTCTACACTCTGCCACAGCACAAACGCTGCCCGCGCGATGTCGCCAGGCGGGATGTGGTGGGACAAATCAACCATAGGCCCTTGAAAGCCGCGCTGCAAAAGCACGCCTTTCATGATGCCCACGTAGGGGTCCAAAGTGCCAAAGTCGGTGAGGATGACAATGGGCGGCTGCATACAGGCCTCCGACACGAAGTGCGCCTTCATTGTACCAGAGAGGTCCGCCGCGTCCAAAATGCAAAAATTCCGCGCGAAAAGGGCGAGGACGCTTGCCCAATCGTGGGGACAGTCGTATAATGGGCGCGGGACCTTTCATTTATCAGTCCTTCTGCTATCCAAAAACAAGGAGGGATGTCACCCATGGCGCGTATCGTTGTTGTCGGCGCGGGGTTCGCGGGGCACACCGCGGCGCTCTATCTGGGGCACCACTTGGGCAAGAAGCACGAAGTCATCATGGTCAACAAGTACGATTACTTCGGCTTCGTGCCCTCATGGGTGTGGGTCGGCACCGGGCGGATGGATCCGCAAAAGACCATCATTCCCCTGGCGCCCGTATATGAGCGCATGCATGTGCGGTTCATCCACGGCGCGCTGACCGAGATTCACCCCGAATCTGAAGAACAATTCATTGTGGTGGACAAGGCCGACGGCTCAGGCACGACCCAGGTGGACTATGACTATCTCATCATCGCCACTGGGCCGTATCTGAACTTTGCCGCAACGCCGGGGCTGGGGCCGCACACGGGCAACACATATTCGATTTGCACCCTGGACCACGCCATCCAAACCCGCGATGCGTACCTGGAGTTGGTCCAACGGCTGGAAAAAGGCGAGCGGGCCAAAATTGTCATCGGCACCGGCCACGGCACCGCCACTTGCCAAGGCGCGGCTTTCGAATACATCTCCAACATCCACAAAGATCTGGTGCGGCGCGGGCTGCGGGATCGAGCCGAGTTGGTGTTCTTCTCCAACGAGCCTGCGCTGGGCGACTTCGGCATCCGGGGGGTGACCGCGCGCTACAAAGGGCAACTGATCACCAGCGCGGAGTTCGTCGAAGCCGTGTTTCGCGATTTTGACATTCGCTGGGAGATCGGCCGCGCGGCGCTCAAGGTCGAGCCGGGCCGCATTTACTGGGAAGACATGGACGGCAACTACGGCGAGACCACCTTCGACTTTGCCATGCTGGTGCCTCAATTCAAGGGCCACGGCATTCACATCGCGGTCAAAGGCCCCAATGGCGAAGATCTGCACGACAAAATCTTCAACGCCAGCGGCTTTGTGATCGTGGACGGCATCTATGGCCTGCCGTATGAGCGCCTGGAGCGCAACCCTGACGCGTGGCCGGCCGTGTACCAAAACCCGTGGTATCCCAACATCTTTGCCGCGGGGATTGCGTTCGCGCCGCCCGGCCCCATCTCGGTGCCCCACACCACGCCCAACGGCACCAAGATCGCGCCCGCGCCCCCGCGCACGGGCATGATCTCGGGTATCATCGGCCGCATCGTGGCCCTCAATGTGATCGACCTGGTCAAGAAGGGGCGCATGACCCATAGCGAGCGCATGACCGAGATGTTCGCCGCGTGCGTGGCCTCGGTGGGCGATTCGCTGTGGGACGGCTCGGCAGTCGTTATCGTGGTGCACCCGGTGGTGCCCGACTTCCGCCGCTACCCCAACGAAGGCGGCCGCGACCTCTTCGTCACCCACATGGAAATGGGCCTGAGCGGCGCGTGGATGAAGTTCCTCATCCACCACACGTTCATGTACAAGTTCAAAGGCCTGCCCGGCTGGCGCATCATCCCTGAATAGGAGGGCAAGCATGAGCACCCAAGCCCAAGAGCAACCCACCCTGGTCATCACCGAGCGCGACAAGTTTTGGATGAACTGCAAGTTGTATCAACTGCTGCGGTTCATCATCCTGAACATCAAGATCTTGAAGGCCGTGGATCAGAGCAAGCGCTCGTAGGCGCGCCGCCTCCGGTGCCCCAACCCCAAGGGGTGCCCTCAATCCATCCCGCGGTGATGCCCTGAAACTGGCGTCGAACCGACCAAACAAACGCCCCGGCGGGGCCTGCACTGCCTCGCCGGGGCGTCTTTGCCCCGCCCAAAGGCCGTCCGCGCGCGGCGTGCGGCCGCGCGGTCACGCGTCAAACCGGGTGCGACAACGGCCGGGTAACGCCCACCGTGGTCACAATATCCAGCGCGGCCAATTCCGCGAAGAACGGCTCGGGGTCGATGACCTGCTCGGGCGGATACACCCCCGCGGGCACCCGGCCTTGCGCCAGCCAGATGGCCGTTAGCGCAGGCGCCGCGCCCGTGGGCAACGCGCCCTTGACCGTGGCCGTACCCAAGCGATAGACCACCGTCTCGCCGTCCTTGGTGCCTTTGACCTCGGTCACGATCTCCTTGACCCATTGCGGCGGCTTGCGGGTTGGCGGAGCCAAAAACGCGGTCACCGGCGGTACATAGGGCTCCAGCACGGCTTCCAACACCTCGCGCGGGCTGACCTCCACCCCTCGCTTGGTGCGCACCGGCTCTTTCTTGTGCAAGCCAAACTCGGCCAGCACGCTCAGTTTTTCCACCGCGGCCCGGCTCAGCCCCCAAAAGTTGATCTTGAAGAAGACCTCGCGCACCCCTTTGTGCTGAAACGACACCGGCAACGTAGCCACTTCGGAATGCAGCGACAAGTGCATGGGCAACACACCCAACGGCTCGACGAAGCAATAATCCTCGAACTCGCTCAAGGGCGGCATCTCCACGAACTTGCCGTCCCGATACACCATCGGCGCGAGGGTCATTTCATCCAAAATCGTGGGCACCGCGTAGGTGAAACGCACCTCGTCGTCAGGCGGTGGCAAAATGCCGTCGTAAATGCGGATGTACTCCACCGTGTCCAGCCGGTCGGCCGCATAGCGAGCCTGCACGTTGGGAATGCCGGGCGCGGAGCCCATGCCCAGCACCGCGGCCACGCCCGCCTCGGCATAACGGTCGTGCCATTGCCATTGCTTGCGCGTGCCGTGGAACAGGCCGCCCATGTCAACGTAAGGCACTTTTTCGGCCAGACAAGCCTCCATCACGGCCAGGTTGAAGTAATACACCACCGCGTTGACGCACGCGTCCGCGCCACGGAGCACCGCCCGCAGCCCTTCCGCATCGGTCACATCGACAAAAGTCACCTGCACTTTGGGGCTGCCGATGACCTCGGCTACCGCGCGGGCGTTCTCCAAGTTGTAGTCGGCCAGCACCACTTCATCCACCCGGCCGTCTTGGGCCAGGGTCTGCACCGCGATGCTGCCCATCTTGCCCGCGCCACCTAAAACTACGATTCGCATGGTCGTCACTCCTGCTGGGGGGCTAATCTTGAGGTTGGGGGATCGGCTCTTCGGGCCGGGGCAACTCCCACAAGGACCACGACGGCATGACGTCAAAGGTCAAATCGTCGACAAAGCCCGCGTCCAAACGCCGCTGGGCTGCGGCTGCGACCATGGCCGCGTTGTCGGTGCACAAGGTCAATGGCGGGATGTGCACCGGCACGGGAGATTCCTGGAGCATCCGGGTGCGCAGCAGAGTATTGGCCGACACGCCACCGGTGACCAACAGCGCGCGTGCGCCGAACTCCCGCACGGCCGCCAAGGTTTTTTCCACCAGCACCTCAACCACGGCGGCCTGAAACGAGGCCGCCAGATCGGCCACGGGCAGCGCGCGACCAGATTCTTCCAAGCGGCGCACCTCGCGCAACACCGCGGTTTTGAGGCCACTGAAGGAAAAATCCCACGAGCCGCGCAGCCGCGGCCGGGGGAAGGCAAACGCGCGCGGATCGCCTTGCCCGGCCACCCGCTGAATCGCGGGTCCGCCAGGATAGCCCAGGCCCAACAGCCGGGCCACTTTGTCGAAGGCTTCGCCCGCGGCGTCGTCACGGGTGCCCCCCAGGCGCCGGTAGCGCAGGTGCCCCTCCATGAGCACCAACTCGGTGTGCCCGCCCGACACAATGAGCGCCACCAGGGGGAACTCGGGCTCGGGCCGGGGCTGCTCGCCCGCAAAGTGCAGCCACGCGGCGTAGATGTGGGCTTCCAGGTGGTGGATGCCCAGCAACGGCAACCCCGTTGCCAGCGCCAAGCCTTTGGCAAAGTTGACGCCCACCAGCAGCGATCCCGGCAAGCCGGGGCCTCGAGTCACGGCCAGCGCGTCCACCTCAACCAAACGCAGTTTCGCCTGCTTGAGCGCTTGCTCCACCACAGGGTAAAACACGCGAATGTGCTGCCGGGACGCGACTTCGGGAAACACCCCACCGAACTGGGCGTGCAAATCGGCCTGCGACGCTACCACGTGGCTCAGGATGCGTTGCCCATCTTGCACGATCGCGGCGGCAGTCTCATCGCACGACGATTCCAAAGCCAAGATTCGGGTCACGGTCAATCGTCCTTTCTCGCGCCTTTCTTCGTCAAGAAGGCGAGTTTTGGCGGCGAGGGCGCCCAATTTGGCACGTTGGGCTGGGCTTTGTCGCCCAACCGCCGGCCAGCCCTCGCGCGCGGGTTGCCGAGGGTCATTCTATCACCACCCTGAGCCCCAGGGAAGGGTGATGCATCCCGCCACGGTTGCCCTGCTGCGCGCTCACGCCCCGACCACCTCGTCCAGCGCCGCGGCAAAAATGTCCACCGCGCGCTCGATTTCCTCCGCGGTGACCACCAGAGGCGGAATCCAACGGATGACATTGCCGTACGTGCCGCAGGTGAGCAACAGCAGCCCCCGGTCGACGACCGCGCGCTGCACCGCGACCGCGACATCTTTGGCCGGCCGACCGTCGGGGTGAGTGAACTCGGTCGCCACCATCAGGCCCAGGCCGCGCACGTCGCCCAGAATGGGGTAACGGGTCTGCAAAGCCCGCAGGCCCGCCAAGAGCCGTTCGCCCATGCGCGCCGCGTTGTCGACCAAACCTTCCTCTTGCAAGACCTGAATAGTGGCCCGCGCCGCGGCCAAGGCCACCGCGCTGCCACCCCCGTAGGTGCCGCCATGGGAGCCAGGCGTCCAGCGTTCCATCAGCGCGCGCGGCGCGGCAATGCCCGAAATGGGCAGTCCGCTTCCCAAACCTTTGGCCATGACCAAAATGTCGGGCACGACGCCCGCGTGCTCCAAGGCGAACATGCGTCCGGTGCGGCCGAAGCCGGTTTGCACTTCGTCCAGCACCAAGAGGATGCCGTGCTCACGGGTGAGCGCGCGCAAGGCCTGCAAAAAGCGCGGCGGGGCCGGCACATAGCCGCCTTCGCCCAAGACCGGCTCGATGACCATGGCCGCGACCTCGTCGGGCTTGGTCTGGCCGTGGAGCAGGTAGTCCAACTGCTGCAACGCGAAATCCACCGTGCGGGCCTCATCCCAGCCGTAGTAGTACGCGTAGGGGAAGGGCGCGACGAACACCCCCGCGGGCAAGGGCTGGTAGTTGTAACGGTAGATGTACTTCGACGTGGTCATGGCCATGGCTTGCGCGGTGCGGCCGTGAAAACTGCCTTGGAAGACGATAATGTTGCGGCGACCGGTGGCCTGCCGGGCCAGTTTGACCGCGGCTTCGACGGCCTCGGCGCCCGAGTTGGAAAAGAAAAAGGTGTCTAACTCGGGGGGCGTGATCGCGTTCAAGGCCTGAGCCAATTCCAAGACCGCGGGGGTGATGACGATGTTGATTTGGCCGAAGAGCAGCCGCGCGGCCTGCGCTTGTACCGCGGCCACGACCTTAGGGTGCGCGTGGCCGGTGTTGGTCACGCCAATGCCTGAGGTGAAATCCATGTAGGCACGACCTTGGGCATCATAAAGGTAAATGCCCTCCCCGCGTACGGGTTGCACGGTGGTGAGATGGGTCCAGACAGGCGAGAGCAGATCCAAGGGATTCATGACGGACCTCCGGCGATTTGGCCGCAGAAATAGGGGAAAACGATGGGTCATCCGCGGCAATTTACAGGGCGATATGGCCAGAACGCTTCTGATTGTACTACAAAGTGCCGGCGCGGGGGCGTGCTTTCGCGCGTGAGGTTGGCCCGCGAGGGAGACAAGCCTGGGCCTGGCCGCGCATTTGGGCATCGGGGATGGGCGCGCCTGGGGCGCGAAAAAGCCGCCCGGCCGGGCGGCTTCGAAGGGGCGAGAGCGGGTCAGATGCCCAAGTAGGCCTTTTGCACGTGTGGGTCTTTGGCCAATTCGCGCGAGGGGCCCTGCAGTTCGACTTTACCATGGGCCAGCACATAGGCGTAGTCGGTCACGGCCAAAGCCATATGGACGTTCTGCTCGACCAGCAGGGTGGTGATGCCCACCTCGCGCAACTTGCTCAGGCTCTCGAAGAGTTGCAGCACCAACACGGGCGCGAGGCCCAAAGACATTTCGTCGATCATGAGCACTTTCGGCGCAGCCATCAACCCGCGGGCCACGGCCAGCATCTGCCGTTCGCCGCCGCTCATGGTGCCGGCTTTCTGGTGTTGCCGCTCCTTCAGCCGCGGGAACATCTCGAAGACCAGTTCCAAATTGCGTTGGAAGTGGGCGCGAGCACGGGGCGGGGTTGCGCCCATCTCCAGATTTTCCATAACCGTCATGCTGGTGAACAACTGCCGGCCCTCGGGCACCAACACCAGGCCCATATCGGCTTTCTTGTGCGGCGGCAGGTGGCTGACATCTTGCCCTTCGAACAGCACACGGCCTTTCCAAGGCCGAATGAGGCCCATGATGGTGCGCAACAAGGTGGTCTTGCCCGCGCCGTTGGCGCCCACCAGGGCGGTCAGTTTGCCCGGCTCCAGGGCCATGTCCACGCCCCACAGAATTTGCACCTCGCCGTAGCCAGATTCGAGGTTGTGAACTTCCAAAATGGCCATGATTCTCCCTCAATGCACAGGATGGCCGCGCGGCTACTCGCCGCTCATCAGGCGCTCCGCCAGTTTGGGATCGCCCAAGTACGCCTCGATCACCTTGGGATGGTTGGCGATTTGCTGGGGCGTTCCCTCCGCGATGAGTTGCCCAAAGTCCAGCACGATGATGCGGTCTGACACGTTCATGATGGCATGCATGACGTGCTCGATCATGATGATGGTGATGCCGCGGCTGCGGATGGCCTTGACCGTTTCGACCATTTCCGCGACCTCCGCGGGATTGAGGCCGGCCAGCACTTCGTCCAACAGAAGCAACTTGGGCTGGGCGGCCAAGGCGCGCGCCAGTTCCAGGCGCTTCTTTTGGGCCACGTTCAAACTGCCGGCCAACATGTCGGCCCGGTCGGCCAGCCCCAAAAACGCGAGGACCTCATCAGCCACGGCCGCGGCCCGAACCAGGTCCATATTCTGTGCGCCAAAAGCCGCGCCGACCATGACGTTTTCGCGCACCGTCAAGTCGGCCAAGGGGCGCACAATTTGGTGGGTGCGAGCCATGCCAAAGCGGGCCACATCGTAGGGCTTCCAGCCGGTGATGTCTTGCCCTTGGAAGAAGATCTGCCCCTCTTCGGGGGTATACACGCCGTTGATGCAGTTGAACAGGGTGGTCTTGCCCGCGCCATTGGGGCCGATCAGGCCCAAAATCTCGCCTTCGTGCAGGTCAAAGGAGACATCTTTGACGGCCACCAAGCCGCCAAATCGTTTGGTGACATGCTCCACGCGCAGCAACACGGTCATAGCAGCACCCTCCGGCTGGCGGGGAAGCGCCGCCGCAACCAGCCGATCAACCCCGCGGGGATGAACAGCACAATGAGCAGCAACAGCGCGCCCGACACGGTGAGTTGGATGTTCTTCAAGTGGCGGTTGGTCAGCAAGAAGGCCCGCATGGCCTGATAGCCCGCCGCGCCCAACACGGGCCCCAGCACCGTGCCCTGCCCGCCCAACATCACCATGACGATGGCCTCGATCGACAGGTGCAGGGGGAAGGCCTCGTGGGGCTCGACAGAACCGTTGCGGAAGAAGAACAGCGCCCCGACCATGCCAGGCAGGATGGCCGACAGCACGAACGCCCACGTCTTGGCCATAGGCGTGACCACGCCCATCACTTCGGCCGCGTCTTCGTCCTCACGGATGGAAAGCAAACCCAAGCCGAATTTGCTGGTGCGCACCGCGTAGGCCAACAACACCGCGGCCACGGCCAGCGCCACCAGAATGTAATAAGTCATCTGCAACATGGTCCGCGGCCCACCATAGGCCTGATAGACCGCAAAGTTCATGGTCATGCCCAAGGGGCCGCCAAAGGGGTCGAAGTTCTGGATGAAGGCCTTAACCGCCTCGTTGACGCCGATGGTGACCAGCGCGAAATACGCGCCGCGCAGGCGTAAAATGCCGATGCCAATAAGCCACGCCAGCAACCCCGCGGCCAGGCCACCAGCCAGCAACGCGACCCACAAACTTTGCCCACGTTCGGCCACCAAATAAAAGCCAATGTAACCGCCCAGGCCGAAGAACACCACATGGCCGAAACTCACATAGCCCGTGTAGCCCAAAATGATGTTCAGGCTCACGGCCATCACCACGGCCCGCAGCAACGTGAACATGGTCTCCCGGTGCACGTCTTTGCCCGTGAGCAGGGGGAAGAACCCCAGGCCCAGCACCAGCAACAAAGGCAACGCCCAGTTGGCCCAATGGCGTCCCGGCAAGGCGGGCCAGAAGTCGGCCAGGCGGAACGCCGGGGGCAGAGGGGGTTTTCGTTGACTCATGGTCTTCGCTCCCACGATGAGATGATCCACGGCCCCATCACGACTTTCCGCCAAAGAGACCGGTGGGCCGTACCAGCAAGATGACCACGAACAGCACGAACTCGATAACCGGCGTCCAAGAGGTTTCCAGGAACATGGGCACCAACCCCTCGATGACGCCCAGAATCAGGCCGCCAAACAGCGAACCAATCGGATTGCCCAAACCGCCCAGCACGCCGATGACGAAACTCTTGAGTTCATAGCGTCCCCCGTCGAAGATGGTGAAGGGGAAGATGGTCGCGATGAGCCCGCCCGCGAACGCGGCCAACAGCACGCCCAGGCCAAAACTGAGGGCCAAAATGGTGGTGGAAGGGACGCCCACCAATTCGGCCGCGTCGCGGTTGTCGGTCACGGCCCGAATATAGCGCCCCAAACGGGTGCGATACAGGAAGAAGTAGAGGGCCGCGGCGATAAGCACAGCCGCCAAGGCCGCGACCAGACGAGCCGCCGGAATCACAATATCGCCGAACAAGGTGATGCTGCCCAGCGAAAAATCGATGTTGCGCGGGGCCCCACCGAACACCGCGTTCATCACGCCCATGAGCATCATGTTGACCGAGTAAGTCGCCAGCAACGAAGAGAGATGGGGCGCGTTGATGACCCGATTCACGGCCAGATAATAGATGCCCATGCCCACCGGCAAGGCCAGCAAAGTCACCAACAGCAGCGCGGGGTAAGGGCTGCTCAGGCCCAGCAAGCCCATGAGCAAATACACGCCAAACATAGCCAGCGCGATGAGGGGGCCGTGGGCCAGGTTGATCACATCCATGACGCCCCAAATCAGGGTCAGGCCCATGGCGGCCACCCCGAACACGAACCCCAACATCAGGCCATCGATGAGAAACGATAAGACAGTCGTCCAATCCAACGCCATGGGGGCGCTCCTTGGGTCGGGATATGCACGGCGATTGCCGAGCGAGAGCAGGGGGACAAAAGGGGCCCGCGCGGCGCGCGGGCCCCCATCCATACGGGCGTTACGGTTTCGGATAGAGCAGTTCAGCCGTCGCGCCGGCCTCAGGCCAGACCACTTCCTTCTTCAGGTTGCCCTGCTCGTCTTTCTGCCATTGGACATAGACCATCTCATGGCCGATCTGCAAGCCATGGGCTTCGGCCGCGGTTTCGAACTTGATGCGGCCAAAGAAGATGAGCACATCCATCGCGTCCAGGGCTTCCTTGACCTTGGCCGGATCGGTCGAGTCGGCCGCGCGAATGGCCTTTTCGAGGATCAAGCCCGCGGCATAGCCGCCCGCGGAGTGATACGACGGCTCTTCGCCATATTCGGCGGTGTAGGCCTCGACAAATTCTTGGCTGGTGGGCCCGAACCACTCGATGCCCAACTCATTGGCGACCTCGGGGGTGTATTGGGCCTGCGGCTCCCACTGGCTGGGGCCCACGATGCCCACCGCGGCATCGCCCAACTCTGCGAAGTCCGGCTCGGGGGGCGCGACCAGCAAGGCCACAAACTTCACGGGAACGCCCTCCTCGTGCAGTTGGCGGGCGAACGTCGAGCCATCCTGGAAGTGGCCACCGCCCAAGATGGCTTCCGCACCGCTGCCGACGATCTTGTTGATGAACGGCCCGAAGTCGGTGGTGTCAGGCGCATACCCCTCGAACAACACCACTTCGTAGCCTTTGCTCTCCGCGTATTCCTTGGCCGCGGTCACCACCGAGGTGGCGAACTTGCTGTCTTCGTATACGAAGGCGATCTTCTTCAGATCAGGGTCGGCCTTGGCCAAGATGTCCACCGCGCCGGTCAGATAGCGGCTGGCCGGCGTGTAGATTTGGAACACTTGGGTGTAGCCCTGCTTGTAGATCGAATCGCTGGCCGCGCCGGTGGTGATCATCACCTTGCCATATTGCTCCGCGATCACCGCCGCGGCCGCGGTCAAGCCACTGGAGTAAGGGCTGATGAGGAAGTCCGCGTTGTCTTCGGTGGCCAGCCGGGTGTACAGTTCCTGCACCCGATCTTTGCTCGACTCGTCGTCGTACGAAACGGTCTGGAACTTCACCACTGTGCCGTCGCTCAACTTAATGCCTCCGGCGGCGTTGATTTGCTTCACCCACAACTGGAGGCCCTTGACTTGACGCCCGGACGACACGTTGTATTTGCCCGTCTGCGATTCGGTATAGCCGATGGTCAGCACAACTTCCTGACCACCCTCGGCCTGCTGGCCTGTCGTCTCGCCCTTGCCACCGCAGGCGGCCAGGGCCAAGGTCAGCACCAACAGCAGCGCGAGCACAAACCACAGCGTACCTTTGCCACGCTTCATGGCTGCCCTCCTTCGAGTAGGGGAATGAACGGCCGATTAAGGTGGGAAGATTATAACCCTGCGCCCCCGCAAGCACAAGTGACATTTATCCCGAAGGGGCATATCTGCATATCAGCAAGAGCGGATGCACTGACCACGCGGCCGCGGGGGCCTATGATGTTGGAACCACGTGCAGGCGCCAAAGTCGCGAGCCAAAACGCGCGAGCCGGCCCGCAGACCCGGGCACCACGCGCCGCGTGCGGAGAAGGCGAGAGCGATGATGGAAATCACAGCCCAAGCGCGGTATAATGGGCCCGCCTTAGGCAAAGGAGCCCGATCATGTGTGGCAGCGCTCGTTGCCGTTCCCGTTGTTTGGCCCTTCATGCGGGTTTAGCCCGGCCCGTCCGGGTTCTTTTCTTTTAAACCACCCTCGTGGTGAAAAGCAGGAGGAAGTTCGGCATGTCCAAGACCGCAACCGCAACCCCCAAGACCGCCACCGAGGCGGTCAATCCTTTTCATATGGCGCAAGCCCAATTCGACCACATCGCGGACATGATGGGCCTGAGCGCCGACGCGCGGCAGATCTTGCGCTGGCCCATGCGAGAGTTCAAGTTTCAAATCCCCGTGCGCATGGACGACGGCAGCCTCAAAGTTTTCTTCGGGTATCGGGTGCAACACAACGACGCACGGGGGCCGGCCAAAGGGGGCATTCGCTTTCACCCCAACGAAACGTTGGACACGGTGCGGGCCCTGGCCATGTGGATGACTTGGAAGACCGCGGTGGTGGATATCCCCTTGGGCGGCGGCAAAGGCGGCGTCGCGGTCAACCCCGCGAGCCTTAGCCGCCGAGAGCGGGAGGCCCTGGTCCGCGGATGGATCGACCAGATCTGGCGCAACATCGGCCCGCGCATCGACGTCCCCGCGCCCGATGTGGGCACAACGCCCCAGATGATGGGTTGGATGATGGATGAATACAGCAAGCGCGTGGGGCAATATACGCCTGGCGTGATTACGGGCAAGCCCCTGCCCGTGGGTGGCTCGCCAGGCCGCAAGGAAGCCACCGGCTTCGGCGTCATCTATCAGGTGCGCGAGGCCATGAAATTGCTGGGCATGGATCCCGAGAAAAGCACGGCCTCGGTGCAGGGCTTCGGCAATGTGGGCCAACACGCGGCCCTGGGCTTCACCAAATTCTTGGGCGGCAAGGTCGTCAGCGTCGCCTACTATGACATCCGCGACCGCACCCCTTATACCATCTCCCACCCTCAGGGGTTGGACATCGAATACCTCATGTCCATCACCGACATCTTCGGCAGCATTGACAAAGACCAGGCTCGCGCGGCAGGCTACGCGGTCGAGGATGGCGACGCGTGGCTGAGCAAAGACGTCGACGTGCTCATCCCAGCGGCCTTGGAAGCCCAAATTCGCGCCGACAATGTGGACCGCATCAGTGATCGGGTGCGCATTCTGGCCGAAGGGGCCAACGGTCCGACCACGCCCGAGGCCGATCAAGTGCTGGCGCGTCGCGAGATTCTGGTCATCCCCGATTTCCTGTGCAACGCGGGGGGCGTGATGGTCTCGTACTTCGAAGGGGTCCAGAGCGACATGAACTACTATTGGACGCGCGACGAGGTGTTGGAGCGGCTGGACAAGAAAATCACCCATGCGTTCCACCAAGTGTTTGCGCTGGCCCAAGGTGAGGGCCTTTACCCCCGGGATGCCGCGTACATCGTGGCCGTCCAACGGGTGGTCGAAACCATGGAAGTGCGCGGCTGGATTTAACCGCGCGCAACCACCATCGTGACCACGCGCGCTGCGGCCCCGCGCTCGCGGGGCCGCTTTGTCGTGCCAGGCCCTGAGCCCAGCCCTGAGGTGTTGGTATAATCCCGCCCGCGGGGCAGGTCCAACGCGCGACCGCAGGGCGCCCCAGCACCCTACACCCAGGAGGAACCTATGACCCAGCAGCCTTCCCGGCCGGCGCGGGTGCGCTTCGCGCCCTCACCCACGGGCTATTTGCACATCGGCGGCGCGCGGGCCGCGTTGTACAACTTCCTCCTGGCCCGCCAAACCGGCGGCCAGTTCATCTTGCGCATCGAAGACACGGACCGCAAGCGCTTCGTGCCCGAGGCCGAGCGCGATTTCATGGACAATTTGCGCTGGCTGGGCCTGGAATGGGACGAAGGCCCCGACAAAGGCGGCCCCTATGGACCTTATCGCCAAACCGAGCGCGCGCACCTCTATCGCCAATACGCGGAGGAATTGGTGGCGCGCGGGCACGCGTACTACTGCTTCTGCACGCCTGAACGCCTGGCCAAACTGCGCGAAGAGCAGCGACGCAAAAAATTGCCCCCCCGCTACGACGGCCATTGTCGCCACATCCCCCTCGAGGAGGCCCGGCAACGGGTGGCCGCAGGCGAACCCCACGTGATTCGCTTCAAGGCCCCGCGCGAGGGCACCATCACCGTGCACGATCTCATCCGGGGCGACATCACCGTGGCCAACAAAGACATCGACGACTTCATCTTGCTCAAGTCCGACGGCTTGCCAACCTATCACCTGGCCGTGGTGGTGGACGACCACCTCATGCACATCACCCACGTGCTGCGGGGCGCGGAATGGCTGGGCACTTTCCCGCTGCACGGTCATCTGTATCGGGCCTTTGGCTGGCCTGAGCCCGTGTGGGTCCACTTGTCCACCTTCCTCAAACCCAGCGGCAAGGGCAAAATCAGCAAGCGGGATGCGGACATCTTCCGCAAGGACCATAAATCTGTGCTGGTCAAAGACCTGCGCGAATTCGGCTACCTGCCCGAGGCGGTCAACAACTGGATCGCGCTCATGGGGTGGAGTTACGACGACCGCACCGAGTTCTTCACCTTAGACGATTTGATCGCCAAATTCCGCTTGGAACGGCTCAAGCCCTCGCCGGCCGCGGTCAACTTCAAGAAACTCGATCATTTCCAAGGCTTGCATGTGCGCGCCCTGTCGCGGCAAGCGTTGGCCCAACGTCTGGTCCCCTTCTTTCACCGCGCTGGCTATACGCAGGTGACCGCGGCTGACCTCGAGCCCATCATCCCCCTCATCCAAACGCGCATCACCACTCTGGACGACGGACCGCGCTTGGCCGGTTTCTTCTTCCGTGAGACCATCGAACCCGACCCGGCCGAGTTGGTGCCCAAAGGCCTCACCCCAGCCCAAGCCTTGGAGGTCGCCCGCCAGGCCCTGGCCGTGCTGGAAGCCCTGCCCGACATGCGCGCCACCACCACCGAACCGCCTTTGCGCGCGCTGGTCGACAAGTTGGGCCTGCACGCGCGCCAAGTCTTTGGCCTGATTCGGGTCGCGGTCACCGGGCAACGGGTGAGCCCGCCCCTGTTCGAGAGCATGGAAATCTTGGGCCGTGAGCGGGTGCTGGAACGCATGCGCCAGGCCGTGCGCCTGCTGGAAGCCTTGAGCGCCGAGCACCCCAACGCCGCGCCATGAGCCCGGCCGCCTGGTTGCTCTTCCCCCTAATTGGCTACTTGCTGGGCTCACTGCCGTGGGCCGTGTGGCTGGTGCGTTGGCGCACCGGGGAGGATATTCGCGCCTTCGGCTCAGGCCACGCGGGCACCACCAATGTGTATCGGCGCCTGGGTCCCTGGTGGGCCTTGGCCGTATTGCTGTTGGATGTGGGAAAGGGCTTCGCGGCCGTGGCCTGGGCGCGTCATGGTGGCGCACCGCCCGCGGTGGTGGGGTTGACCGGCGCCGCGGCCGTGGCCGGTCACAACTGGCCCTTGTGGGCTCGCTTCCGCGGCGGTATGGGCAACGCCACCACGCTGGGGGCCCTGCTGGCCGCGTCGCCTTTGGCCGCGTTGGTGGCGCTGGGGTGGCTGGTGCTGTGGGTGCTGGTATGGCACCACGCCGCGCGCGGCACCTTGGTCGCCGCGCTCACCGCGGGGGCACTGTTCTCAGCCCTGCCCTTGCCCGCGGACGCGCGCGCCCTGGCCTGGGCCATCGGCCCGGTGTTAGGGGTGCGCTTCGCGCAAGATTGGCATCGCCGTTATCGCGAACTCTGGTTGGACCGCCCCCATCGGCATCATCTTCGCCCGCGCGCGCCCCGCACGGTCACGCGGGCCCCACACGTACTGTTGGAAGCCGCTTACGCGGCGCTCCTGCTGTGGGCGGGAGTGCGCCTGCTGGCGCCATTGGAACAAGTCTTCGACATCGGCCTCTTCGACGAAACCCGCTATCTGATGCGCGGCCTGCATCTCCAATGGGCCGAGTTGCCGCGCTTATATCGCGCCCCCCTCTATGCGGTTTGGTATGCGTTCCTGGCGCAGTGGCAGCCGGATCCCGTGGCGCTTTATGACCTCAATGTGCGCGTCCAAGCCCTGGCCCTGCCGCTGCTGCTGTATGGCTTGCTACGGACGCTGAAATGGTCACGGCCCGCGGCCTTTGGGGTGGCTTGGTTCGTCTTGCTCAGCGACGCCAATTTGTTGCCCTGGCCGCGCGCCTCGACCTTGGCCTGGTTGATCGTGCTGCTCGGCTTGGGGCTTTACTTGCGCCTGGCCGATGGGGGAACGGCCCGAGCGGCCATGCTGAGCGCACTGTGGCTGAGCGCGTTCATCCGGCCGGAAATGCTGCTGGCCGTGGCCTTGGCCGGGGGCGAAATGTTGTGGTTCGTCCATCGGAACCGCTTGCCGCGCGCCCGGCGTGTGCGCCTGGCCGGTGGACTGGCCGCGTTGGCCTTGCTGACCGTCGTGGCCATGGGCTCCCCTCTGCGCGAAGGCGAACGCCTGCAAGCAGCCTTCCTCCAGCACTTCGCCTACCGCTGGAACGCGCGCTACGGCATGCCGGGGGGCACGTGGTCGCGCTGGCGCGAAACCGGTCAGCAGATCTTCGGCACCGACGGCTCGTTGCTTCGTTTGGTCGCGGGCAATCCACGGGCCTTCGGACACCACTTGGCCGTCAACCTGGCCGAAGCCGGCCCCAAAACCGCAATGCTGCTGTTCTTCCATGTGCCCATCAGCGGCACCGTCTGGCACGAAGGGGGGCTGGCCATGGTGGGCTGGGCGCTCATCGGCGCCGCGGCCCTGTGGCGCCGGCCTCGGGCCCTGCTCCAAACCCAGCGCCGATTGCTTTGGGCGGCGGCGCTTTTGGTGCTGCCGGGGTTGGTCAGCGCGCTGGTCATCTATCCGCGGCGCCATTATTTGTTGGGCGTGGCCCTCATGGCCTGGCTGCTGTGGGCCGCGCAAGTGCGCGCGATCTGGCGCGCGCGAGCCCCCCAAGCCTCGCACGACGGAAGCCTGCACGCGTGGCTGGGCCTGGTGTTGGCCCTGGCGCTGGTCGCGCTCACGCCACCCGTCACTGCGCGCTTCCCGTGCCCCGACCAAGCCCCCCGCCTGGCCGGAAAACCGCTGCCCCGACACACCCAATGGCTATGTCGAACCACCGACACGCGCGAGGCCATTCACGCGTTGCGCGCCGCGGCGCAACAACGCGCGCCATTGACCGTGGCGATCGATCCCAACTTTTGGGAAGAAAACCTGGAAGTCTACCTTCCCGCGACGGTCCAGCGCACCCACGATGCGCCGGGAACGCCCGAAAAACTGCTCCTCTTGCCGACCGACGTGGTGCTTTTGCCTTACGGACGCCCTTGGTTGGATCACGCCGCCCGCCGCGCGGCCCTGGAGACGGTGCGCCAGCGCGGAGGACGCGTGGGCTGCACTTCGGGCCGGCCGTGGGTGTTGGTTTTTCGCGACGCGCTGGACGTGCCTTTGTCCCCCTGCCCCTGACCAAGGCTTCACGAGCACGACCACACTCGCGAGGTCAGCCTGGCCGGCCGTGTCGTTCCCCTGAATAAGGGACGCCCGTTCGAGGCCGTCCGCGCCCCTTTCAACCCCCGGCCTGACCGGCGCGCGGTGTGCATCGCCGCGAGGCGAGCGAGCCCAGGCATGGCCCCGCTGGACGGCCCGCGCCCAGCACACCGCAGCCGGGACTTTCGGCCAAGCCGCCATCCTGATGCCCCCAACCGCAAGCGCGCGCCAAGCACGGCCAACCCGCGCCGTTCCATTATTCTGGGCCCGGGCCGCGTCGTCGGCGTCCCCGCGAAGCCCCGGGGCGCGCTTTGGGGGGGCGGGCCGCCCCCGCCCCCGGCTCGCGGCACGCAGCGACACGCGGCGCGGGCTGGGATGAAGCACCACGCCGGCGCGCGCCCGCAGGCCTGGGCCGAACGCGCCCCGTCGGAACCCAGGGCAATTCTGGGGCTGTTCGAAAAAGCGACGATAGCCATGAGCCGTGGTTTTGCCCCATGCCCTCCCGGGCCCATCCCCAGCACCGAGCGGAACGGCCCCCGGAGTTACGCGCAAAAAGAGAAAGCGCAGATTCACGCTGGCTTGCTTTTCAAACGGCCCTCCACACCCGGGAGGGCATCCGAAAATCCCCCCTTTGGCTCGCCTTCCTTCCGCGCTCTCCGTGTTCCCGGGTGAAATTTTCGAACACCCCCTGGCGGCTCTGGACAAATAAAGGCTTGTCGCGTATAATTGCCTTGACCGACCGGTCAACTTATGGTGGTTAGGAGGCGAATATGAAATTGCAGCCCCGCTTACGCGCTCGACCGCCCCGCTGGTCATGGCCCTTTGTGGCCTTGTTGTTCGCACTTATCGTCGGCTTTTGGAGCACATCTATCGCCAGGGCCGCAACCTACACCGTGACCACTTTGGACGACAACGCGATCGACGACGGTCAATGCAGCCTGCGCGAGGCCATCGCCGCAGCCAACAACGCCCCGCTCAACGACGACTGTGGGCCTGGCAGCCCCAACGATGACACCATTACCTTTAATGTCAGCGGCACCATCCACTTGCAATCCACCCTGCCCGACATCGCTGCCGCCGGCGCGCTGACCATTGACGGTGGCAACAACATCACCATCAGCGGTGACAGCGACAACGACGGCGACGGCGATGTGCGGCTGTTCCAACTGGCGGCCAACAGTTCCCTCACCTTGCAGCGCATGGTGTTGACCCACGGCTACACAATGGCCGGCGATGGCGCAGCCGTCTCTGGCAGCAACGCGAACTTGACCCTCCTGAACTGTACAGTCCAAAACCATCGCGCCGGGGGCGGCAATGGCGGGGCTATCAACCTTCGCGGAAACGGCGACACGTCGTTCGAGGCCCGTAACTGCGTGTTCCAAAACAACGTCGCCGAACCCATGGACGAATTCACAGGCCATGGCGGCGCCGTCTATCTAACCAATATGCAGAGCACCATTGCCGACACCCGCTTTGAAAACAACAAGTGTGAAGTCGTAGGCGACAACCAAGGCGATGGCGGTGCGATCTACGCAAATGAAGGCCGCACAGACATCGCCAACGCCACGTTTGACGGCAACCAAGCCAAAAACGGCGGCGCGATTCATTGGGAAGCGCACCAAGCCACCATGCGCGATACGGTCCTACAAAACAACCGAGCCGACGGAAATGACGGTTATGGCGGTGGCATCAGGGCGATCGACACTGATCTCTCTATGGAACGCGTAACTTTCCAACGCAACCAAGCCTGGGTAGGTGGCGGACTGGCGTACTCTGATCACTCGTCTTATTCCCCGCCATCGGAATTGCGCGGAAAATACATCCGTTTTCTCTCTAATACGGCTACACTTGGCGGCGGGGTAAATCTTTATGGGGGTGTTGAGGCGACCTTTGCCCACAGCACGTGGCGCGGTAACCAGGCCGGGGTTGCCGGCGGGTGGAAACAAAGTGGTACTACGGGGACCTATGGGAGTTACACTTCCATCGTGGCCAACAGCACTTTCGCCGAGAACTCCGACTTCGCGCTTGGTCTCCGTGCGGGTGGCCAATTGGAAGTGCTCAACACCACCATCGCGCACAACGACAAAGGTATCGACACCCCAACCGCTGCAGCCGCCCGCCTGGTCAACACGATTCTCCAAGACAACACGGGGGGCAATTGTGACGCCAACGGCGTGACCGACGGAGGTCACAATCTCTCCAGCGATGGCACGTGCAACTTCACCGCCCCCACCTCACGCAACAATACCAACGCGCGCTTAGGCGCGCTGACCGGTGCGCCGGCCTATTACCCCTTGCTGGCCGGAAGCCCCGCGTTGGACCAAGGCGATGCCGCAACCTGCGCCGGCGCGGTCGTGAACAACGAGTCGCAAAACGGTGTGACCCGACCGCAAGACGGCGATGGCGACGGCACAGCCGTGTGCGACATCGGCTCCTACGAGGCCAGTGCTGCGGCCACCCCCACGCCCACGGTCAGTCCTACGCCCACCCGTACCCCTACGCCCACGGTCAGTCCTACGCCCACTCGCACCCCTACGCCGGCCGTGGGCGCGCCCCCGCGCGGCCAAATGACCGCGGACTCGGGCGCTTGGCCGCTGGTCACATGGAACGCGGTTTGGGCGAACATCCAAAACACCGTCAACTTGGCCGTCACCTTGGTGCATCCTATCCCGGCCAATAGCACCTACGTGGCGGGCAGTCTGAACTGCATCGCGGGTGGCAGCACGGTCGTCACTCGCTGCGCCTACAACGCGGCCCGCAACCAAATCGAGGTTGAAGCCACCTTAGCCGCAGACTTCGGCGGCACGTTCGCCGCATGGCCGCCCAAACCGTTCCCCCTGACCGCGTGGATGCCCATGTCCGCCGCGCTCGACACCACCGTGAGCAGGGCCCCGCACCTGCCAAGTCCCCTGCCCCGGGTGCAAGCCGCGCTGGCCCACCCCCTCACCATTCGCTATCAGACCCGCGCCCAAGCCGGCGTCACTCAACTGTTGGGCCAAGGCTTGGCTTATTGGGATGAGAACAACGACGGCCAAGTCACCAACTTGGATCCCAACGTGCAGCACGACACACCCGTACGCACCGACGACCCAGCCCAGCCCGGCTTACAAGACCCTACGCTGGCACGCCAGCCCGCGCTGCCCGAAACGGGGTTCCCGCCGCGTCGTGACGCGCCACGCGGGCTGCAGCCTGCAACCGAAGCCGACTTGGGCTCCGTGTGGATCGAAATCCCCCGTCTGCAGGTGCAAGAGCGCCTTTGGGGCGTGCCTTCCCACGACGATTTGGCCTGGCTCACCGATGTAGGGTGGCTGTGGAGCAGCGCGTTCCCTGGGCATCCTGGCAACAGCGTGCTCACCGCGCACAATTATCTGGCCAACGGCCTGCCAGGCCCGTTCGCGGCCTTGCATCAATTGCGCTACGGCGACCGCATTCGCGTGCACGCCTACGGCACGGTATACGAATTCGCGGTCACCCAAGTGCGCTATACCGACCCTGAAGATCTCTGGGCTTTGCGCGACGCCAATGACAGCCATGCGTGGCTGACCCTGATCACGTGCGCCCAATGGGATGACGCGGATCAAGCCTACCGTTATCGCTTGGTGGTGCGCGCCGTACTGGTACGCTGGTATCAAAGTGAGGGTTGAGGCCTCCCTCCCGGTAACCTGGCGTTCTTCCTCAACCCACCACTTATGCCAAGCGGAGCCGCGCGTGCGGCTCCGCTTGGTTTTGGGAGGCTGCCACGCCCGTGCCACGGGCGGTGGGCCCAACTTGATGCGAGAATGGCCTCACGGGCCAGCGTAAATGCTCTGCACCAACGCGTCTAACCAATCCAAATCAGGCGTGAAGTCGCTGGGGCTCAGCGTGTCCAACAACGACGCGGCTTGTTGGTTGAAGGCCTCGATCGCGCTTACATCATCCAGCGGCGGCGGGGGCGCGAAGGCCTGAGGGTTGGTGTTAGCCGCCGGGTCCATGCTGGAGGGCAAAATCGCGGCCTGAATGGGGAAGGTCACGAAGACCGCGTATTGGTTGTTGGCCGAATACCCGCGGAAAATGTAGCGCAATTGCCCGTTATGGACGGGCATCGGGCCCTGGCCGTGCATTTCCAACGTCCGCTCGCCCGAACCGTTCTGGAACGAAAGGTTCCGGCGGCGCGCCTGGAACAGCACGGTCGCGCCCTGTTCCTCGGGCGGGAAGAGGAACCGCCCCAAGACCTGCTGGGCTTGCGCGACGGGGATGATGTCCACGCACCCCCATTCGCAGAACTCGTCTTGGGGTGAGGTCGCGAAGCGGGTAATGGCAATGGTGGTGAGATTGCCCCCCATCAGCGCGTCTAACGCGTAGCCAAACTGGGCCTGAAAGCCTTGCAAGTTCAAACTTTGCCACCCCGCCGGAATGGTGACGCTGGACTGGCCGAAGGTCACCGTGCGGCCTGTGGGCACCAACGCCACGGTGGGAGGGCCTACGGCTTCGATGGCGGGCGTGTTGGTGGGCGGCATGGGCGTGACCGGGTTCGCGGCCGTGGTCGAACCCATCTGGAAGTTGAACTCGCAAGCCAGCAATGCGACGGCCAACCCAAGCCAAAGCCAAAGACGACGACGCATCACAGCACCTCCTACGGACACAAACTGCTGTTGCTGCGCATTTCAATGAAGGGGAAGACGGTATAGCCCGGCACGTTCACGTCCATCAGGTTCAGCGATCCGATCTGCGGACCTTTGTAGTGATAATTGGCCTCGAAGGAAGTCTGCCCACCGCTGAACTGCAGCGTGACGAAGCCCAGGTTCTCGCTGAAGTAGGTATCGTAGAACGAGCCCGTATCGTCGAGCACGGTTTGGCCGCTTTCGTGCACGATGGTGAGGGTGTAGTTCGAGCCGTTCAGATCCAAATACACGCAATGGGATGCCAACGGCGAACCGCCCATGACAAAGCCTTTGTAGCGCGTCACCGTGCCGAATTGGGTCACCAATTCCTGCACCGAGGGGTTGGCAATGGTAATGGAAGCCGTCTCGCCCGGCTGCACCTGCACGATTTGCGGTGCCAAATAGCCCGTAATGGTGCGGCCGCTGGCATCCCAGAAGCCGATGCCAGGCATGACCGAATACACCACCCCGGGCTCCAAATCATTCACCGTTAGGCTGCCCCCGTTGGAAGGGATGACCTGGTGCATGCCGAGGATGACATCCTCTTGCTTGCGCTGGCCGGTCGCGGGGTCGTCGTACATAAACTGCAAACTGACCACTGGGAACGACGATTGGTTCACCACCACCAACGTGCCCGGCTGCGCGGGCGGCTGGGGCGCGGGCTGGCCCGGGTCATTGCCACCGGGCTGCCCGCCGGGGTCGTTGCCACCGGGGTCGTTGCCGCCAGGCTGCCCGCCGGGGTCGTTGCCACCGGGGTCGTTGCCGCCAGGCT
>Ga0256914_1000523_pt1 | contig 37813 bp, 35 predicted proteins | sample HulkmetaG_FD_191571 | JGI IMG/M metagenome (GOLD analysis project Ga0256914, IMG submission 191571) | Hydrothermal chimney microbial communities from Main Endeavour vent field at the Juan de Fuca Ridge, Pacific Ocean - Hulk | ecosystem: Environmental > Aquatic > Marine > Hydrothermal vents ... | reverse complement strand
GATTATTGAGGAGGGTAGGGATTATGTTAAGGACGTAGTCCGGGGTAAGAAGGTAGCGGTTGTCGGTTCAGGACCTGCAGGTATAGTAGTTGCTTCAGATTTAGCTAGATTAGGTTACGAGGTTGTCATCTATGAAGCACTGCACGTCCCGGGAGGGGTCTTAGTCTACGGCATACCTGAGTATAGATTACCTAAGAAGATTGTTAAGGAAGAGCTAGACCTACTTAGAAGGTTAGGTGTCGAGATCAACGTCGGAGTGAATGTCGGTAGGACCGTAACGCTATATCAACTACTCGATGAATTCGATGCCGTGTTCGTAGGTACTGGTGCTGGACACCCTAGATTCCTGAACGTACCCGGGGAGAACCTAAATTACATATACACAGCCAATGAATTCCTAACTAGAATTAACTTAATGAGGGCCTACCTATTCCCTGACTACGACACACCCATACATAAGGGCAGGATAGTCGCTGTCGTAGGTGGGGGTAATACCGCTATGGATGCGGCTAGGTCTGCATTAAGACTAGGGGCTGAGAAGGTCTATGTACTTTATAGAAGGACTGAAGCGGAAATGCCTGCACGAAGAGAAGAAATTGAGAACGCCAAGGAGGAGGGTGTCAAATTCCTGTTCTTAGTTCAGCCTATAGGTTTCAAAGGCAATTCACTAGGTAACGTTAGTGAGGTCATACTAATGAAGATGAGGTTAGGTGAGCCTGATGCTTCAGGTAGGCCTAGACCTATACCTACAGGGGAGACTACGACATTCGGTGCTGACATGGTTATTAACGCTATAGGGTTCTATCCTAACCCCCTAATACCTCAAACTACACCTGAGATTAAGACCGATAGGAAGGGGAGAATCGTAGTTGATGATGAGGGGAGGACCAGCATGTCTAGAGTCTACGCCGGCGGTGACATAGTAGTTGGTGAGGGTACAGTCATAGAGGCTATGGGTTGGGGTAGGAGGGCCGCCTTAGCTATTCATAAGGACTTACATATAAATAAGAGGTTCTAGTTTAATGATTAACTCAATACATACTCCTTACTGACCTTAATACCTAATGACCTTAACTTCTCCGCGCACCTTATGCAATACTTCCAGCTCTTAGCATCAGTATCGAATATACTGTTACTAAACCTCATAACACATGAGGCGTTACTACAGTGTTCAAGACCTAATAAATGCCCTACCTCATGCATTACCTCCTTCCTAACTCTCTCAATAACCTTGCCTTCCTCGGTTGTTGCCATAAATCTTAAACGGGGTACGTAGACTGAAGCTATCTTAAGTGGTGGAGTAGCTAAGCCAAATACAAAATTAAGTCCAGGTACGTAGGCATCGACGTCTATTATAGCTACTAAGTACTCATTACTTCTTAACCTATTACTAAACACGTTGTATAACCATAAGTTAATCATATCAGCTCTATACTGACTTCTCCTAGGATTGAACAACTCATTAGGTACCGAGCCGTACGTTACGTAATTTACTTTGCTATCAAACGCTTCGTGGAGCGTCTTAACGGACTCCATAACTAAGCCCTCAATCCCACCACCGATACCTACTATCTTAAAAACCAGGGCAACCAAACCTATGCATCACCCCGCAGTCTTCTGTAATAATACTAGAAAAACACCCATTAGTTTATTTAACTTTACTGATATAATGGCTAATATGACACTACTTCCAAGAATACTTAAGGTATTCCTATGTTACCCGTGGGAGTATTATACCGTCACTCCTTAACTTAGCTATCATCTGCGCTAATCTCTCCTGCCTCTCCCATTGACCATAGAGGAAGCCCCTACCGAGTAGTTTATACATGAACTTCCTAACCTTAACTGGTATCCTCCCTGGAGGTGCTCTAGCTAATGGAGTACCAGGTAGTGGGAGGAATACATGTGCATGTACCCTACCGCCAAGGGTTACCACCTTCCTCATATGGTTTAACGTTAATTCAACATCCTCCTCGTCCTCACTAGGGAGTCCGAATATGTAATCGACATCTACCCTAAATCCATACTTCCTAAGTATTTCAACAGCGTTAATTACATCCTCCGGTGTGTGCCCCCTATTTAGTACCTTAAGTAACTTCTCCGAACCTGTTTGTGCACCGACTATTACCCTCTTATTATCAACCTTACCCACTAACTCCCTAACTAACTCTTCACTTACATGCTCCGGCCTAACCTCGCTAGGAAACGTACCCAGAAATACCCTCCCACCTTCATTTCTTACTCTCTGCAACTCATTGATTAACTCGATTACCTTCTCAGGGTACCACTTACCTCTTGATCCGTAACCGAAGGAATCCGGGGATATGAATCTTACGTCCCTAATACCTCGTTTCACTAGCTTACGAGCGTACTTAACTATATTCTCTATGCTTCTATGCCTTACGTTAGATGAGAATATATAACTTACTTGACAGAATTTACAAGCATAGATGCACCCCCTACTTATTTCTATAGGATTGAAGAGGCCGGATCTCTCAGCGAATGGTGGATAATTGTCTAAGTCCTTAACCTTGAATTTAGTATTGACTACTAACTTATCATTATCTAAGTAAGCTAAACCCTTAGTACTGAGGATATCATTACCACTAATTAAGTTACTAATGAATTCTACTAAAGGTTCCTCACCTTCACCAATTATGCAGTAATCAAATTTTAGTGACTTAAGCGTGCCTAACGGGTCTCCTGATGGATGCGGACCTCCTGCAATACTTAAGTAGCCTAACCTCCTACTAGTCTCAACTACCTTAAGTACTTCATTAAGGTTCTCAGCCACGTAAGTGGTTAGTAGTGAGTAAGCAACTACCCTTAATCTGTACTTCCTAGCCAATGTACTTAGTAAGTGTATTTCATCAGGCTTTACGACGTATATATCAACATACTTAATTATTTGGGGAAGCGTTTCTAAGTAACCTATGAGTACGTTAGTACCGTATCTATGTGTTTTTCCGTATATAAATACTAGGCACACCTTACTGTCGATCATTAAGGTCACCAAAGCCCGCCGTTCACATCACAGCTAAGGGCTCAGCTACGACCGCATCGATCATCCATTTTAATTATGGCTAGCAGAATTTAATCCCTTCTTACGTTAACTAGCTTTAATACTCTATAGTACTTAGTAAACATTTAGTGGGTTGGGTTGAGTGTCGCTTGAGAGTGTAGATAAGTTTAAGTTACCTGACGTAATTAGGAAGGAGCTTAGGTTAAGGGGTATTAAGTACTTTACACCGCCTCAGAGCAGGGCATTGGAGAGGGGTTTATTGAGGGGAATAGATATAGTTGTTTCATCACCAACTGCCAGTGGTAAGACTTTAATAGCTGAGATGGCCTTAGTTAGAGCCTGTTTAAACGGTGGTAAGGGTGTTTACGCAACACCTCTTAAGACGTTAGCCAACGAGAAATTTGAGGAATTTAAGCTATGGGAAAAGTACGGTATTAAGGTAGGTATATCAACGGGTGATTACGATGAGGTCGGTGAGTGGTTAGGTAAATACGATATTATAGTAGCTACTTATGAAAGGCTAGACTCACTCTTTAGACTTAAGCCTTCCTGGCTCAGAAACGTCCACACGGTGGTTATTGATGAGCTACATAATATAAGTGATGAGAGTAGGGGACCTATAGTTGAGCTAATAGCGGTTCACGCTAAGGAATTAGGTGCTCAGGTAGTGGGTTTAAGTGCCACCATAGGGAATCCGGAGGAGATAGCTGAGTGGTTAGGTGCTGAATTAATAGTTAGTAATTGGAGACCTGTTAAGTTAATTGAGGGTTTCTATAGCAAACGTAGAAAAGCCATAGTATTTAGTGATGGTAGAGTTGAGAGACTCCGACGTAGGGGACTTATTGAGCATGTGATAAACCATGCATTAATTAATAATTACCAAGTAATAATATTTCAGCAAGCTAGGTTTAAGGCTGAGAGATTAGCTACGAAAGTAGCTAAGCTACTCCCTAGACTTAATGACGATGAACTAATTAAAGTCATTAAAGAGTTACGAAGTAGTGAGGGAGTACCTAAGACCGAGGCGGAGTCATTAGAGCCTTTAATAATGCATGGCGTGGCATTCCATCATGCAGGACTCTCGCATGGTAGTAGATTAGCCATTGAGAATGCCTTTAGGAGCGGAGTAATTAAGGTTGTCGTAGCTACACCAACCTTAGCTGCTGGTATAAACATGCCTGCTAGGAGGGTAGTGGTATATACTAGAAGATACGAAGGAGGGTACTTGAAGCCTATATCGATAGCTGAGTACAAGCAAATGGCTGGAAGGGCTGGGAGACCTCAATACGATCCTTACGGTGAGGCTATAGTAGCTGATGTTAGTAATGATGATGAGGGGTGGAGATACGTTAGGGGGGAGCCCGAGGATGTTAAGTCTTCATTAATTAGTGAGAGAGCTATGAGGATTCACGTACTAGCTCTAATAGCTTCTGGGTACGTAAGCAACTTAGGTGATTTGTTTAGATTTATGAGGAGGACATTAGCCTTTAAACAAATCTCTAAGGATTGCAGCATTACTGATGACGTACTACGTAAGGTCATTAATAACTTACTGGATATGGGTATGGTAATTATCAAAGGCTCCGAATTAATAGCTACAAAGCTAGGTACTATGGTTAGTAGGTTATACATAGATCCATTAACTGCTGACTTAATATTGAGTGAGCTTAGGAGGCATGACAAGGACTTACCACCTATATATTACCTAACATTAATTGCTATGACGCCAGACTTTCAGAGAGTTAGGGTAACTAAGTATAGGGTGTTATCTAGTGAAGCTAGAGTAGCTTACGATAACGGATTAATACCACCCCCAATTAGGGGTTGTGATTACTATGACTGGTTAAGAGCGTATAAAATAGGGTTAGTGATTAATTATTGGATTAATGAGGTCAGTGAAGATGAAATAATTAGTAAGTTAGGGGTAGGTGCTGGTGATTTAAGAAATATCGTAGAGACGTGTTCCTGGCTTATATACTCAGCTTCTAAGATCTGCGAGGTTTGTGGGTTGAGACATCACTCTACTCAGTTGAGGATACTTAGTGAGAGGGTTAGGTACGGCGTTAAGGACGAATTACTGGACTTGGTAAGGATTAAAGGTATAGGAAGGGTTAGAGCTAGGATTCTCTTTAATTACGGGATTAAGAGCTTAAAGGACCTTGCATTAAGTACTCCTGATAAGCTAGAGAAATTACCTGCGTTCGGTAGGAAATTAGCTACTGATGTTATTAGGGAGGCAAGGAAATTAGTTGGTAAGGAAGTACCTTAAGTGTATTACTTGAGTACAGGTTCCTTAAGTATTATTTCATATAATGAATTAATGCATAATTCACACACTACTACTGGCTTATGAATTTCTAACCTAGTTAATATCTCTGGATGCACCTCACCAATAACTCCTACCTCAGAATTACCCGTAACGACCTTAGCGCTTCTCCCTCTTAGTAATAACGGTTCCAACTCTAACCTTTCCAACCTATACTTAATACCTAGGTTACTGAGTAGGGTCTTCAGTGTAGCTAAGGCATCAGTTAATGTAGCATCAGGCTTACTTATCACGAACCCTAAATACCTAAGTGTTACTGGTTCATTACCTAAGACCTTAACGACGTCACCTACCTCAAATACTTTAATGATGGGGTATAGTTCCTTATTAACTTTCACGGTTAACAGTAGCGACGGTATTAAAGAGTTCCTAAGTGCTGAGTACGACTTTAACTTAGGGTTTGCCACCTCAATAAATGCTTCATTACTTACTAGTTTTAGGTAGTCCTTATCGATCATTATGAAGTTAACTACTTCAGTATACCCTAATCCGATCATAACATCCCTAACTACGTTAGCGAACCTCTCTATAGGATCTATGGCTCCCGTATGTGTCGGAGGCATTAACTCCGGCTCTATGTTACCGTAGCCGAAACCTATGGCTAGATCCTCTATCACGTCCACACCATCGATTACATCTAACCTATACGGAGGTACCCAAACCTTAACTGAGTCACTACTTACGTCCTCAATCACGTATCCCAACTTCTTAAGTAGTTTAACTACGTCATTAATACCTAAGTTAATACCTAGTAAGTTCTTAATGCTACTTAAGCCTACCCCTAATTCTCTCCCGTTAATGACCTCAAGCAGTATATTGGTTAGTTCTTGGTTACCCTCTATAGGTACTACCTCTATGTTTCGTGATCCGTATGTCCTCTCCAAGGTACTTAAAGCTACCACTGAAATTACCTTAGCCATTAGGTAGGGCTCGGGACCCGTTACATCTATTACTATGTTCCTAGTATCCTCAGTAACCTTAGTTTCCTCACTATTTATTATCGGTGGAAATGAAAGTACCTTACCCTCACTATCAATTAATATAGGATATTCACCCTTCTTAACTAAGTGAGCATATCTTCTCCCCTTATCAGTCTCCTTAAGAATTTCCTCGATATTCATTGCCTTAGTTTCCTCAAGCGGGATGAATCTATAATCACTCGTTGATGCGTACTTGAAAGGAGGCTTTAGCTTATCTAAGTCATAGAGTCCTATAGACACTAATGATCTATCTCCGCAGTGTGATAGATGTAGCTTCTCTTGAAGTTGAAATAACTGTCTTATGGCTTCATCATCTAACTTAACATTCCTTACTATAACCATGAAAGCGTATGGCCTGTAACTTGGAGCTTTGCTTATGTCTAGCGATGCTTCCTTAGAGACAGTAATAACGTACTTACTAGGTTCTTCCACGTTATGGTAGAACCTTAAGAACCTACCTATACCCTCCGCTGAGAATAAGTCTGCCCTATCATGAGCTACCTCCACAGTTACTTCATTATTTTCGATACTCTCTAACTCCATCTTCATAACGCTAAGCAACTCCTCAAGTTTTTCTTTATCCCTAGGTACTTCATGCCTTACTAACCTATCCAGATCCCACAACTTGAAACTTATGACGGGCATTACCTATAAATCACCTCCGGAACCCTCATTGAGTTAATGATCTCTAACTCATTAGTGTACAGATGCCTTATGTCATCAATACCTAGGACTATCATGGCTATTCTGTCAATCCCTATTCCCCAAGCAGCTACATTATAACCCTCTAAACCTAACGGCTTAAGCACTTCAGGCCTAAACATCCCCCCGGGAAACACCTCAATCCAGCCTAGCTTTGGGTGTTTTATGTATCCCTCAACACTAGGTTCAGTGAATGGGAAGTATGCTGGCTTAAACTTAACCTCACCTAGCCCCATTACTCTAGCGAATTCCTTAAAGAACCCTAGTAGGTTCTTAAACGATACTCTCCTACCTACTATTATCCCCTCCAATTGATGGAACTCCATTAAGTGGGTGGGGTCCGGTGTATCCGGCCTAAATACCCTATCTAGTGAGAATGCCCTATACTCTCCACCACCTTTAGTATATATGGTCCTCATGGATACCGCGGTAGTGTGTGTCCTTAGTATTAATCTAAGAGCCTTACTCGGATCCCACCTATACTTTAACTTACTTCTATGTATCTTACCCACTTTCTCGATTATGTCCTTGGGTGCTTCCATAGTCACGTCATTATTAGCTATGAAATAGACATCCGTCGGCGTTCTTGATGGGTGGTACTGAGGCACGAACAGTACGTCAAAGTTCCATAACTCTAACTCCACATGAGGCCCTTTAACTTCCTCGAAGCCCATGCTAAGTACTACTTCCCTAACGTAATTGAGGAATTGTATGTAAGGGTGCTTCTTACTCATCTTTAAGCTAGGTGGCTCTATACTTAGGTCAAATTCTTTAATAATAGCATACCTCCATTTACCTGAAGTAATTACTTCGGGAGTTAAGGTAGTTATTACCTCAGCCTCCTTAATAGCGCCTTTACTCCACAACCTAATGAGTTTATCTGTAGGTTCTATAATTATTCTCTTTGAGCGTTTAAGTACTACTAATCCACGCCTCCTACACTCACTTAAGTATATACTTAGTTCCTTAGGAACCGCACTTAATTCTACACTACCTTCCTTAACTAGGTTAAGTAGCTTAGTAACTCCTTCACGGTACTCACTTAAATTAACTAGGTTATTATCAATTACTTCAACGTAACCTTTACTGATCTTGATTACATTGAACCTCTTTAGTATACCTAAAGCTGCTGAGAATTCTTTCTTACTTAATTCAGAACTTGATAGTAATTCATTTAAGCTTCTCTTACCTTCCTTTACTAAGTTGATTAAGACGTCCTCGGGGGGTCTCCTTAAGTATTTAAGCCCCTCATCACTTATCGTGGCTTCAGTAACCTCATATTTCTTAACATTAATTAAGCCCTTATCCCTAAGCTCCTCGATATCCCTCATAATATCCGTTACCTTACGCCCTAAGTAATTAGCTAATTCATTAATACTCAAGGATCCCTTACTCACTAGTATCTTAACTATTCCGAACTGCCTAGGAGGTAGTAGTACCTCGCTAGCCTCCTTCAGTTACCACCACCAACTTGGCTTTTATGAATCAAGTATTTAACTTTACGTTCCCCCTATACAATTTATTTAATTGCACAGGGAATTACTGTTCACGCTTACTTAATATCTCTAATCTCCTTCTGTACTCCTCAACTATGTCATAACCAAACATCTCCTTAAACTTTCTTCTACCTTCCTCAGTCATCTTAGTCGGATCCCACGGTGGGTCAAACGTAAGTTCAATATTGACATCCTTAACCCCCTCTAAGCTCCTTATAGCTTCTTTGACGTAGTATACTATCATATTAGCTATGGGGCATCCTGGGGCTGTTAACGTCATTTTAATGTTAACAGTTCCTTCCCTATTTACTCTAACATCGTATATTAATCCTAGATCCCACACACTTATGGGTATTTCCGGATCATAGACGTTCTTTAGCACCTCAATTACTTTCTTCTTAAGTTCTTCAGACACGAAATCACCACCTAACACCATACTACAGTTAATAACTTAAAATGTATCTTTGAAGATCCCGTATTAATTACTTGTTTTTGACTTGAATAATTCCCTTACGTGGAATCCTATAGCAAAGGCTGATACTGCAAATAATGGGTAACCCACGCAGATATATGCTATCCTAGCTATTATACTCGCTGTGGCTGCTTGGGTAAGCCCTATTCCTAAGTAGTGAAGCAAAGTAGTTTGTATTGTCTCGAATATTCCTAAACCACCGGGAGTTACTACTGGAAATAACCACATGATAGCGTATAAAGCATCGAAAGCTAATAATGATTGAAATAAGCTCAGCTTAATACCTATCATATAACCTATTGACATACCAAATAGGGCATTAGCTAATCTCTCAAGAACTTCAACACATAGACTAGCTATTATGTAATACGGTCTGTTAATTAAGTTTTTAATACAGTTATAGTACTTGCTTGAGAATCCACTTATATCGTATCCTATTCCTGATGTGAACCTATTCACTAAGGATTCGATCCTACTTGACGAAGGAGCTACGAAACCACCAATATTCATAGCTACTAACACTAGGGATGGTCCTAGTAAGAGTATGTAGAGTATTATTGGAGAGTTAAGTATTAGTAATGACGCTAATGTCATTGCAACTATTGAAACCGATAGGACTATCCTATGTGCAAATAACGTCGCTATTGATTCATCAGTATTAGCTAGCTTTAGCTTAGTTAGAAGCATTATCTTAACAACCTCAGTTATGCCTCCTATAGGTATTATGAACTCCGTGAATACTGCCGTATATGTAACTTTCAATACATCAGTGATCTTGACTTTTCTGAGTGCTCTAATTAGTATGTACCAAGCCGTGCCATGGACAGTAATTACTATTGCCCTAAGTATAAATGATATTATTAGGAAGTGTATATTACTTAATGATATGTACCTTAAGAAATTCTCAATGTTCCCTTTGTACACGTAGAAGAAGATGAATATGTAGCATGCAGAACCTACTATACCACCAACCACGACGTATCTTACTAACCTCCCCATACTCTCTATACTTGGTAACTTCAATATCAACCCCGTCTAGATACGTTTTCATACAGACTCTACGATCCTCCTTTATTTACTCTTCTCATATTTACGCTTTGTAAAACAATAAAAGGCTTAAAGTAACGTTAGCAGAGAGTGATGATCTTATGAAGCTGACTTGGTGGTATAGCAGTACCGCCGACGCTACTCACAGAGACATTGTAAGGGTAATTTACGAGTCATATAGTAAATTAAGAGAGCATAACGTAAGAGTGTCATCATTACTACTGATATTAGACAATGAAACGTACGGCGTTTTCACGAGGAGTAACTTAAGAAACGTTATTGAGAGCTTACTTAAATGTGATGTAATACTGATTAGTGACTTCATAGACGCTATTAGGGTCCTTAAATACGCATTAAGAGCTGGCAAGAAGTCCGTATTAGTGGCTTACATAGTCCCTGGTAAGGGATATTCCCTTTATGTTTTCAGTAGGAAATGCCGTGATGTATGCTTTGATATTAAGTACTTAGACGTTAAGAGTATCGATACCTACTACATAGTTGATAATAGTACCGATACTAGATCCTACTATGACTTCCTAAGTGATTTATGGATTAAGGAGTTAACTAGCGCTATATCGAATGAGTTAAAACCCGATAAGGACTCATTAGTAATAGGCTACGCCCCTACTCCTAGGATACTCCTTAAGGTAGCTATAGCTTCGGGACTTAAGTTAGATATCCTTAAGCAGATAACTCAGCAAGTGACTAAGGTACCCAGTAGTGAGGGCATGCTATTGGTACTTACTTGGTTAGGTAGGGTACTTAGTAACTACACTAAAGTGACTTTGCTTTACTTATCTCCATTCATGGATAAGGCCGTACTTAGTTACTTAGAACGTGAGAAGTAGGTGATTAACCATGGGTAAGGTATACGTAGTAGGTGTTGGGATGACCAAAGTCGGTAGAATAATCGATAAGAGCCTGAGGGAGTTAGCTGCTGAAGCTGCGTTTAAGGCCATTGATGAAGTGGGTAATGAACCGCCTGAAGCAGTTATTGTAGGTAATATGTTGAGTAGCTTAATTGAACAAGAGAATTTAGCTTCATTAATAGCTGATTACTTAGGGCTTAGGGGAGCTACTGGTTTTAAGGTTGAGGGTGCCTGCGGATCTGGTGGTGCTGCCTTCTTAGCTGGTTACTCCTTAGTTGCTTCGGGACTTTTCAGTAGGGTACTAGTACTTGGTGTTGAGAAGCTTAATGAGAGACCTACGCCGGATACGTCAAGGGGATTGGCTTGGGCTGCTGATTCTGATTATGAGTTAGTGTACGGAGTTAGCTTCGCTGGATTAAATGCTTTAGTTATGAGGCTCTACATGAGTAAGTACGGAGTTACTAGGGAGGAGATGGGTTTATGGGCTGTCCTCATGCATGAGAATGGGTATTACAATCCTTACGCTCACTTAAGGAAGAAAGTGACTTTGGAGGAGGTTATTAAGTCGCCCGTTATAGCTGACCCTATAAGGCTTTACGATGCATGCCCCATAAGCGACGGGGCCGCGGCCGTGTACATAGCTTCTGAGGATGTAGCTAGGAAATTAAGTGACACACCTATTAAGGTGGCTGGTGTGGGTAATGCCGTCGATAGTACTGACATAACATCTAGGTTTGATCTTGATGAATTCCTAGCGTCGAAGCTCTCGGCTGAGAGGGCTTTGAGGATGGCTAAGCTCTACGTTAAGGACATCGATGTTGCTGAGATACATGATGCTTACAGTATCGTAGCTATGTTAAGTATTGAGAGCATAGGGTTCGCACCTAAGGGTAGAGCCCCCAAGATGCTAAGCGAAGGTAGATTTAGGCCAGGTGATAAACCATCACTCAACCCTTCCGGAGGTCTTAAGTCAAGAGGGCATCCAGTAGGTGCTACGGGTATTTACCAAATAGCTGAGATTACCATGCAATTAAGAGGGGACTTCCCCGGTCTTAAGGTAGGTGGTGAGGTGGGTTTAGCCCAGAACATAGGTGGTGTAGGATCTAACGTAACTACCGTCGTACTTAGGAGGTGAGAAGTCATGACCACAATACAGAGGGTCTGGAGGTTTAAGGAGCGGATAATCGAGCCTAAGGCAATTAAGTGTAGGAAATGTGGCTTTATTTCTTACCCACCTAAGGCAGCTTGCCCTAGATGCGGTTCACGAGAGATTGAGTTCATTAAGCTCCCTAGAAAAGGTAAGATAATTACATTTACAGTACTTAGAGTACCTCTTAGAGGTTTCGAGGATAGGGTACCATTAGTAATAGCCTTAGTTGATCTAGGTGGAGCTAGGGTACTAACTGAAATAATCGATATCAAGCCGGATGAAGTTGAAGTTGGAATGGAAGTTGAAGCCGTAATAGATCGTGGAGCTAAGACCATAGACGGAGCTACACCTTACGTAATTAAGTTTAGACCTATAGAGAGGGAATCCAGTAGTGACTAATGACTGCACTTAAAGCTAAAATACCTCATACTATTAACCTACCTAGGTGACCTACTTGAGTAAAGAATACATAACTATAGATGACTTTAAGAAGGTGGATCTACGGGTAGGTGTTGTTGAGGAAGCCGAGAGAGTTCCGGGGTCTAAAAAACTGATTAAATTGATAGTTAATCTAGGTAATGAGAGGAGACAAGTAATTGCTGGTTTAGCTCCTTGGTATGAACCAGATTACTTTAAGGGTAAATACGTAGTCATAGTAGCTAACCTTAAACCTAAGAAGTTAATGGGTCTTGAGTCGCAAGGCATGATACTAGTTGCTGGCTGTGACGTTGGTGAGAAACCAGTACCGCTAACAGTTCCTGAACCTGTAAAGCCGGGATCTAGGGTCTGTTAGATAGTCACTTATTTTATTCTTTAAGTATCTTTCTAATAATGGGTTTTAGACTTGGTTAGTGAAGATGTTAGACTTGATGAGGTAGATAAGGAAATAATACGTAGATTAGCTGTGATGGGTAGGGAGGGCATTAGGGAGATAGCGAGGGCTTTAGGAAAGGCACCAAGTACCATAGTTTTTAGGATAAGAAGACTTGAAAGGACTGGAGTTATTAAAGGTTTTACAGCATTACTCGACTACAGAAAGTTGGGATATCAAATAAATGCTTTAACACTTCTGCAGGTTGATGGAGCACATATAGAGGAGGTTGAAGAGATGCTAGCTAAGGAGAGTAATGTGAGGGCTGTGTATGACATTACTGGTGAGTATGATATAGCGATAATAACATCGTTTAAGACTATAGAGGATTTAGATAAGTTCATTAAGAGGTTAATTAAGATACCCTACGTTAAGAGGTCGATGACTAGCATTGCTTTTAGAGTAGTTAAAGAGACCCCACATATTGAGGAATTCATAAAGGGTAAGGGAAGGAGTTAAAGCTTCGTTATCAGAAAGTGAACTTTATTTTTAGTTAAAGCTACTACTACTCCTCATAACTTACCTAACTTCTCCTTAATGGCTGCGTGCGCAGCCGCTAACCTAGCTACTACTATTCTGAACGGTGATGCACTTACGTAGTCTAGCCCTACCTTATGTAGGAACTCTATGGATCTAGGATCTCCGCCGTGCTCACCACAGATACCTACCTCTAACTTCGGGTTAGCTTTCTTACCTTCCTTAGTACCTATCTCAACTAACTTACCTACACCCTCAAAGTCCAGTGTCTGGAATGGGTTGTACGGTAGTATCTCAAGCTCTAGGTACTGAGGCATGAACTTATTCTCTACGTCGTCTCGGCTGAAGCTGAAGGTTGCTTGTGTTAAGTCGTTAGTTCCGAAACTGAAGAAGTCCACCTCCTTAGCTATCTCAGCAGCCGTTAAGCACGCCCTAACAGTTTCTATCATAGTACCTATCTTAACAGGTACCTTAACACCTAACTCCTTCTCGACATCATTTATTGCTGGTATTATTGCCTTGTTCTTAACGTACCTAATCTCATTAACGTGGCTTACTTGAGGTATCATTATCTCTAACTTCGGATGGTAGCCCTCCTTAATTAGCTCAGCAGCTGCCTCAACCATAGCTCTAGCTAGGTAGTAGTAGAACTCTGGGTAGGTAACTCCTACCCTAACGCCTCTGTGACCCATCATTGGGTTATGCTCCTTAAGTACTAGTACCCTCTTAAGTAGGTCCTCAAGCTCCTTAATCCTCTCTTCGTACTTCCTTAATACCTCGGAAGCCACCTCCCTAGCTATCTCAGTTGACTTTAGTGTGTAGTAAGCTACCTTAGTCTCGTATAGCTCCTTAAGTATTTCCTCAGGTGCTGGTAAGAACTCATGTAGTGGCGGATCTATAAGCCTTATAACTACTGGTAGCCCATCCATTATCCTTAGCATCTCCTTAAAGTCAGGCTTAATCATCTGCGATAGTCTCTTGAGGTGCTCCTCCCTCTCCTCCTTAGTCTCCGCTAGAATTACCTTCCTTAGGGCCTCAAGCCTCTCGGGCTTTCTGAACATCCTCTCAATACGTAGTAGACCTATACCCTCCGCACCGAACTTCTTAGCTATTATTGCGTCATCAGGCACGTCGGCGTTAGCCCTAACTCCTAGTCTCCTAAATTCATCTGCCCATGAGAGCAGTGTCTGGAGCTCAGGTATTAGCTCAGGCTCGACCGTAGGTACCTTACCTATGTAGACATTACCTGTGTTACCGTCTATAGTTACCCAGTCACCCTCCTTAACTACTATATCACCTACCCTGAACTCCTTCTTATCGTAGTCTATCTTTATGGCCTCAGCACCAACTACTGCTGGCTTACCTATGGCCCTAGCAACTACTGCTGCGTGTGATGTCATGCCTCCCCTTGAAGTCAGTATACCCACTGCTGCGTAGAATCCGTGTACGTCGTCGGGCTTAGTCTCAACCCTCACTAGTATGACTTTCTTGCCTTTCCTAGCCCACGCAACGGCGTCGTCTGGGTGGAAGACTACTTGACCACTAACCGCGCCGGGTGATGCTGGTAATCCCTTAGCTACTGGCTCAGCCTTAGCCTTAGGATCGATCCTCGGGTAGAGTAGCTTAAGTACCGTGTCCGGACTTACCTTAAGTATCGCCTCCTCCTTACTTATTATACCTTCCTTAGCCATATCAACTGCTGTCTTAACCCTAGCTGCTGGAGTCATCTTAGCTGCTCTATTCTGTAGGAAGTATAGCTTACCTCTCTCTACGGTGAACTCGATATCCATTACCTCCTTATTAAGCCTCTCTAACTTCTTACCAGCCTCGATTAGCTGGTCATACACCTTTGGTAGGGTCTTCTTAAGCTCATCTAAACTTAACGGTGTTCTTATACCAGCTACTACGTCCTCACCCTGAGCATTAGGTAGGAATTCTCCGTAGGGCTTATCCTCACCAGTTGCTGGGTCCCTAGTGAAGTATACTCCAGTGCCTGAGTCCCAGCCCATGTTACCGAATACCATCATGACTATGTTAACTGCTGTACAGTCAGCTACGTCTGGTGTTATGTTATTGGCTATTCTGTAGAATATTGCTCTTGGGTTCATCCATGACCTGAATACCGCCTTTATAGCGAGTTCGAGCTGCTTCCATGGATCCTGCGGGAACTCACCCCAGTGCTTCTTTATGATCTCCTTAAACTTCTCAACTACCTCCTTAAGGTACTTAACAGCTAATTCCCAAGTCTTAGGTGCTACCTCCCTAGGTGGCTGAGCGTCTAGTCTTAATGTGTACTTAGGGTACTTCTCCTTGATAGCTTCAATCTCATCCTTATACTTCTCCATAGCTTCCTTCCTGAATGCTTCATCAGCTTTATTGAACTCCTCCTCAAAGTACTTGTCAGGTATTTCAAGTACTATCTTACCGAACATGTTCAGGAATCTCCTGTATGCATCATAAGCGAACCATTCGTTATTAGCTAGCTTAGCTAGTCCCTTAACTACCTCATCATTAAGTCCTAGGTTCAGTACGGTATCCATCATACCGGGCATTGAGATAGCCGCTCCTGACCTAACCGATACTAGCAGTGGGTTCTCTGGTGAGCCGAACTTCTTACCTGACTTCTCCTCAAGCTTCTTCATGTGCTCCTTTACTTGCTCACTAAGCCCCTCAGGTAGTGAGAGGGTATTTATGATGTCCCATATCTTCCTTATTAACTCATCCCTAACCTTAGGTGGTGGATTCCTTTCAAGCTCCTTAACTATCTTATCAATCTCCTCCTTCCTAGGTGCGTAGAAGTCCCTACAAGCTTCGGTAGTTATCGTGAATCCCGGAGGTACGGGTAGTCCTAGCTGAGTCATTTGAGCTAGTGACGCTCCCTTACCTCCTAGTAGCTTCTTATTACGCCAATCACCCTCTTCAAACTGGTATATATACCTTTTAGGCACTTATCAGCACCCGTCATTAAATTAAGGGAGCGTTTAAAACCTTAAATGATGGTAACTATTACAGCTGTGAAAGTGTTCTGCATTACATAGTATCCTCAATTAGTGTTTTTTCATTATTACAGCATCTTTTAGAGTCATTAATACTTACTGAGCTTTTTGAAGCGTCCTCGCATGCGCTCAAGTTTTCTTTTGGTGACTTAGTAACTTCCTCAACACATATTCTCACTCTTAACTCACCTCTTAACCATCTACCTATCTTCCTTAGTAACTTCAGCCACTCCCTACCCACATCGATGAAGTTACTTAATGGCGTTAAGACGTAGTGAATCTCCAAGAAGAGTAGAGTATAAAGTAAAGGCACTATCTGCACCATGTAGAAACTATATTGTGTCTTAGATCCCAGCACCCATATTACTATGTACATTAAGTACGTAAGCCATGTGTAAACATACGTTATACCCCCATCCTTCATTTTCCTAAAGACCGGCAGTACGTATATTGAGAGTGCTAGCGTTAGGACGTATAGCGGTGGATTACCCTTAGCTATTAAATCAGCAACCCACTTACCTGTTGCTTGATTATAGACTAGATGTAGCGGAAACGCGTTAATGCCAAAAAACCAGTACCAAGGCGGTGCCTGCGGCGGACCACCAGTTGTTTTAATGCTTAAGTGCCATTTAATAGCTCCAGCTACCGAGTTCTCCCACCAACTGCCTAACCCTAGGTAGAAGATCAGTGGTAGTGAAAGTGCTAGGAATATAGCCGCTGGCATTACTATAACGGTCATTAAAACTATGTATGGCTCCCTACGTCTGAACTCCTCATAGAGTATAGGTATAGCTGGAAAGGCTCCATTGAATTTACAGCTAAAGCCTAACCCTAAGGTAGCCCCCATACTATCTAGCTTACGCATTAGGAGCATTACGTAAGTTAAGTACGTGAAGAAGGCTACGTATATGTCAAGCATAGCTACCATACCTAACGACCTAAAAGTTATGTCGAATGCTAGAGCGGCTACGGCTGCTAAGCCCAATAATCCACTTGTTGAGTCGTCCTTTAGTATTCTCTTAATAACGATGTATACCAAAACTAGTATTACCGCCGATAAAGCTATTGAAGGTACTCTCCATACTATAGGCCAGTCACCACCTATAAGCATAGCTAACCCTATTACGTACTTAACTAAAGGTGGGTGCTCCAAGTTTAAGTAGTCAAGTATTCCGTTAGCGTTAGGGTAGCAGTAACCTATTGCGTACTGCTTAAGGTGTGTTATGTTATGTATTAGGTCCAGCTTATCCTTAGGTATGTCAGCGCATATAGCTGGTAAGTAATTACCGTTCTCGTCATATGTGTAGTAACTATCGTCTTTAACGACCTTACCCCTTAGCACATCCTCGATGTATTGTTTAGCCTCCTCAACCCACCTATGATACTCGTCTGAGTTAGGTGGTGTGGTAAATTCTATAGTTACTCTAACGTACGTTCCCCTATACGGGGGTGTTAAGTTAAATACCTTCCTTAATATATTACGTGCTGCACTAACATACCAGCACTCATCAGAGATATAGTCATTTATCCCTAGCGCGTAATTAACTTCATAATAAACGAAATAAGCGACTAGGGCTACGAGTACCGTAACTTCAATTACGATTAGTGCTCTCCCACTTAGTCTTAACATGCCTGCCACCCTACTCATGTAATGTCCTGTTCCTCACTACCTCTCACTGATTCTGAGGTAGGACTTAAAATAATGACCCAACTTAAGCGTCACTATCGCAGGGCGTCATCACGGAACTAACTCAGTGTCGGAGGTTCAGATCATCCGTTAAAGACATAACTCATACCTTATTAAGTTATACCGTGCTTCAGTAGCGAACCATCTCTACTTATTACTCCTTCACCCATAGTGTAGCTGGGGTTTGAAATGGAGTTTAAGGTAAGAGATCTTAGCTTAGCTGAGAAGGGTAGGGAACAGATATACTGGGCTGAGAGGCACATGCCTGTACTAATGAGGATCAGGGAGGAGTTCGTTAAGGAGAAGCCGTTAGAGGGCGTTAAGGTATCCGCTGTACTTCATGTTACTAAGGAGACTGCTGTACTTGTGAGGACCTTACTAGCTGGTGGTGCTGAGGTTTGGCTAGCTGGTAGTAATCCCTTATCAACTCAGGACGACGTAGCTGCTGCACTAGTTGAAGATGGTGCTCACGTATTTGCTTGGAGAGGAGAGAGTACTGAGGAGTATTACTGGTGTATCGAGAAAGTAGCTTCAGTAGGTCCTAACGTAGTACTTGATGATGGTGCCGACTTACATGCCTTCCTTCACTCAAAAGGCATTAAGTACTTAAGTAATGTGTGGGGAGGAACTGAAGAGACGACTACGGGGGTTATTAGGTTAAGAGCCTTAGAGAGGGATGGAAGACTTAAGTATCCGGTAATTGCCGTTAATGACTCACTAACTAAGTACTTATTCGATAACAGATACGGGACTGGTCAGTCAACGATTGATGGCGTATTAAGAGCTACTAACATATTACTAGCTGGTAAGGTAGTTGTTGTTGCTGGGTATGGCTGGGTAGGTAGGGGGATAGCCCTAAGAGCTAGGGGTATGGGTGCGAGAGTGGTGGTTACTGAGGTTGACCCCATAAGGGCTTTAGAAGCCGTTATGGACGGTTTCTCAGTAATGCCTATGGAGGAAGCCGCTAAGATCGGTGATGTATTCATTACGGCTACAGGTAATAAGGACGTAATTAGGAAGGAGCACATGCTACTTATGAAGGATGGGGCCATATTAGCTAATGCAGGTCACTTTAACGTCGAGGTCAGCGTTAGGGATCTAGAGGAGCTAGCCGTTAGTAAGAAGGTTATTAGGAAGTACGTAACGGAGTATACATTAAGTAATGGTAAGAAACTCTACTTACTAGCTGAGGGTAGGTTAGTTAATTTAGTAGCTGCTGAGGGGCACCCAAGTGAGGTTATGGATATGAGCTTCTCTAATCAAGCATACGCATGTAAGTATATAGTAAATAACAAGGGCAAGTTAAGAGTTAAGGTAATGACTTTACCTAGGGAGATTGATGAGAAAATAGCTAGGCTTAAGCTTGGATCCATGGGCATTAAAATTGATGAGTTAACTGAGGAACAGAGAAAGTACTTATCGAGTTGGCAACTAGGAACTTAGGGGGTACATACAATGAGTGAGAAGCAAGAAAGGGAGTTGGGTGTGGGAGATATTAATAACATATGGATCGAGTATGATAAGCAGAATGACATACTCTACATAAACTTCGGCTACGATATTGAAGATGCTGACGAATCAATACTTACTGAGAATGACATCGTCGTAAGGATTAAGAATAATAAGGTAGTGTCCCTAACGATCTTTGACTTCTCAAAGAAGGCAGGTATTGAGCAGTACTAATACAGTTAAACTATTATTAATTAAAAAGTTAATTTGACTTTCTGTAATAAAATAAAAGGAATTATAATTGAGGCCTAGATTCCTAGTAACTTTAATAGGTTGTAATTGACTATTATTGTTGAGAGAACAAGCGATACTACACTCATTAACTTAATCATTATGTTTAATGATGGTCCTGAAGCATCCTTTAGTGGATCACCTACGGTGTCACCAATTACTGCCGCCTTATGAGTATCACTTCCCTTACCACCGAATAATCCCTCTTCTATCAACTTCTTAGCATTGTCCCACGTATTACCCACATTACCTTGGAACAGCCCTAGCAGTAATCCAGTGACTATAGCTGATAATAACATACCCGCTAATGCGTATGGCCCGAATATGAACCCGACCACTATAGGTGCTAGTAACGCTAGTAGTCCCGGAGCTACTAACCTCTTTATTGCGTAAGTAGTAACTATGGCAACAGCCCTACCGTAGTCTGGTTTCTCCTTAAATTCTAGAATGCCAGGTTTCTCCCTGAGCTGTCTCCTTATTTCAGCTATCAGTACGAACGCTGCATCACTAACCGCCATAATCACTAATGAGACGAACGCTGCAGGTACGACTATACCTATTATAGCTCCTGTGAGTACCTTAATGTTAAGTATTGAGAGTAACTTCATGACTGTATGTAGATTAAGTCCAGTAACTGCCGATATGTTACTTGCGTAGGCGGCTAGGAAGGCTAGAGCTGTTAGTGCTGCTGACCCTATGGCGAACCCCTTGGATATTGACTTCATAGTGTTGCCAGCCGCGTCCAGCTTATCGGTTATTGCCCTAACCTCCTCACCTAGACCTGCCTGCTCAGCAATTCCCGCCGCATTATCTGTTATCGGGCCGTAGGAATCAGCACTAACTACTATACCTGTTAGTGACAGCATACCGATAGCCGCTAACGCAACGCCGTATATTCCGTACCAGAAACCGTAGGGTGCTAGTAGTAGGTATGAGATCATCTCAGCTAATGCGACGCCTATTGCGGGTATTACAACGCTTAGGAAGCCGTATGACAGACCACTAAGTATGGTTAGTGCAGCACCCATCTGGGACATCTCAGCTACTTTCCTAACAGGCTTCTTACCCTTATTCGTGAAGTAATCACTAGTTAACCCGATAACTATACCAGCAGCTAAACCAGCAACTACTACTAAGAATGCCCTAACACCTACGTCACTACCTAACGTATATACCGCAAATGGATACGCTATGACTGCTGTGATTATCGCAGCTATTATTGAGGCTAGGGTAAGCGGTTTTGAAGGATCACCGCCCTTACCTACCCTAACAACGAATGATGTTATTATCGCAGCTATTATTCCAGCCGCAGCTACCGCTAATGGATATAGGGCCCAATTAGTCCATTCTGAATGACTTGAGAGTCTTATGGCTGTAGCGGCAACTACCATCGTCGATATTATGGCTCCTACATAGGACTCGAAGAGATCCGCACCCATTCCAGCTACGTCGCCTACGTTATCACCTACATTATCAGCAATTACGCCTGGGTTTCTAGGGTCGTCTTCTGGAATGCCTGCCTCAACCTTACCTACTAGGTCAGCTCCTATATCGGCTGCCTTAGTGTATATACCACCTCCTGCCCTAGCGAATAGGGCTACGGTTGATGCTCCGAAGCTATAACCTACCATGTCTCTTATTGCATCAGCCGCTCCGTATAGGGCTCCGTAGAGTATGAACTGTAGTGAAATGAGTGCTGTACCCGCACCCACCACCATTAGGCCCATAACCATTCCTCCATTAAAGGCTATCCTGAAGGCCTTACCCATACCGTACTTCTCAGCGGCGTATGTCGTTCTTACGTTAGAATTAACTGCTGTCCACATACCTACGTAGCCAGCTAGAACGGAGGATAAAGCACCTAGAATGTAGCTTAAAGCCATCCTAGGTGATATGAAGCATAGCAGTACAGCTATTATTACTGCTATAGTTAGAATTACTGTGTACTGCCTCTTGAGGTAGGCTTTAGCACCCTCTTTAATAAATCCAGCAATCTCAACCATTCTACCACTACCTTCAGGTTGCCTTAAGTTACGGAATGCTAGGAGGAGCGCATAGCCTATAGCACAGACACCTAGAGCTAAGGATATCAGCGCTACCTCACGTGCCAACCATAACACCCAAGGGATTGACGAAGATGGATTTATATATCTTAGAATCCTAGACAATGACTGACTACTTAGTTAATTCACGTAGGTTTTACGACAGGTGGTCGATTAGGTTAGAGTTACTAAATCAATTACGGGAAGAAGGAAATACATTTTTATCTACTGAGTTACTGTTAAGCATTGAGTTAGGTATATGTATCAAGTGATACACGTATCTGGAGGTAATGGGGAGGTATGCAGGCAAGTTACGTATGTACTAAGATACGTGGTAGTAACTATCTAGATTAAGAGGTGAGATATTGCCCTCAAGTACGACAATATACTCCGACTGGGGCTGGGATGAAGTATTTAGTTCAGCGGTTTTAGCCATAGCACTCTCAAGGAAAGGATATAAGGTCTTCATAGAGTTCCCAACACCTCTCGAGAGAAGAGGTTTAGTCATTAGTAGATCCTATAGTGTAGGGATAACCCACAGGGACGGAGCTACACTGATTAACTCATTAGCTCTTGAATACATAAACGACCGTAAGTTAGGTTTAGTGATAAAGTACAACGGCGAGGGGAAGTCTGAAATATTAATGAGGTTCGCTAATGCATCATCACTTACTGAGGTAACCATGGAGTACGTAAGTACTATGAATGAAAGAGTCGATGTACCTCAGCAAATACTTAACGATATAGTAGCAATGAATAATATGAGGTTAGACAAGCTATCACGCGTTGGTAGGATAATGTATAGGGCATTGAAGATGAATTACAGTAATAAGGAATTTAGGAACTTAATGTATAGCTTCGCGATTTCAGTAATAACTACTAAGTCACTTAAGATACCGGATTCATTAGCTAGAGAAGCTTCTAAGTACGACATAGCTATGGACTTAGGTAACAAGTTAATTAAGAACCGTCATTACATCGATCTTAACGGAGTTAAGGTAATAACAGTATCGTCTAAATTCAATGATGACTTCATCAAGAAAAACATAACCTTACTTAAGTCAGTAGCTTATGACATACTAGTTAAGACCTGCAGAAGTGACGGCTTCGCTATACTAATTCAGGAAACTGAGTTAGGGCATACAATGCGTGTCTGCCTACTTAGGAGGGATGTCAGTTTCATAAATGTGATTAAATCAATACCTCCAGAGCTTAGTCAGAGGTTATTAATAACGTTAAGAGGCAACCACATAATAATTAAGTTCAAGAACCCGAGCGAGAGCTCGCTTGACGCGATGCTTGACATAGCAACTAAGATAGTATCTGCAGTAGCAACACGTAAGTAGTTTAATCTAAAGTATACGTAGGGTATGTTATGGCATTAGTAGCTGTAACTGGCGGTGCTGGCTTCATAGGTTCCAACCTAGTGAACTACTTAGTTAGAAAGGGGTATGATGTAATAGTAATAGACAATCTATCTAGCGGGAAGGAAGAATTCATTAGTGATGCGGTAAGGTCAGGTGGAGCTAGATTAATTAAACTAGACCTTAAGAGGGTAAGACCAAACGAGCTCGCTAAGTACCTCAACGACGTTAAGACTCTATATCACTTAGCAGCTAATCCTGAGGTAAGGATTTCAGTAACTAGCCCTGAAATACACTTCAATGAGAATATATTAGCTACATTTAATGTCTTAGAAGCTTGTAGGTTAGGAGGCATTAAGGAGTTCGTGTTTACTAGCTCATCAACTGTTTACGGCGACGCCACTAAATTCCCGACACCCGAGGATTACCACCCGCTAATACCTATATCGATTTACGGAGCCGCTAAATTAGCTTGTGAATACTTAATAATAACTTACAGTGTACTCTATGGTATTAAGTCATTAATACTTAGGTTAGCTAACATAGTCGGTCCTAATCAGTCCCATGGAGTTATTGTCGATTTCATAAGGAAGTTAAGGAGCAACCCTACCGTTCTAGAGATATTAGGTGATGGTACGCAGAGGAAGTCATACCTACACGTAAGTGACTTACTTAGTGCTATCGACGTTACCCTTAACTTCTTAAGAACATCATCAAGCAGTTTTGAGGTATTTAATGTAGGTAATAGAGACTGGATAACAGTTAAGGAGATAGCTGATATAGTTGTTGAGGAGATGGGACTTACTAACGTCAAGTACGTATTTAAGCCAGCAACTAAGGATGGTAGGGGTTGGAAGGGTGATGTTAAATTTATGTTACTAGATATAAGTAAGTTAATGAAACTTGGTTGGAGCCCTAGATACAGTTCTGCTGAAGCAATAAGGCTTACCGTAAGAACTCTTTTAGGGAGGAGTCATGAGTGATGTTAGAGTATACTATAGTGACTTATTTAAATTACATAGAGATGAGCTAGGGACACACCCAGAATCTCCTGAAAGACTTAATTACGTACTTGAAGGCATTAAGGATGCAGGCATTAACCATGTTAAGAGCTGCGAACCCGACTATACCGTGGATAAGGCACTTAAGTTATTAAGCAGAGTACATAGTACTGACTACATAAGCTACATAAGTAGTGAGTCAGCTAAAGGACCTCACTATATAGATAGTGATACCTACGTAAATAACCACACATTTAGGGTTGCTTCATTAGCTTTCATAACATCCTACGAAGCCTCACTTAAGGCATTTAAAAGTAATGCAATGTCAGTAGCTATAGTGAGGCCTCCAGGACATCATGCGGGGCGTAAGGGTAAGGCCTTAGGCGCTCCTACGAATGGTTTTTGTATATTTAATAATTGCGCAGCCGCGGTATTGGGGTTTAAGGACTGTAGTGTTTCTAGGATCCTAGTTATTGATTTTGACGCTCACCACGGTAATGGTACTCAAGAGATTTTCTGGTATGATCGTAATGTAGTCCATATTGATATACATGAGCATGGCATATACCCAGGTACCGGAGAATTAAGTGATTTAGGTGGTGGCGATGCTGTAGGTAGTAAGATCAACATTCCGGTCCCGCCATTCTCAGATGATTCAGTAGTTGCTTGGGTACTTAGCGATGTTATTGGGCATGTAGTAAGTAAGTTCCTTCCAGAAGCTATCGTTGTTTCAGCTGGTTTTGATGGTCACGAACTGGATCCCTTAACTAATTTAGAGTACACTGATATTGCCTATGCCTTAGTGGGTTACTTCCTTAGGTACTTATTGAGTAATTACGAAATTAAAGGTATTACGGTAGTTCTTGAGGGAGGTTATTCAGTAGGTTTAAGGACAGGTATTGCTGAGCTTCTGAAGTCATTTCTTAGATATGATCGGAAGTATGGTAGGTTACTGGAGAAGTTGCGTAGGGACTGTAAGGAGAGATATGCCTTACTCATTAATGATGTCTTAAGTATTATTAAGAGGTATTGGTGATTAAAAACTTAGAATGGTGATATGAAGTCCTCAGGCTTCGGAGGTTCTGGCTTAAGTCCCTTCCTCTCCCTAATCTTCCTAACTATCTCAGGTAGTAGTGAGTCTGGTACGGGTGCCCACCTACTAAATTCAGTACCCCAGAATGCCCTACCTGCTGTCGCTGATCTCAACTCATTAGCTAGGTCGAAGGACTCAGCTACTGGTATCTCAGCTAGGATCCTGACGGTGGTTGGGTTAAGCTGTATTACGTTTATTACCTTACCTCTCTTACGTGAGATTACTGAGATTACTGAGCTCATGTAGTCCATAGGTGTCCTTATATCTAGCTTCTGTAGTGGCTCAAGTAATGTTGGTTTAGCTAGCAACATACCGCCGTATATTGGATTCCTTACTGCAGGGAAGATCTGTGCAGGTCCTCTATGTGCTGGATCTTCGTGAATTACTGCGTCATGTAGTATCACCTTAACACCTCTTACAGGCTCCATAGCTAATGGACCCTCCCTCATAGCTAGTCTGAAACCCTGTATTATGGTGTCCTTAACCTCCCTAAGGTGCTGAACACCTGTTGTTAAGTCAACTAGTATGTTTAGATTCTCATCTATAGCCCATATCCTCCTAGCTTCATTGTAGTCCCAGCCAGCTTGATCCCTAAGTATCTTAGCTCTTTCCCTAGCATCCATATCCTCAGTAACTACACCCTCTTGAATTAACCTTATGGTCTCCTCATTAAGTGGCTCTACACTTATGTACAACTTATTATGCTTATTAGGTGACTTACCCTCAATAACCTCTGACTTACCCCTTATGGTCTCCCTGTAAACTACTATAGGTGGTGAAGTCTCAACTTCTATCTTATAATTCTTCTTAAGTAGTGTTAACGCTATTTCAAGGTGTAGTGGACCCATACCAGATATTAGGTACTCTCCAGTCTCCTCATTAATCTTAACTACTAAGTTCGGATCCTCAATAGCCATCTTCCTTAAAGCCTCTATTAACTTAGAGAGATCCTGCATCCTCTTAGGTTCTACAGCCATAGTTACTACAGGTTCCGATACGTACCTCATCTTCTCAAACGGAGCTGCCACATCCTTGTAGTCAATCTGAACTACGGTCTCGCCAGCTCTAGCCTTATCTAAGCCAAGTACTGCCGCTATATTACCAGCAAATACCTGATTTACTGTCTCTCTAAACGGTCCCATGTATAGGCTTACTTGAAGTACCTTCTGCTTAGTCCTACCCATTAATAACCATACCTCCTGACCCGGTCTTAAAGTTCCCGAAAATACCCTGCCAGTAGCTACTAGTCCTGCATGAGGGTCTATCCTCATGTCGTTAACGAAGAATACTAAGGGTCCGTTAGGGTCTGCATTCATCATCGCTTTACCTATTTCACTATCTATATCGCCTCTCCATATCTTAGGTATCCTATATCTCTGGGCCTCTCGCGGGTTAGGTATGAACTTAACTACCATGTCTAGTAATGCTTCGTGTAGGGGTATTATCTTTTGAAGTTCCTCAACAGCCTTTCTCCCCTTCTCATATGCCTTAATCATATCTATGATCTTAATTCCTTTCTTATGAGCTATAGGTACTGTAAGTCCTATCTTATCCTTAGCTGATCCGAAAGCTACCATACCCTTAGCTGCGTCCAATAACCACTTATCCCTGAACTCAGGCTCTGCGTACTCTCTTATTAAGTTATTAATATCCCTGATTATCTCTACGAACCTACGCTGGATTTCTTGGGGTGTTAATTTAAGTTCCTTAATTAGCCTATCGACCTTGTTAATGTAGAGTAGAGGTCTTACCCTCTCCTCAAGTGCTTGCTTAAGCACGGTCTCTGTCTGAGTCATTACGCCTTCTACCGCATCAACTATGACTAAAGCACCATCCAACACTCTCAATGATCTAGTTACCTTACCACTGAAGTCTACGTGCCCTGGCGTATCTATTAGGTTAATTACGTATGGCTTACCCTCATACTCGTGATAGAGGCTTATGTTAGCTGACTTTACGGTGATACCTCTCTTCTGCTCTACGTCTAGGTAGTCGAGAGCTAATGCCTCACCAGCTACTTTAGTTGATATAATACCTGCTGCAGCCAGTAGCATATCCGATGTTGTTGTTTTGCCGTGGTCTACGTGCGCTATGATGCCTATGTTCCTAACCTGTTCTAGGTTAGACATTATTTTCTGGATCTGTTCTACGGTTTTGAATCTTGGCATATCCCCTAACCAGTGAGGTGTAACTTACTAGAGGTTAAAAACTTAAGCTCCGTAATCTCTATACCCCTACCTCTTGCTTACTCATGCTTCTTCCTGACCTCTCATGAATTTAGTTAACCCTTTACTCTCACGTACTTCCCTAGATTCATAATTAAGTATCTTATTAATTAACCATGCCTTATCCTCACTCATGCCTTCAACCCTAGCTAGTTCGGAAGGTGAAGCGTTTAGTACGTTCCTTAAGCTACCGAACTTATTAAGTAGTTTCTCGGCTGTTTTAGGACCTATTCCAGGAAACGACGATAGTATATATACTTGCCAAGCCCTGAAGTCCAGTTGATCCTTAGGTTTGCTATACTTTCTGTAACTTACTTGAACTACGTGCCTTACCTCGTGACTCTGAAGCTTCTCTGCTATGTATTTAATTACCTCAGCACTATGCCTAGCGTTTCTAGTATATATTATGGGTATGTTGTTGTATATAGCTGCAGTGATTAAAGCAGCTTCAACAGCCTTAGGCTTACTGGTTATCTTCTCCAGTATTGATAGATTACCCTCTATAAGTAGTATCGGGGACAGTCCTGACTCTTTTAGTCTCTTTATCTGATGGAAGAACCTGCCCTCAAAAACCGAGTGTGCTAGGTCGTCAACCCTCTTACGTTCTATAACATAGCCCTCAGCCGGTATATAATCACCCACATCCAATTGCTTAAATACTACTGAAACACCCATGCTTATTAAGTACTTAGGCACCTTCGAGTTCCGCTCTCTTTCGTCTACATATACCTTAACCATAGCACTAACCACACTCCATTAACCACCTACCTTCCTCTAATACTCTAAAGGAGTACCCCATTTTCCTAAAGTAATTACTTACTACATCAACTACTTTCCTCACATCGGTGTTAGTACTTAATGTAGCACCAGCTGCTGATGCATGCCCTCCACCAGAACCCCCTAGTTCCTTACCTAGTAGGTTAGCTAAATCAGCGGCGATAGGTTTCTTAAGCGTATTTACTATGTTCCTTGAAGCTCTGAGTACTATTCTGCATAAGTCCTTACGCTTGCATATAGCTATTGATAGGTCAGCACCAGCATCCTGAAGTACCTTAAGTACTGACGATTCATAAGCACCTATACACGTGATAGCTACTAAGAAGCTAGTTTCATCATTACTTACTAAGTATATCCCAGCTCTCGAGATAGCCTTTAACCTAGCTACTTTCTCAGGATACGGCAATTCCTTCCTGCTTAGTAAGTTTATTGAGTAGCTATAATTACCTCCAGCCTTCATTAATTCGTAAACTGCTCTAAAGACCTCTGCTTCGTTAATTATCCTCAAGAACTTAGTATCGTAGAGTATACCTATTATTAGTAACGTCAATGTATTATTACTTAACTCATTAAGTATTCCTAATGAATTAGCTATTAACGTAATTAATTCCGAAGTTGAGGAGGACTGGGGATAATGAAGAGCGAGTTTAGCTCCTTCAACTATATTATTTACTTCATGATGATCGATGACCACATACGGTACTGCATCACCTAGTAAATTAGTTATTAAGCTACTTAATTGACTCTTAGAAGCTGCATCAAGTATTATTAGTAGGTCATAATCTCCTACGCACTTACTACTAAGTAATTTATTTAGATAGTCACTACCTAATAATGTCCTAACTACCTCCTTACTAATTAATTCAAGTCCTTCAGGAAGGTCTATACCTACCTTGCAGTTAGGGGCTAATTTCTTGATAAGTTCATTAAGTGCTATGAGCGATGCTATTGCGTCTGGGTCTGCGTTTCTATGTGTAGTTATGCATATTCTACCGCTGTTGCTAATTAACGTCTTAAGTACTTCTACCTTCCTCCTCAATTCTTGATTTAATTCCATCCCTCACCTCCTCTAATGCTTTATCAATTAATCTATCGATTTCAGCTTCTAGCAGAGGGTCTATAGGGTTTGGTGAATATATCTCTACCTCAGTTACTACGTTTATTGCGTCATTTACGTGGATGTTTAATATTACATTAAACTCATCCCTACTTCCCAATAGCTTACTTAGACGCTTTACTAATTTTCTCTCAACTTCATTAATCACTTCCTCAAGTAACTCCGGCTTAACTTTACTAACGTCGATACCTATGGTTTCAAAAACTTTCTTATTACTCATTTACTTACCCAGCCTTAGCACCGAGTCCTAATCCTCCTCTATACTTATCTAATTGTTTCTTAAGCTCCTCCAACTGCTTCCTTAATGTTGATTCCATCCTCTCGAGACTAGTTAGTCTTATCTGTAGCTCCTCCTTCCTATCATTTAGTTCCTTCACTACATCATCCCTATTTACCTTAACTAGTACGAATCCTGTGTTCTTGTATATTGGTGAGTCTTCCTTAAGATTCTGAATAATTTCAAGAGCTCTCTCAACTTCTTTGAGTTGTGAAGCTACAACACCTTTTTGGGTTATTACTGAGGCTAATTGATTCTCTACCTGCTGGTACTTGATCAGTAGTTGCTCAAGTTCTGGAGGTATTTTCTGTGCCATATACTTAACACCTACCTAGGTAGTATAGGGTGTAGAGGGGTTAAAATTATTCCTTCATGTATAATTACCTAACATCTCAGTTAGTTTTAACACCATGTGGAGTAATCTCAGAAACGCATTAATTGATGCCCTAAATCCTGAGTATGTCGTCGCGTTGATCTTAGCTATTAAGTAATTATCCTTGACCAATAACTCGCCTCTAGCACCACCCATATCAACCTCAACTTCAGGCTTAAGTATACGTAGTAACGTCTTAGCTAATTCAGGACTACTTAACTCAACCTTAACCTCAGCTACTATAACGTAGTCATTCAAACTTAATCACCTTAAAGACCTTAAATGTAGGTCCACACGGTCTATTACTTGAGGTACAGATAAAACTTACCTCGACTTCATTACCTCCAGTAAGTACTATCTCTATGCTTCTTAAAGGAGGCTCGCCCGAGTATATTCTTGGTTTAAACATCGTTACTAAGGCGTTAGCTACATCACTCACTAGACCTTCAGATACGTTGGTTAGGTTAATAACTAATTCCCTCATACCTAAAGGTTTTTGGAAGTCCTTAGTCTCCCTACCTAACCTAACTGATTTTATTCTCAGCATTAACTTACGTACTATGGTAATGTCTCCAGGTTCGTAGAATACTAGGGCTGAAGGGTTAGCGTTCTTCTCAAGAACCATTACCAACCCGTAGGCACCCCTACGTAGTATAGCGCTTCTTAAGTCTTGGAGCGTTGCTTTACCTCTATTAAGTTTCTCGGAGTGAGGTATGGCAGCCACTAGTTCCTTAACGAAAGAGCGTGTCCTCCTCGAAGGTTCCCTAGAAGTCGTTATTATTAATTTCCTACCTACCTCACTACTTAAAAACGTGGTTTACCCCCAAAGAACAAGCTCTTACTTCTTACTCTGAATTACTACCTTACCTACTTCAGTAAAGGGCTGGTAGGCACCGCCAGCAAATATTCTGCCGCACATTGTGCACTTCCATATACCCACAGCTAACCTCTTCATTCTTACCTTAGCACCGCAGAAGGGACATTTATACGTAGCGTATCTCCTTTCCATGACCTCCTTCCACTTCTTACGTAGTGTAGATCCGTATCTTGGACCGAACCTACCAGCTATACCTACTACCTTAGTCCCTCTCCCCATGGCTCAGCACCTAGGGTATCTGACCTTATTGAGCATTATAAAACTTTTATTTCTGTGCTTCCTCCACGGTCCTAACTACTTTCTCTATTATTTCCTTACCCTTATTTAATGCCCTCTCAACAATACTTAACACCTCTTCCTTAGTTAAGTGACCCATACCAGTCTTCTGCATACCAGCAATTCTACCGTCGTCAGATACAGCTACTACTAACCTAGTGTCGAGTACTGACTCCTCCTCTAGATCTGGGTCAAGTAGTATTACATCACCTAACTTACCTGCCGTAACCGTAACTACTTTCCTACTTAAGGGTAGATTACCCACGTACGTTGTCTTATCAACCTTAACTTCCCCTGTTTCCTCATTAACCTCTGCCTTAGGAACCTTAGTAACTAGTAATGCAGCTAGAGTAGCTATTGATGATGCGTCTATTAAGTTACCGTCGTGGTCTAGGACGTAAATATCTATCCAGACGTTCCAGACCTTCTTCCCAGGTATTAGTACCAACTTACTTAAGTCTATAGCCTTCAGCTCCCTTATAGATCTATCAATCACTCTAGCTAACTCAATAGCGTTCTCATCCGGAGGTCCGGGCTCAAATACAGGTGATGCCATAGGTACGAACTCAGCTGAAACTACCATAGTGCCCTCGTTAGGTGTGTCTGGGTACGGATTACCTACCTCTAACTTAATACCTACTAGTACTTGAGTATTACCTAGCTTCACGAATGCTGAGCCGTCAGCATTCGGTACGTAATTAACCTTAATATCTATATCCCTATAATCATTAAGTCCCCTACCACTTAACCTAACTCCCTTCTTAACTAATGACGCTAGCGTATCCGCCTTTAACTTAGGTAATATGTAATCCGGTGACGTAGGTGTTAACGACATACTATCACTCCTCCACCTTCACCTCTAAGTACCTCTTCTTGAGTACCTCCTTCTGCATCTCGTATATCTGCCTAATACCCTTAAGAGCTAGATCCAACGCCCTCTTGAATTCATCGTAAGTTAACACGCCATTAAGCTGTAGAAGTGTTATCATTCCTAAGGAAGGTGCTGCAGCTACCGGCATATCAGCCTCACCATACATGTCCTCGATTTCATCGATATCCAGAACCAGCACCCCTTCAATCTTGCCTACAGCAACACCAGCTACTAAGTCCTTCATAGGTATGCCAGCATCTGCTAAAGCTAGCGAAGCTGCAGTTACTGATGCTGTCCTTGTTCCTCCATCAGCATTAAGTACCTCAATGAAGATATCTATTGAGGTCCTGGGAAATGCCTCAGTCATGACGACAGGCTCTAGTGCCTCCCTAATGACCTTAGATAACTCAACCTCCCTCCTAGAAGGTGCTGGTGACTTCCTCTCATGCGTTGAGAAGGGGGCCATGTGGTACCTACACCTAAGTATCGCTCTGTAGGGTAGGGCTAGGTGCTTCTGCTGAGGTTCCCTAGGTCCGTAGACTGCCGCTATTACTTTGGTCTTACCGTACTCAACCAGTGCTGACCCATTAGCGTTGTTTAGTATACCTACCTCCATTCTTATAGGTCTTAACTCGTCGTAGGCCCTACCATCTAGCCTACGCCCGTCATCCCTCAGGAGTTTTGGTTTCTCCACCAACTAATCCCCTCCTAACCTTTTCCTTGAGAATAAATTCCTTAATCCTATCTGTTAGTCCAGGTATGTGTGCCTCCCTCTCTATCTTCCTTATGGCTAGTATTACTATCTCTTCTAATGCCTTATTAGGGCACTCAATAAGTACCCTACCATTCTTAGCTACGGTTATCTTACAGCCAGTCTCACTCTCTAATGTTTGATGCATCGACCCCTTCTTACCTATTACCCTAGGTACCTTAACGGGGCTTATCTCAATAACTGCCCCCTTAGTTATCTTGCCTAAACCCTTACCCTTAGTTGTTAAGATAGGGTCCCTCGTTCTATCGAATACCTCAACCTTAGCTAATATCATATCACCAACGTCTAGGTACTGGCTTAAGTCCTCCTTAGCAGGGTTTATTGGTCTACCAAGTAAGTCAGCTGCGTAGAGTATTGCTGTAAAAGGTGCTCTAATATCTACCTCCCAACTCGTTATTCCTACGTTCTTAATCACCCCTATCACTAAGTCATCCTGTGAGGGGTAATAGAAGCCCTCAAGCGGTATTATCCCTAACGTTCCTTTCTCCTCATCTATATTAGCTAACCCAATAACTGTTGAGTAATGCTTTCTACCCACAGTATTTATGTATAGTGGGGTAGTTACTTTAAAGTCTCCCTCAGCTATTAACTGACCGGGGACTACTAACTCCCTATTACTTACGTAGATTTTACCGCTCAAGACTACACCACCTTCACCTTAACCTCAGCCATACCCTTAGTTACCCTACTTATTGCATCCATAACTTCACCCTGCATACCTGCTGGGATCTCTATTTCTATCTGTAATGAACCATCACTTAACCACACCTCGTTCTTGACCTCACCTAACCTCCTTAAGTGCGGGTACGCTCTCGATGATATTGCTGGAGGTACCTTAATGGTTATGTAGGCTCTAGCTATCCTTATTGGCAAGTACCTAGATATGGCCCTGACTACCTTAGGTGCTTGCTCCTCAACGCTCTTGTAAAGGTCTATAGCTACTTTAGCTTCCTCCATAGCTTTCTCTATTCTCTGAGGAGGTATTGGTGTCTTAGTCCTAGGGTCTATAGCTGACTTAGCTATGTACATAACTACTTGTCTTCTCTTAGCCTCAAGTAATTTCCTACGTTGTTCAGTAGTTAGCTGTAGCTCACCCTTCTTCAGTATGTAGTCAGCTACCTTCCTTATGTCGTCGGTTCCGAAGATTTTCCTTAGATCCTCCGGTGATGCTCTATCTCCTTTCCTAACGTCCTTGTATACGTAGTCACCTACTAGTACCTCATCAATACTTATCTTAGCTCCTTCCCTATACTTGAATGCTTTATCCGGATGGACAAGTATTTCGAATCTCTTACCCTTCACCTCAATCCTAGCTATTACATACTCCCTACTACTCATTTACCTACCCCTGCCTTCTCAATCCACTTCATTAATTCCTCCCTACTTAACTTCTTAAATACACCTTCTTCCTTACTTACGTAGCCTAGCTCAACTAGTTCAGGCCTTAGTGGCTGATCAGCAGCTGCTCTAATAGCCTTTAATGCGAGTTCGATCATCTCACCTAGGCTTAGGTCGTTTCTGTACCCCTTCTCTAATTGCTCCATAGCTGGTTGTTCTCCGGAGCCCATAGCTATTGCTAGGTAGGCGAAGTAGTAACCATTGATTTCAGTCTTGAATAGCTGAACACCTTTCTTATCAACACCTAAGAATACTAGGGCTACACCGAACGGTCTAACACCTGCGTGTTGAGTGTATAGTTGCTTTACGTCACATACGTTCCTAACTACTAACTCAACATCTATGGGTTCGTCATATATGAATCTATAGTTCATAGCTACTCTCCTAGCGTAGTCTATCAGTATCCTACCATCGGCTGCTAAGCCAGCGAAGGATGCACCTATGTGGGTGTCTATCAAGTATATCTTCTCAATCATTGACATATCTATGAGTGTAGCTATCTTCCTCTTCTCAGCCGCTAATACACCTCCGTACTTACTCTTAATTCCTATGGTTGTCCAACCCTTCTTTATATTCTCGGCAGCATACTCCACCTGATATAACTTACCGTCAGGTGAGAATACGGTTATTGCTCTATCGTAACCCATTGCTGGTGGTCCGAATGCCAAACTACTCTACCCTTCTTTGGTTAGTGGATTAAGTAATATAAACTTAAGCTGTCCGTGAAGTTTGGGTGGGGTATTACGTCTTTAGGTCCTTTAAGTGTGTTTAGGAGGCATGGAGTAGCTGTAGTAGGTGCTGGTGGTGCTGGTGATATAGTCTCTGCTTACGTAATGTGTAAGTTCCTCCGGGACTTCTTCAGTGTGAGTAAGTGCGTGCCCGTAGCTGTTCTATGGGAGAGGTGGGTCTTGGATCCTTACCCAGGACCAGTACCCCGTTCGGAAATAGTTAATGCTGAGTCCTCTAAGTGTGTTTACGTATGTAAGGACACTAAGGTAGTTAGGGGCGGGGGTACTTACGTATTCAGACCTCAAGCCTCAGTAATTTCAGAGTTACTAGGTACTCCAATACCTGCCCTAACCCTTGATAATGGAGTTTTAGGTATGCTTGACTGTATTAATGAGTTAAGGAGTAAGGGTTACGGAGCTCTTATGGTTCTCGACGTAGGTGGTGATATATTAGCTAGGGGTTATGAGGATGATCTTTGGTCACCCTTAGCTGATGCTATGAGTTTAGCACTAGCACGTAGCTTTAATGGTTACTCCGTAGTCGCCGTCTTAGCTCCTGGCGCTGATGGTGAGTTAAGTTATGAGTACGTCATGAGTAGAATTGAAGAAATAAGTAGCAGAGGTGGTTTGCTAGGTGCTATAGGATTAACAAGGGATTTACTACGTGTGTATGAAGAGGTACTTAAAATAACTAAAACCGAAGCTGGTAAGGTACCTTATGAGGCATTAAGGGGTAACGTAGGTAGTTCAGCAATTAGAGGGGGTTCTAGGAAGGTAAAGATAACACCTAACTCCATAATTACCTACCTATTAAGTACTAATGAAGTCATAAATGATAATATGCTAGCTAAGGAACTGATAGGTACTTCAAGTATTAAAGAGGCTGTACTTAAGGCTGAAGCATTAGGAATACCTACTGAATTACACCTAGAAGTAGAGATAGCTAAAACCTACGGTACAGGACCCGAAACCATAGGTAAGGTTAACTGGTCATTAATCAAGGAGAAGGTAGTTAAAGCAATAAGGCAAAAAGCCTAAAACCCCCAAAAAGCTAGAAAACAGAATGGGGGGCCAGAGCAGCGGGGTGGGGTAGCCAGGTTAGCCCGCGGGGCTCATAACCCCGAGGTCGGTGGTTCAAAACAGGGCGGTGTGTAAGGCACCGCCCTGTGGAAGTCCACCCCCCGCTACCAAGGGCGGGCCCCCCGCCACTACTTCTGCTCACTTTCTCTGACGTACCTCATTAATCCATAGCTAATTCCTTTTTGTTGCTCTGCTAACGTTGGTATGCATTCTACGTTATTCTCTTTACATATCTTGAGTACTTTATTTAAGAAGTTCCTCCACCATTTCCTGTCTTGAGCCTTGCTTAATATACTCATTACCTTTCTTTGATTCATCACCTGCCTAAATATTTCATACATCCACTTCCTTACTCTAAGTTTATCAATTAGTACCTTGGAGTTCGTGTCTTTAGCTACACTCACTATTTCCTTAACTAGCTCTTCTCCATCATTTACCAATGGTATTACCGGACCATAGAAAATCCAAGTCTCTACTCCTTCATTACTTAACCTCTCTAAGACCTTGACCCTCTCCTTAGGTCTTACTGAGTTTGGTTCTATGTACTTCATTATTGAATCATTATTTAACCATGTCAATGTTACTCCAACATCAACTCTGTCCTTAAACTTCCTAATGATATCTAAGTCCCTTAGGACTAAGTTAGATTTTGTTTGTATACTTACATTAAATCCGTATCTCAACATAACCTCGATACTCTCTCTTACTAGTCCTAACCTTGCTTCTATATGCTGATAGGGGTCAGTTATCGTTGACACGCCAATCACACCTAACCTTAACCTCCTTAACTCATTTTTCAGTACCTCAACGCAGTTCTCTTTAACATAAACGATAGTACCCCAATTCCTACTAACATCTCTATACTTACCACTTACGTAATCCCTTGCGTAGCAATAGAGGCAACCATGAGTACATCCTATATATGGATTAAAGGCATAATCAAGATCCGGTAGGTTTGACTTACTAATTACTGACTTGACCTTAACGTACTTATAGACGACCCTATTCACTCCCTAAACCACCTACTAAGACTCCTATTTAGTAAGTACTTACGTAGTATGAAGGACTTCCTAACCCAAGTTGAGTAACCTAATCGCGTTAACTCATTAAGTTCCTTACGTACTTCATTAATACTAACTAACTTCTTAGGACTAGAACTTAATAACTTCCTAACACATTCCCTAACAAACCAAACACCTATGTTTATATTAAAGCCCTCATAAACCTCCCTAAGAACCACCACAGCAGCTTTCCTCCTTAACCTACTTAGGTACTCAGCCACAGCTAATCTGGAGGCGTAGTAACACCCACCTATTCCTGGGTAAGTCGATCTTCCACTAGGTCCCTCATAATCTCCTTCAATAATTACGTGAGGTGAGTACCTATTCCATGTAGTTCCTGGAAACCAAGCTTCTAACCATTCAAATAGCCACGTACTTGAGGGTATTAATATAGCTACGAATAAGTTATTGCTTACCTTAAACGAATGGACCCTCACCTCATTAATTGGTGGGTACTGCTTAATTCTTGATACTAAGTAATCAGATATTACCTTATCAGTAGCTGTTATTGCCCACCTAGTAGGTACTAACTTCCTAGACTTACCTAAGCCTAAAGCACCCACACTTAATACTCTAGCTATTCTAGAGACAGGTACTCCTGATGTATAAAGGTATATGATAGCGTTTGATGCCTTAAGGTCCGTAT
>Ga0256914_1000522_pt1 | contig 37895 bp, 38 predicted proteins | sample HulkmetaG_FD_191571 | JGI IMG/M metagenome (GOLD analysis project Ga0256914, IMG submission 191571) | Hydrothermal chimney microbial communities from Main Endeavour vent field at the Juan de Fuca Ridge, Pacific Ocean - Hulk | ecosystem: Environmental > Aquatic > Marine > Hydrothermal vents ... | reverse complement strand
AAGTCAAATCCCAAACTCCAAAATCCGGGGTAGAAGCAAAACCAAATTCAACAGTAAATATCACGGTATATAAGTATTCAAATCTTGTAACCGTGCCAAAATTGACTGGCATATCAAAAAGCAAAGCTATAGATTTGCTTAAAAAATATGTAAAGAATTTGAACTATAAGATAGTGAATGTACATACAGCCCTCTCTACCTTAAACGGAGTGGTACAAAAGACAGTTCCTCCGTACAAGACAAAAGTAAAAAACGGATCAACTGTCACTCTATATGTTTATAAATTGTTAGACAAAGTACCATCTGTTGTCGGAAAAACTGAAAAAGAGGCGGAAGCTCTCTTGAAAAAATTTGGATTTGGGATTAAAAAACTATACAACAAGGAGCACAAAGCAGGGATTGTGTGGTTTCAGCACCCTGAAGCAAATTCAAAATTGACTCATGCTGCTATTACTATTTCGATTGGCAAATCAACCGTTGCAAAACCTACTATAAATAAAAATATAAGACTCTCCTCCCGTCTATCTGAAGAGGACAAGCGTAAAATAGAAGATTTTTACAGAGCTTTTAAAGAGGCTTATGAGTCAAAAGATGAGAGTAGAGTAGTTAGTTTTCTTTCTCCTGATTGGTCATATGCCGGTGGAGATATATCTGATTTGGAAGATAATCTAAATAGAACTTTTAGAGTTTTTGATGAGATAGAGTATAAAATTTCAGGATTAAATATACAGCCTGAAGGAAATGGCAAATACAAAGTATCTTATAATCTAAATATAATTGCCGAGATATATGATGATGACATTACACACGAAGAGAAATCATCTGTGCAGGAAGAAGTTTCGGTTAAAAATGGAAAAGTTGAGATTGAAAAGACAATAGGAGGAAGATTCTGGTCAATCAAATAACAATATTTACAATACAGCATCAAACCAAATGCAATATTTTTAAATATCAATAAATATTATCTATAGTAGCTTATTGTTGTTTTTCCGAATTTTTTACTTTTTTGCATTTTATAACTGCCAATTTCTCTATGTGGCACGATACTGCTCATATGCTCTATGGCTATAAGTTCGCATTTTTGAGTCGGAATATTTTTTATAAGCTGATAACATTTTTCATATATTTCATTCATGCCATCTCTTATTTCAAAAGGAGGATCAAAATAAAAATAACTTTTTTCTTCTATATTTTCTATTATATTGTAAAATTCTACAAAAGTATCACCATATACAGTACTGCACTTATCTTGCACATTTAAACTTGCTATATTTTGCAATAGTATTTCATAAGCATTTTTGTCTTTTTCTACGAAATAAGCTCTCTTTGCACCTCTGCTGATTGCTTCAAGTCCCATCGATCCACTGCCTGCAAACAGTTCTATAAAATTTTTTTGTATTATTTCAAACTGCACAGTATTAAAAAACGATTCTTTAATGATTGATTTTGTGCTTCTTGTTGATGATAAAGGAGGAAGCAATAATTTTTTACCTTTGTATTTTCCACCGCTAATAGCTGTAAAAAGTTTATTCCTCATAAAAATCCCTGATGGTTTGTATAAGATTTTCTCTAAACTGAAGTGTCAATTTGTCTATCTTTCTTTCCAATTTCCAAAGTTTGTCTTTTTTTATATTTTTATTTTTATTATCTTTTGCCGGATATTTTAATCTATAAAGTTCTTGAAGCCCCAATAGCAATGATGATTTGGAAAATGGTATTTTGATATCTGAGTCATTTGATGAATTTATAACAATAACGGGTTTTTGCAAATCTCTCTTTTTATCACTAAGCACCAGTTCACACTGTTTGTATGATGATAAATACTCTCTTAAAAAAATTTCCAAACTGTTTTGCAACAGCAAAGAATCACACATTATAGATATCTTCAAACACTACCCTTTGATTTTTTCTTTTATTGTACCAAAAATTTTCTAAAGTTTATAATACAATTGACGATATTAGAGATAAGCAATCAAAAGCAAAAGGAGTTAAGTGATGGATATATTTAATGTCGTAAGCAAACAAATAGACTCTACAACGAGTTACAATGCTGATCATGCTAAAACATCTGATTTGCAAAAAAAACAGCAAATCCAGCAAAATACAACCACTACAAGCAGTGAGATAAAAAACAAACGGGATAAAAAAGATATTCAACAACATTTAAACAATACGGTCAAAAGATTGAATGACCAAATGGATTCACTAAATATCAATATAAAATTTGGCTTTAATGACAAAATTGATACTATGTTTGTTGATGTAACAGAGAAAAATACAGGTAAACTCATCAGAAAAATTCCTTCTGAAGAGACAATGAAATTAGCTGAAAAAATGAAAGAAATCATAGGTATGATTTTTGATAAAAAAGGATAATTTATGGGTGATTTTGGTGCTTTAAGCAGTTTGGGACTCGGTAGTCAGGGAGCTCTTAGTTATGATATTATAGATAAGTTGAAAAAAGCCGATCAAGATGCTCTTATAAAACCGCTTGATAAAAAAATTTCACTTGATAAAAAAAGAGAAGATTCTTTAGCAAACTTGACTACACTCTTAGCTACTCTAAAAGGTAGTGCAAGTACTTTGTCATATGATAGTATTTACTCGAAAGTTTCTACTGATATAACCGGAAGTTCGGCAACTGCTACAGTTGTAGACGGCACCCCTTCTCAGTCTATCAATCTTGATATAACAAATATAGCAACAAATGATATAAAAGAGTCAAAATCTTTCAATCAAGAGACAAGTACTTTTACAGACGGAGCCGATACACTTAAATTTGAATTGGCAAATGGTGATAATTTTAGCATTTCAGTAGATCAAAACACTACTATTTCTCAATTAAAACAATTAATAAATGAGAACTCTAACGGTAAAATAACTGCTTCTATCTTAAATGTAGGTGGTGATGATCCGTATAAGTTGATTATCAAATCTGCAGAAACAGGAGCCGATAATGCTATAACCATCAGTTCAACAGGTGGCGGTACAGCAGCTGATGATTTGTCTTTGACAACGGTTGGCAACGGTGCACAGGATGCAAATTTTACTTTTAACGGTGTCAATATCACAAGAAGTACAAACGATATAAATGATTTGGTTGCGGGAGTTGAAATAAAACTGATCGATACGGGAAAAACCACTATAAAAATATCACAAGATACGGATACTTTAAAAGATACGGTAAAATCTTTTATTTCAGCCTACAATAACCTTGTAGATAACCTTGATGCAGCTACAAAATATGACATTAAGACAAAAGAACAGGGTATTTTTCAAGGTGTAAGTCAAATTAGAGGCATAAAATACGATATAAACAATACCATATTTAGTTTTGACAGTTCAAATAAATCTTTGGCTGATTTTGGTATTACACAAAACAGTACAGGGCATTTAGAACTTGACGAATCGGTACTTGAGAATAAAATACAAACTGATCCGAATAGTGTTAGGGATTTTTTCAAAGGAGAAACCGACACACACCCGGAAAAAGGACTTTTTGCAAACTTAAACGATAAATTAGAATCAATCTTTATGGACCAAAACAGTGAAATAAAACTGTATAAGACATATCTTGACGAAAATTTAAAAAATCTTGAGGAACAAAAAGACAAACAGACAAAACAAATTGAAAACAAATACAATATATTGGCAAAAAAATTTGCAGCATATGACAATATCATTTCAACATTCAATGCACAGTCACAATCTTTGCAGATGCAAATACAAAATTTCTTAACTACAAAACAATAAAAGGATATAATCATGAGAACTAATTTGGCATATAGTGAATATACACAAAACAATATATCCATCGAATCAAAAGAAAAACTAATCGAAATGTTATATGAAGGAATACTTAGATTTAATTTTCAGGCAAAAAAAGCCATAGAGCAAAAAAATTATGAAAGAAAATCATACTGGATTAACAGATCGGTAGATATCTTTGTAGAATTGATCAATTCATTAAATTTTAACGGTGGAGAAGTTGCCAAATATTTAAACGGATTGTACTCTTATCAAATTCAACTGCTTTCATTGGCAAATGCAAAAAATTCCATAGAGGATTTAGCAACCGTAAACAAAGTAGTAAAAGGACTTTTAGAAGCCTGGAGAGAGATAAATGCAAAAAAAAATTTGGATTGACTCTTTAAAGCTGGCAATTATAAATGAAAATTTTGAACAAATTGAAGCATTGAGCCACAAAATTCCGATATTTAAAACTCTTCAAGAGAGCCAGACGGCTCTGGCTCTCATAAAACAGGCAAATGATCTTTTAAAAAATGAAAAAAACAAGATACTTTCTCAAATGCAAAAACTTAAAAAAACAAAAGAATTTTTAAAGTAATTTCTGAAAAAATATCTCTAAATATAAAACTTTTCAAGAAATTCTTTATTTATATCTACAAGGTTTCTCTTTTGAAGCAATTGTATAACATTTTCATCGCAGTCAGTATCCCCCGGCCATTCTCTATCATAACCGTCTAAGCTGTTTTTATCAGTTGCATTTACACCTATAAACTCTTCTTCAAGATAAACATCCCTTTTTGCATCTATATTGTTTGCAACTCTCCAAATTAGCATATATGGATTATGTAAATTATTTTTTTTATCATCTACAAATATAAGTAATTTTGTATACTGTTTTATCTCTTTAAGTTTTTCATACAACTTGACAACCGGTTCTGTTTTTTTAATTTTCAAAACTGTTACAGGGGTTTTGGTATATGTTTTATACTGTTTTATTTCAATTACATCTTTTGAAATTTGCTGTATCTTTTCAAATAGTTTTTCATCACTAATAATCTCTTTTTTTGGAAAATTTACATTATCGCTTGTACAGTCGATACCAAGCTTTCCGCCATAAGCATAACTTGGACTTGAATGATCAAGTGCATCACACACACCTTCGCTTATTATGATATTATCCTTGCTGATTCTATCAAGTATATAATCACTCAATTGTTCATAATTCCCAAGTTCCGGTGCATCATTTGCAACAAATATGGCATGCTTAACAAAACTCATCTGCCCTACTCCCCAAAAAGCATGCATAAACTGTTTGGCATGACCCGGATACATAACATTCATCTTTGCAAGAATCAAGTTATGAAAAACACCGTTTTCAGGCATTCTATAGTCTATAAGATCAGGAGTCGTAGTCTTTAAAAGTGGTAAAAAAATCCTCTCGGTTGCCCATCCCATATACTTATCTTCCAAAGGCGGTTTGCCAACTACTGTTGCTTGATATACGGGTTCTTTTTTATAGGTTATACAAGTTACATCCATTACGGGATAGGGTTCTTTTAAAGTATAGTAGCCGGTATGATCTCCAAAAGGTCCTTCAATTTCCGATTTTGCCGGATCTACCCAACCCTCTATGACTATATCGACATCACTTGGTATATAAATAGGATTTGTAATTGATTTGACAAGTTTTGGATTTTCTTCTTTGATTAAACCATACAAAAGCAGTTCAAACATACCGTTTGGCATAGGAGCTTGACCACACCATATATAAAGAGGGTCTCCGCCAATAGCAACAGATACGGGCATTTTTTTACCTGCTTTTTTATATTCGTGAAAAAAATGGGCTGCATCTTTATGTATTTGCCAGTGCATTCCAAGTCTATTTTTTTCATAAACCTGAAGTCTGTACATTCCGAGATTTTGTTTTGTACCGTCAAGACTTTGGGTATATACTTGACCCATAGTTATAAAAGCACCGCCATCTTCAGGCCATGTCTTTAAAACAGGTATATCAAAAAGATTGACTTTTTCTTTTTTAATTATAACCTCTTGACATTCGCCTTTTTTGGTGCTTCTTTTTGGAAAAATTTTTCTAAGCTCAAAAAGCTTAGCAAACATTTCAATTTTCTTAGCAAATCCTTGCGGTGGTTTCAAATGTAAAAGCTCTTCGATATTATTGGCAATTTCCTCGGGCTTTTTATCAAATATAAGCTCAGTAGCTTTATATGAGCCGAAAGTATTCATTAAAACCGGCATCTTAAATTTTTTATTAAGTCTTTTGGAAACAGGATTGGTAAACAATAGTGCTTTTGAATTCTCTTTTTTTACTTCTATATAAGCTATATGGGCTATTTCCAAATCTATATCTACTTCATCTTCTATAACTCTCAAAAGATTATTTTTTTTAAACAGTTCAATAACTCTCTTCATTTATTACTCACAATTTTATTTATAATTTTTTATATTCTTTGTGCTCTCTCTTCTTTAAATGCTATCTTTTGTGCACCTTTTAATATTTCCATTGCTCCGTTTTTTATCATATTAAATGCAAGCATATTACCTAAATTATTAGCTCTTTCTCTGCTTGCCCTTAACTCATCTTTGAGTATATGAGTACCATCCGGATAACCTATCATTGCTTTTATGATTACTTTATCATTCTCTATGGTTGTATTAACTGCAACCGGAGATGAGCATCCTGCACCTATGGCTCTTACAAAGTCTCTTTCTTGTTTAGTGCAAAGTGCAGTATCGGGATCGTTTAAAAATGAAGCAATTTCATAAAGTTTTTCATTGTTACTAACTATCTCTATTCCAAGAGCGGCCTGCCCCATAGGAGGAAGCATCATAGAAACCGGAAGTTTTTGAACATAGGGTATGTTTTTTAGAAGATCAAGTCTATGCAACCCGATATAAGCCAATATAATTGCATCAAACTGACCCTCTTTCAATTTTCTTAATCTGGTATTTACATTTCCTCTTAAATCTTTCATTTGCAAATCAGCTCTTTTGGCTTTTAACTGCATTCTTCGCCTTAAACTTGTAGTGCCGACTATTGCATTTTTTGGTAATTCCTCAAAGCTCTTGTATTTATGTGACAAAAAAACATCACTTTGATCTTCTCTCTTTGTAATCGCTATAAGTTCCAAACCTTCCGGTATAAAAGTCGGCACATCTTTTAGCGAATGCACAGCCATATCTGCATTTCCCGCCAACATTTCATCTTCAAGTTCTTTTGTAAAATGGCCTTTTCCACCAATTAATGCCAACGGTTTATCAAGTATTTTATCACCTCTGCTTGTTATTTTATTTAATTCAACATTTACAAAAGGAAACTCTTTTTCAATTTTTTCTTTTATGTGGTATGCTTGCCAAAGAGCCAAGTCACTGGCTCTTGTTGCTATAATCAAATTTTTCATTTTGTTTTATACTTATCCATAAGATGCTGTATTTTCTCTCTTCCGGCATCATACTTTCCGTTAACATATACACTTGGAGTTCCGTTTACCAATATTTTATTTGCTTTAAATAAATCATTACTAAATCTCTTTTTAACATCTTTACTGTTTATATCATCAAGTGTAATATTTGTTTTTAATTTTTTATTAAAAATTTCAAGTACTTTTTTTGGATCTTTTGTATCAGCTTCCATATCTTTTTTGTAAGCTTTATAAGATATATCTTTATATCCTTTTTTTGTGGCAGCTATCTCGGCTTTTACTATGGTATCACTTCCCGGATGAATTGATAAAGGCATATGATAATAGTATAAAGCAAAATCTTTAGGATGCTTTTTTACAAATTCCATCACATCAGGAACAAAGTCCATGCAAAACGGACATTGAGGATCGCTAAAAACCAATATTTTATACTTGGCATCTTTGCTGCCGTAAAGCAAATGTTCATCATCATAGTAACTCATAGGAGCATCAGGAGAAAAACTCCTTAATATCCTCTCTTTTAATTTCTTTTTCGTATCAATATCTACAAAAGCTCTGCTTAAATACTTACCGTTTGAAAATATAACATCTTTTATCGTTATAACTCTGTTATTTTGCTTCAATAATTCTATATCAATGGTTAAAACATAAGCTTTCCAGCCGGGAATATCTTTTAGGTCTATAACTTTAACTATATGAAAACCAAGAACCTTTATATTTTTATTTGGTCTTATGGATGTAGTTAAAAATTTTTCAACCTTCTTGGTTGTTGTTAAATTTCCCGCAAAAACAAATAAAACACTACTTATCCATATTGTCAATAACTTCGACATCAATGACATCGTCACTCCTTTTTTCTTTATTTTTAAATCTATAAAATTTTTTTGTAATTTTAAGTCCGATATATGGAAATTGAAATAAAATACCCACAATATCACTTAAAAAACCGGGTATGATAAGCAAGATTGCGCCTATTAGCATAAAAAGATGAAGCTGCAAAAATTCTTCTTCGCTAATTCGTCTCTCAACCAATGCTCTAAAGCCTTCATTTAAACTACTGCCAAGATTTACAATAATAATAAAACCGACAATTGCAGAACCTATCACTTCTATAAAAGTAGCAAAACTGCCGATACGAGAAGCGATATTTAGGGTAACGGTAATTTCCAAAAAAAGATATATTAAAAAATAAACCATTTATATCAACTCTTTTAATTTTTGCAATATTTCTTCTTTTTTTATAACACTTTTTTTCAATGTTTTTCTCTCTACCAATTCTACTACTCCGTCTTTTAAGGATTTACCGACTATCAGGGCATAAGGAAATCCTATAAGCTCAAAATCTTTCATCTTAAAACCGAATCTCTCTTTTCTGTCGTCTATTATAACTTCTTTATTTAAAGATAATAATTCATTGTAAATTTTATTTCCAAAATTAAGTTCATCTTCATTTTTCGGATTTGAAACAATTATATCAAGCATAAAAGGAGCACTCTCTTTTGTCCATATACATCCTTTATCATCATGATGCTGTTCTATAATGACAGCTTCAAGTCTGCTGACTCCTATGCCGTATGTTCCCATGATAAATGGCTTTGATTTACCGTTTTTATCCAAAAAATTTGCTTGCAAAGGTTTTGAGTATCTATCTCCAAGCTTAAAAATATGACCGACTTCTATACCTTTTGTTTGGGATAATTTACCACCGCATTTAGCACACAAGTCAAACTCTCTAACTTCAGCTATATCATAAAATTTATCTTTAAATTTATCCTTTAAAGAGTATCCTACAAAATGATAATCCTTTTTATTTGCTCCGCATATCAAAGTATCGTCATCTTTTAAATCAATATCTATAACAATTTGTGTATTTTTAACCTCAAATCCTATAAAACCGGGAGTTATACCATTTTTAACGAGTTCTTCTTCACTCACATCAACCAATTCCAAAGCATTAACCGCATTTAAAGCTTTTGTCTCCTCAAGAGTGTCGTCTCCTCTTAAAAAATATATAACTATTTTTTCATTGCCGTCTTCAAACAAAGCCTTTTTTGCAACCGCCTTGGCAAGATAGTAAGGCTCTATCATAAAAAACTCTGACAGCGTTTCTATCGTTTTAACTTCAGGTGTATAAAAATTACCCGGTGTCATTTGCGGTTTTTCATCATAAGGAGGAATTCTCTTTGCTCTTTTTGCTACTTCTATATTGGCTGCATATGAACAATTATCACAAATAACGATATCGTCTTCCCCGTTATCCGCCAAAACCATAAACTCTTTACTTCCTGTTCCTCCGATTGCTCCGCTATCGGCATCAACCACTCTAAAATCAAGACCGAGTCTATCGAAAATCTTTGAATAAGTTTTTTCCATTAAGTCAAATTCTCTGTCAAGATCTTCAAAACTTTCATGAAAACTATATCCATCTTCCATTAAAAATTCTCTGCCTCTTAACAATCCAAATCTCGGTCTTGCCTCATCTCTGAATTTTGTATTTATTTGATAAAGATTTAACGGAAGCTGTTTATAACTTTTTATCCTGTTTCTAACCAAGTCCACCATCATTTCTTCGGCAGTAGGACTTAAAACAAATTCATTGTCTTTTCTATCTTTAATTCTCAAAAGCTCTTTACCGTATTTTAAATATCTGCCACTTTCTTTCCATAATTCAGCAGGAGTTACAAAGCCAAGCTGAACTTCCTGTGAGCCTGCCTTGTCAAGTTCTTCTTTTACGATTTTTCTAATCTTTTCTAAAACTATCTTTCCCAAAGGCAAAAAGTTATATATTCCGCTTCCGACCTGAGATACAAAACCTCCCTGAACCAAAAGCTTATGGCTTGGAAGAACGGCATCGCTTGGTGCTTCTTTGGTTGTGGGTATAAAACATTTTGAAAATCTCACTTATGCTCCTTAGTTAAATGATTTGTAGGTCCTTTTTCCATATGATATTCGCATTTATACATATTCATTGACTTTGTTTGTTTTTCATTTATTCCAAATAGGTATTGAAATGATTGTACTATGGTATCAAACTCAGGATCTTCCGCTACTTTTTTTAAATTGCAAGTTGGTTTATGCAAGAAAGTATTAAAAGCTTGATGAAGTATCTTTTCTACTTCATCTTTTTGTTCTTTTGGAAGATACCCTTTTTTTATAGCTCTCTCTAACTCTTTTTGTGCACTTCTTTTTGCCATTTCTCTCATTCTTTTTATAATTGGCTCAACTTGCAGCGTTTGAAGCCATTTGTAAAATTCAATAGTAAATTTTCCAATTATAGAAAATGCAACACTTGCTTGTTTCTCTCTAAAGGCTTTATTTTGAGAAACAACATTTTTCAAATCATCTACACTGAAAAGATTAATATTTTTTTCTTTACAACTCTCCTGTATATCTCTTGGCACTGCTATATCAAACCAGCATCTTTCAAAATCAACCTCTTTTACCATTTCATCTTTTATGATATAATTATCCGCACCTGTAGCACTAAATAAAAATCTGTATTTGTTTATAAAACTCTCTATTTTGTCAAAACCTTCGGCTATTGTTGTTTCTCCAAGTTCTTTTGCCAATTTCTCAGCTTTTTCAATATTTCGATTAATGATGATAACATTGCATCCGTTTTTTATCAAATGCTCTGCACAAATCCTACTCATTTCGCCCGCACCTATAACAATAGCTGAAAAACCCGCCAAACTTCCGCCTGCCAAATCTTTTGCTTTGTTAACTGCAACACTTGATATGGAAACCGGAGATGAACTTATCTCAGTTGAACTTCTAACAGCCGCCGCGCATCTGAAAGTATGATGCATGACTCTGGCTATCTTTTGCGAACAAAAACCATTGTCAAAACAAAACTTAAATGCATCTTTTATCTGCCCTACTATCTGTGTTTCACCAATTACCACACTATCAAGCGAAGAAGCAACGGAAAATATATGATGTATAGCACCATTATCTTCGTATATGTCAGCTCTTCCTTTGAGTTCATCTACAGGAATAGAAGAAAACTCTTCCAATTCGCAAAAGATATGTTCAAGTGCATCATTACAATCCTTGACATTGGTAAAAATTTCTACTCTATTACAGGTTGAAAGTATCAAAACTTCGTTTATTTCGGGATAATTTAGTAATTTTTTAGAAAATTCTATCTTTTTTTCATCACTGTTAAAAGCAATTTTTTCCCTTGTGGCAATATCACTGTTTTTATGTGAAAAACTGACTATCAAATAATTCATAATTTACCTTTAGTATTCTCTTTGAATCATATCTTTTATAATTTTTTCAAGCTCTTTGTTTTTATAATCTTTTATAGCATCCAATGCTTCATCGGCTAAATGATTAACAATATCAAGAGTTTTACCCAAAGCCCTGCTCTCTTGCATTTTTTCTTTTATCCAGTTTTGATCGCTCTTGCTTATATCTTTTTTGAAAAGTGTTAAAAGTTTTTCTCTGTCTTTATTGTTTAATTTCTCATACAAAAATATATAAGGCAGTGTTGTTTTGCCTTCTTTAAAATCATTCATAGCCGGCTTTCCAAGCATCTTGTCATTGCTTGTTATATCTAACACATCATCTATAATCTGAAAAGCAAGTCCGAGATTTTTACCATAAACAGCAAATTTTTTTTCATCAAAACCTGTTAGCATTGCAGCACTTGAAGATGCTGCTTCTATAAGCGAAGCTGTTTTTTTATATATCATATCAAAATATTTTTCTTTATCGGTATTAAAACTATGCGAAAGTTCCACATCAAGAAGTTCTCCCACGGACAAAAGAGTTACGGCATTTGAAATAGTTTTTGCAATATCTTTTGAAAAATTACAAAGTTCAAAAAAAGCTTTTGAGTAAAGTATATCACCAAGCATTATGGCAGTTTTATTCCCAAAAAGAAAATTGATAGACTCTTTTCCTCTTCTTGTGTCAGCTTCATCTATAACATCATCGTGAAGCAAACTTGCAGCATGTATCATTTCTACTATGGATGCCAAGATAATTGCTTGATGACTTTTGGCTGAAGAAATTTTCATTATCAGTTTCGCTCTAAGTTTTTTTCCTGAAGAAATTCTGTCATACAGATCCGTTACAATGTCCTCATTTAACTCTCTGATAAAATTTTTAATACTTTCATCAACTTTATTTAACATTTATTCCCTTATTGTTTAAATCTATAAAATCAGCCAAAATCTTAACATTATCATCTTTAATAAACATATCAATAGTTGCGGTTTTATTTTTTTTATCAAATGATTCAAATACAACCAACAGATATATTCTGTTTGATATATTTGCACCCATAGGTACAAGCTCAATTTCAAAACTATCAAGTCTGTGTGTTTGGTACAAAACATACTGATGCTCAACTTTTTGATACACACTATGTGTTATCAAAGCACCGTTTTTATAGAGTGTCCATCTAAAATCAAATTCACCATCTCTTAAAAATACTTTTTTATCTCTGTAAGAAATTTTAACTTTTGCCACTTGGTCCTTTTTAAGAATAAATTGATACTGATATTTCCATTTTGCAGCATACAACTGTATAACACAAAAAAGAAAAACGGTAAAAATTTTACTCATTTTGACTTAATATATTTCCCATCATCTGTATATAAAGATCATTCATCTTGTTATTTACTTTATCCGTATTGTTGCTGTAATAATTTGCAATAATTGCTTCTATATCTTTATCCTCTCCCAACATTTCTTCAAGCAAAAGCTCCATAGCCGCCGTTCTTGAAACGGTATCAACAAGTTCGTTTTGTACCAAATTTCTGTTTGCATTATAAATTATATCAAAAAATTTATCTTCCGGTTTTCCGCCAAATATATCATCATCTTCAAGCCACATTTTTTATCCTCTTTGTTATATATCTTTTATTATAAACGCATATTATATCTTATTTTACCCTATAAATTACTGAATAAAGCACCGGTACATAAAAGAGGTTCAAAACAGTAGCCCATGCAACACCAAATCCCAAAGCTATAGCCATAGGCTGAAGGATTACGGATTGTCCTGAGGCAAAAAACATTAAAGTCATTAACCCCAAAACCGTGGTAACGGAAGTTAAAAATATAGGTCTTAGTCTTAATGACGCAAGCACAACCGCTTCTTTTAAAGATTTCGTTTTCTTGATAAAATCTATCATAATAATCCCATCATTTACTACGACCCCACTCAGCCCTACAAGCCCAAGAAGACCCGGCATAGTCAAATTCAATCCCATGATAAGATTACCCACCAATACCCCAAGCACGGAAAGAGGAATGGTGCTTAAAACAACCAGTGACAATACTGCACTGTCAAACATCCAAACAAGTGCTATAAATATAAGAAACAGTGCAATTATCCCTGCTTCCGCCATCTCTTTTTGAATTTGTCTGTTTGATTTTTGTTCGCCTTTTATATCTATTTTAACTCCCATATTTTTAACTTTTTTAAATACGGTTTTCATCTTTTTTAAAAATTCGGCAGAAGTCAGCTTTTTTTTATCAAGCGAACCAAATACCGTTCTGATTCTTACTCCATTGTCTTTAAAAATTTCAGTATAACTCGGTCTTATGATAAAATCAGCTATATCTTTGAGTCTTACTTTTTTGAGACTGCCCGGTATATCTATATAAAAATCTTTTAATTTTTCAAAACTATCTTTATTTAAAAGTTCTGATTTGATTTTTATAAGATCTTCACCTTTAAACATTTTCCCGATTTCAGCTTTTTGAAAATAATTTTTCAAAACCCGACTTAAGATTATCTCATTAAAACCAAGAGTTTGCCCATATTTGTTAACTCTTAATTTCAACTCTTTTTCTCCGCTTAGCATATCATCGCTGACATTAAAAACTCCGGAAATTGTTTTCATTTTGTCTTCTACTATTTTTAAAGCTTTTTTTATATCTTGACTTTTTCCTGAAAAAGATAACTCTATATCACTTTTAACTATCCCGGCACCGGGTACCGTTACAGAAAACTCTTCATACTCTTTGCTTTTGGCAATATTGGCGGTAATTTTTTTTATCATTTTTGCAATTTCCTGAGCACTGTGGCTTCTTTTCATATCCGTATCGTCATATTCGGGTGATAAATAGGGATTTATATATTTATCAAAAAAATTTTCCGGTTTTCTCTCATAAAGATTGATAAATATTTGAAAATTATTTTCTGCAATATCGGGTCTGAATTTATTGTCAAGCTTAAGCCCGCTTATTGAAGTTATAGAAGCGACATCTCCTTTTGGAAGCTTTTTAAGAAGTATTTTTTCTACTCTTGTTACAAGTTTTTGTGTTTGATACAGATTATTGTTGACATTTACTTTTCCAACCAAAAATATCTGAGTATTGTCAAATTCCGGAAAAAGTTGAAATTTACTGTTTTTAAGCAAAAACAGCGTCAAAGATAAAATCGGCACTAAAAAAAGTAGTAAAGTTGTTTTTTGATACTTCATGGAAATCATCATAATATTTGAATAAACTCTTTTCGCCCAATCCCAAAATCTTTTTGTTCTGTCTTTTTTCTTGTGTGTCTTTAGAAAATCTTTGGCATGCAAAGGCAAAAAGTAAAATGCTTCAAAAAGAGAACTTAAAAGAAGTATGGATATCATAACCGGGATAATTCTTATAAAAAGTCCCATCTCGCCACTTACTATCAAAAGAGGCAAAAAGGCAAAAATCGTTGTAGAGGTTGCTGTTAAAACCGCAGGAAACATTTCTGCTGCACCATTGATAGCAGCAGTCCTGCTGTCGTCACCTTTTTCAAGATGCCTATATATATTTTCCGCTACAACTATAGCTTCATCCACAAGCATGCCAAGAGCCATTAATGCTCCAAGAAGAGAAAGCATATTTAAAGAGTATCCCAAAAGTTCAGTTGCAATCAATCCTATCATAAAACTAACCGGTATTCCGATACCAACTACAAAAGCAATTCTGCCGCTAACAAATATATAAACGGAAAGTGTAACCAAAATAAGCCCGAAGATAATATTGGAAATAACTATATTCAATCTGTTTCTTATCCAAATTGAGGTATCCGTATATGTATTGAAACTGTAGTTTTTGTATTTTGATTCATAATTTTTTAAAAGTTTTTTTATACTTTTTACCAATTTTATAGCATCGCCCTGTTTGGCTTTTTTAATATTTATGGCTATATTCGGTTTACCGTTAAAATGAGATACTTCACTTAAATCACTAAGTTTGAAAGCAACATCGGCTATATCTTTTATCCTGACTTTTTTACCGTTTACGGATATAATGGTATCTTTGATTTTTCGAATATCTTTTTCTCCGTTAATTGTACTGACATACAAATGCTTTCCCGTCTGCTTAATAATACCGACAGGAAAAATAGAACTTAAAGAAGATAAAGCATTTACTACACTGCTTTCACTTAAGCCATAGGCAAATATTTTTTTATCATTTAGATCAAAAACAAGTTCCGTATTTGCATCTCCTCTTATGGATATATCACTTAAATTCGAAATAGTATACAAATCATTTTTCAGTTTATCCGCCAAATCCAAAAGCTCTTTTGTAGAAGCTTTATCAGAAGATATGGTTACGGTTATAAGAGGAAAACTTTTTTTGAGCATTTTCGCCGTAGGTTCATCCATATCCGAAGGAAGATATCTCTTTTGGTTACTTATAATATCTTTTATATCATCAAGTGTTTCTTGGGAGTTTGCACCTTTTTTAAGATCAACTTTTATCCTGAAAAAACCATTTTTTATAATACTTGAAACTTCATCAATGTTGCTTAAGTTTTTTATATCATCTTCTATATTTTTAACTGCCATTTTATCAAGAATATCAGGACTTGCACCCGGATATGCACCTTTAATTACTATAGCATCAAGCAAAGTGGAAGGAAATATCTCTTTTGGAATTTTATTGTATGATATAATTGATAAAACAAGTAAAAATATTAAAAATATATGATTTAATACCGGCTTGTCAACTCCAAATGCAATAAATCTTTTTATCATTTTGTTTTCTTTCTCAAAATATTGTATCTAACACTTGATTTTTAAATTTTATATATTCGAGTTTTTGCTTTAGTGCCCTGTTTTCCTCTTTTAAAACCGAATATTCATTGTACAGTTTTGCTATATCTCTGCTTTCATAATATATTTGATTTTTTAGATAAATATCGGGTAAAACAATTAAGAAAACCGTAAATATAGCAAACAAAACTCCAAGCAATAGTTTAAAACTTAAGTTATCAACATGTCTTTTTCTATGTTTTTCTACTTCATCTAAAAGAATATATTTAGCTTTTTTATTTTTTGCTTTAACTTTTGCAGACACTAAATTTTCTCCATCTTGCCAATCTCAAATACCCTCATTTTAGCACTTCTGCTTCTTGGATTTGCCTTAATCTCATTTTTTGATGCAATTATAGGTTTTTTTGTAATTATTTTACCTATATTATGATTTCCTCCGCATTCACATCTATAAATATCAGGAGGACATATACACTTTTTAGCCCACTCTTTAAAAGTTCTTTTTACAATTCTATCTTCAAGAGAATGAAATGTTATAATTGCCACTTTGCAATGCTCAAGAGAAGCATTTTTTATACCCTCCAATAAATTTGCCAATTCGCCAAGTTCATCATTTACTTCTATCCTGATAGCTTGAAATACCAAGGTGGCAGAATGAATTCTGCCTCTTTTAAAATTTTTCTCTATCAGACTCGCCAATTCTCTTGCACTTTCAATAGGTTTTTTTTGCCTTGATTTGACTATAATATCCGCTACTTTTTTATACTCTCTTATCTCCCCATAATCCCTGAATATCTCCTCAAGTTGCTCTTTTGAATAGTTATTGACAACTTCTTTTGCACTAAGCATCTGATCTTTATCCATTCTCATATCAAGAATATCGCTCTCAAATCCAAAACCTCTGTCTTTTTTATCAAGTTGCAAAGATGAAACTCCAATATCGGCTAAAATTCCTTTAATGTCTTTATGAAGATGATTTTTTATAACGGAAGAAAATCTTCCTTTTTCAAATACAACCCTCTTTTTAAAAGGCTTCAATCTTTTTTTTGAAAATTCCAAAGCTTCACTGTCTTGGTCTATACCTACAAGTTTTATATCCGGTAAATTCTTTAAAAGTGCTTCGCTGTGTCCACCATAACCCAATGTACAATCAATAATATATCCGCTTTTTAAATCACTGAAAACTTCTACAACTTCATTGTAAAGTACGGGTATGTGAGGAGGTTTCAAAAATATCCTTTTGAGTTTTTCATAATTTTAAAAAGATTTTACTAAAAAATTTATTATTTTGAGGTTAATAGCTGATATTATGTGATATATATAAGTACCTATTTTTAAAAATACATATTGATATCAAAATCATATATTGTATAACACTCATTAATTATGATAAAATACTTTTATGATTAATGATTGGCAATTAAAAGAGATAAAAAATATCTCTCTTTCTCTTTTTAGAAAAAATTTTTTCGGTATCCAAAACGGTTCCATTTCTCTTAGAAATGACAGTGCAAGTTTTATTATAAATAAAAAAGATGTCCTGTTTGACAAACTTGATACCGATTCATTTGTAGAATTAAATTATAAGAAAGATTATAGATGGAAAGATGCTGATGAAAATGCATCTGCCCATCTTCAGATATATAAAAATATAGAAGAAGCAAAATATGTCTCTTTTTCAATGCCTCCTTATACTACAGCTTATTCATTGAAAAACGATATAATTTCCCCAAAAGATTATTTTGGATATCTTCATCTTGGAGATATAAAAATTTATAATCCCAAAAACTTTGAAACCTGGGGTGAGAGAGCTGAATATGAAATATACAGTTACCTAATACAAAATAAAAAGCATTTCGTAATTGTAAAAGGATATGGCATATACATATACAACAGAGACTTATACAGCATGGCTAAAACACTCTCTTTGATCGAAAACAGTTGCAGGATACTTACTCTTAGTAAGGCATAATATCTTTTTTAACCAATTTTATCGTTTTTATAGTATAATTTTTTTATGGCTTTATAAGCCACATCCATCATTTTATCAATTTCGCTATATTTTATAACAAATGGCGGCATAAAATATACGGTATTACCAAGAGGTCTTAAAAGAACCCCGTTTTTTAACCCGTATTCATATATTTTTAAACCGACTCTCTCTTTTGCATCATAATCTTTCAAAGTGATTGCCGCTATCATACCTGTCTGTCTAATGGATTTTACATTTTCAAGCTTTAAAAACAAATCTAATTTATCTGATATATAACTGCTTTTTTCTCTGTTTTTATTCAATATATCTTCATTTTCAAATATATCCAGTACTGCATTTGCAGCTGCACATGCCAAAGCATTTCCGGTATATGAATGTGAGTGCAAAAATGATTTGTGAAGATTGTAATCACAGTAAAAAGCATCATATATCTCCTGTGTAAGCAAAACAACCGACAATGGAAGATAACCTCCTGTTATTCCCTTGGACAGCACCATAAAATCAGGCTCAATTTTCGCACTCTCGCAGGCAAACATATAACCTGTTCGTCCAAAACCAACCGCAATCTCATCAGCAATAAAATGTATATCGTATTTTTTGCAAAGCTCACTTGCAAGTTTTAAAAAAAGCGGGTGATACATATGCATACCTCCGGCACACTGCACAAGAGGCTCTATAACGAATGCGGATATTTCATCAGCTCTTTTTTCAAATATCTCTTCAAGTTTTTTTGCAGCCTTTACAGCTTCGTCTTCACTTTGATCTTTGGGTACTTCCGTCTTTATGGACTTCAAAAGTAATTCCTCATAACTTGCCTTGTATATCCCAAGATCACCCAATGACAAAGCACCTATGGTTTCACCATGATATGAATTTTCCAAAGATACGAAATACGGCTTGGTAAGACCTCTGTTTTTATTGTAATGAAAGCTCATTTTGATTGCCACTTCTATGGCACTTGAACCATTATCCGCATAAAAACATTTTGTTAGTTTGTTAGGAGTAATATCAACCAATCTTTTTGAAAGTTTTATGATTTGCTCATGAGTGAAACCGGCAAAGATAACATGTTCCAATTTATCAAGCTGTTCTTTGATTTTTGATTTTATATATTGGTTTTGATGGCCGAATATATTGACCCACCAAGAACTTATGGCATCTATATATTTTTTTCCGTCAAAATCCTCAAGATAAACTCCTTTTGCAGATTTTACAGGTATCAACGGAAGTTTTTCATGATCTTTCATTTGAGTACATGGATGCCAAATATAGTTCAAATCCTCCCTCATTAAAGATAAATTGTCCATTTTTATCCCTTTTATTTGTAAAATATAAAAATTTCATCATAAATTAATAACAAATTATATAGAATTATAGCTAAAATTATCATACAAGGTGTCATATGATTACATGGATGCAAAAACACAGAAAATACTTGGTTATTACTATCTGGATAAGCACGATAGCTTTTGTAGGAGCAGGATTTGTCGGATGGGGAGCTTACAGTTACAACAGAAACAGAGCCGGAGCAGTTGCGATAGTGGGCGACAGAAAGATAACTATCAATGAATTAAACAATGCGTATACAAATATATACAACTATTATCAGGAGCAATTAAAAGGTGGATTGACAAGAGAAAAGGCTAAAAAAATGGGGCTCGAAAAAGTTGCACTTGGGCAACTTATCAATGAAGCACTTATGTTGAACTATGCTGATGAGATAGGCTTGACAACACTTGACAGTGAAGTTGAAAATACACTCAAAAACACAAAAGCATTTCAGCATAACGGTATTTTTGATAAAGACCAGTATTATAGAGTGTTAAGAAATATAGGTACTAGACCTAAAGATTATGAAGAATCTTTAAAGAAAGAAATTACTCTTAACAAACTAAATAATATCTTAAAGCTTTATCCTACTGCATTGGAGATAGAAACATTCGGAGCTTCAATATTTATGCAGGATAAGCTTATGATAAAGATTATACATGCAGATCCATCAAAAATAATCACAGATGACAATATTTTAAAAAAGTTTTGGGAAAAAAGAAAAAAAACATATCTGACAACCAAAACTTACGAACTTGCCGCAATAAAAGTACCGGTATCTTTTATAAAGGTTGATGAAAATGAATCAAAAGAGTATTATGCCAAAAAACGATATGAATATACCGACAAAAACGGAAAAATACTAAGTTATGATGATGCAAAAGACAGAGTAATAAAAGATTTGCAATTTAAAAAGGGTAAAAGATTTGCACTTAAAAAATATCTTGCTCTTAAAAAAGGTAAGATAAAGCCTGATGAAAAAATAAGCGTAAGTGTAAAACAAAGTCTCTTTCCTCAAGATAAACTAAGAAATGCAAGCATAGGAGATGTATTAAAACCATTTAAATTCGCAGATGGATACATAGTGGCAAAAATTACCAAAATAGTAATGCCAAAACCTATGAGTTTTGAACAGGCAAAAGAAAGAGTAAAACAAGACTATATCAAAATTGCCAAAAAACAACAACTTGCAAATGAAGCCAAAAAATTAGTCTCTGATTTTAAAAACGGACAAGATATTGGATTTCTCAGTAGAGATGACATTAAAAAGATAAAAGGTTTAAATGAGCTTGAAGCAGTTGACTTTTTAAATCAGGTGTTTAATTCATCAAACAAAAAAGGCTATAAAGTATTTGGTAGCAAAGCAATAGTATATAAAGTAGTGGAACAAAAATTGCTTGATAAAAGTAAACTTAAAACATATGAAATGCTACTTAAGAATAATGTTAAAAATGCTAAGTTAGCAGAGATAAACCAAAAGTTGCTTTCTAAATTACGAGAAAAGTACCAAATAGAAAGTTTCTATAAAGGACAATAGTTGAGCAAAACCATACTTGGTATTGATATCGGATCTACAAAAATATGTGCTATCATAGCACAGCAAAATAGCGGTAGTTTAAAAATTGCTGGGAGTGGTATATCTAAATCAAAAGGTATCAAAAAAGGTATCATAACCAATATAGAATTGGCTTCTAATTCTATAAAAGAAGCATTAAGCGAAGCAAAGAAGGTTGCCGGAACCAATATTGACAAAGTTATAATTTCAATCTCGGGTGCATATACAAAAAGTGTAGAAAGTTACGGTGTTGTAAATATTCCTGATAAAGAAATAGGCATAAAAGAGATAAACCGGGTAATGATGATGGCAGATCATAATGCCAACATACCGGCTGATTATGAAAGAATACATGTTTTACCGTATAATTTTAAAGTTGACAACCAAGAGTTTATAGATGATCCATTAGGTATGACCGGAAACAGACTTGAAGTTCATGTTCATATCATAACCGCACAAAAAACTTCTTTGAATAATCTCAAAAAAGCAGTAGAATTGGCCGGGGTAGCCATAGACAATATAGTTTTAAACAGTTATGCATCAAGTATTTCGGTTTTAAATGAAGATGAAAAAGAGCTTGGAGTATGTGTTATAGATATGGGTGGAGCTACTTGCAATCTTTGCATAAACACATCAAACAGCATAAGATACAATGACTTTTTGGCAGTTGGCTCAAATAACATAACAAATGATCTCTCTATGGCACTTCATACACCGTTGAGTGCCGCAGAAGAAGTTAAAATAAAATACGGCTCTCTTAAAAAAGTCAGTAATGAGCTAATAGAGTTACCCATTATCGGTGATGATGCAAACACCAATGAAATTTCACTTGAAATAGTATCAAATGTTATATATGCAAGAGTGGAAGAGACTCTTATGATACTGGCAAAGTCTATAGATGAAAGTAAATTTAAAGAACAAATTGGAGCAGGAATTGTATTGACAGGCGGTTTTACGAAAATAGAAGGACTCAGAGAATTGGCAATTGCCATATTTGACAATATGCCCGTTCGCATAGCAAAACCAAAAAAAACAGAAGGAATGTTTGAAACTTTAAAAGATCCTATGTTTTCAACAGGGGTTGGCCTCGTACTCTATGGAGGAGGATATTTTACTCCGTATGAAATAGATTCAAATAAAAAACTAAGATATAAAAATGAGATAATCGAACCAACAAACAATATACAAAATATACAACATATAACCGAAGATTTACAAAAAGCAAAAAATGAAAAAAAACCTGAAAAAGACGATATTGTAGATATAAAAAAGATAAAAAAGAGCGATGGGATACAAGAAAAAATGTCAAAATTTTGGAATACGATAACACAACTATTTTGAGGAGATATAAAAGTGAATGATTTTAAAGTAGAAGAATCAAAACAAGTAGCAGGAGCTTGTATAAAAGTCGTCGGAGTAGGCGGTGGCGGAGGAAATATGATAAATCATATGATCAACGAAGGTGTTAGCGGGATTGATCTTATAGTAGCCAATACCGATGCACAGGCTCTTGATGCGTCACTTGCTCCTACAAAAATACAACTTGGCGAAAAAAAGACAAAAGGCTTGGGTGCCGGAATGAAGCCGGAAATAGGCAGAGAATCTGCTCTTGAGAACTATGAAGAGATAAGAAGTTCTTTGGAAAATGCCGACATAGTTTTTATAGCTTCCGGATTTGGCGGAGGAACAGGAACAGGAGCAGCTCCGATTATCGCACAAGCAGCGAAAGAAGTCGGAGCTTTAACCGTATCAGTTATAACAAAACCTTTTATGTTTGAAGGAAGAAGAAGAGCAAGGCTGGCTGAAGAGGGATTGAAGGAACTTAAAAAAGAGAGTGATTCCATAGTTGTTATACCAAATGATAAACTTTTAAGTATCATTGATAAAAATTTAGGTATAAAAGACAGTTTCAAAATAGTTGACAATATTCTTTCTCGTGCAGTTGGAGGAATGAGTTCGGTTGTGCTTTCGTATGGCAATAATGATATAAATCTTGACTTTGCGGATGTTCAAACTGTTATGAGTCACAGAGGAATGGCATTGCTTGGAGTTGGCGAATATGAAGGTGAAGATGCAGCGGTTGAAGCTATGAAAAATGCCATAGAATCTCCGTTGCTTGACAATATGAGCATAGATGGTGCTTTGGGAGTACTGGTTCATTTCAATATCCATCCAAATTGTCCTTTAAGTCAAATAAGTGATGCTATGGCAATAGTATATGATAATGCCGATGAAGATGCTCATGTGATATTTGGTACTACAACTGATGAAAATATGCCGGAAAACAAAGTAAAAATAACAATTGTTGCCACAGGTTTTGAAAACGACAAAGACCAGCAAGACAATTTAACATTGATAGACCCTGTTAACGAGGCAAGAAAAAAGAGAATTGCCGAACTTAAAAAAGTCAGCGGAGGTTATGAAGAACAGGGAGATCTTTTGGATATCCCTACTTTTATAAGAAATCAGATGGATTGATATTTCCCGTTTTTGCGGGAAGTATTTACTTAAAATTTTATTTATCCCTTGGAATAAATTCTAAAACGGTAGCATTTATACAGTATCTTTTTTTGCCTCCCGGGGCATCATTAAAAACATGGCCGAGATGAATACCGCTTTTTTTAGCTATAACTTCAACTCTATGCATTGCATAACTGTTATCATCTTTATATATGACCGAACCATCAATAGGCTTATAAAAACTAAGCCATCCGGAGTGCGAATTAAATCTATCTCTTGTATCAAACAAAGGCTCACCTGAAAGCTTATCTATAAAAACTCCATCCGGAGTATCTTTAAATATATCATACTGCTTGCAAAATCTATTATCGGTACTCTTGTTAAAAGCTACTTTGTATGCTTCACTATCTTTGCCGAATTTAAACTTGCCTAAAACTTTATAAAAACTTTTCGGATCAATATATCCTTTATGAGAAAATACTTCTTTTGAATTTTTTATAAAAAGTATCGTTGGGGTAACATCAAGTTTTGAATGCAGTTTAAATCCTTTAAGTCTATCTTTGTGTACAATTCTAATTGGTATATCACCTTTGTATCCGGATATAACATCTTTTTTAAATTTCTCACAATACGGACAAAAAGAAGCATCTATAACAATTATCTCTTTTCCGCCGAGAGGCTCTATATATGAGATAATATTTTTCTCTTTTTTTAAAGGAAATATTACTCCTGTTTTGTGATTCGGACAGTAACCATAAGGATGTTTTTTAAGATAATTTTGATGATACTCTTCTGCTATATAAAATTTGTCAAGATATTTTATTTCGGTTGTAATTTTCCCAAATCCGGCTTTATTCAATAACTTTTGATATTCTTGCATTGTTTGAAAAGCTATCTGTTTTTGTGTATCATTTGTATAAAAAATAGCACTTCTGTAATTATTACCCTTGTCATTTCCCTGTCTGTTGCCTTGAGTGGGGTCATGTAATTCCCAAAATCTTTTTATCAATTCTTCTGTGCTTATTATGCTGTCATCATACACAATCTTTACTGATTCGGTATAATTTATTACCCCTTCGGGAGTATTATATCGGTATGAAAGAACTTTGTCGTAATCAGGATTGGCATAATTGCCTCCGGCATATCCGCTAACAGCCTTTTTTACTCCCTTTATAGACTCAAAATACTTCTCCACACCCCAAAAACATCCTGCTGCAAAAACTATAGTTTGCTGTTTTGCCTGAAGCATCATAGCAAATACCCCTATCATAAGTAAAATTTTTTTCATAATTATTCCTGTCATATTTCTATTTTATCTTTTTTTCAAATATATCCGACAAATCCTCTCTCAAGCATAGCTAAATCTTTATAAAAATAAAAGTTTTTAAATTTCTCTTGTGTTAAAATATTTGTCATTTTTTCTTTTTGGTCATATCCCATTTCACAGGCCAAGAATATAACTTTTCTTTTCTTTGCGAGTTTTACAATATCCAAAAGTACCTCATCTCCGTTTTCGCCTCCAAATATAGCTTCTTTTGGCTCATAATAAAGAGGTTTTGCAACTTTAAAACCGTTTGAAACATAAGGCGGATTTGATACTATGATATCTATATCATTATTGACACCGTCAAGATATGAAGTATTTACAAGAGTTATATTTTTTTGCAAATCAAATATTTCTATATTTTTTTTAGCAATTTTCAAAGCATCTTTGGATATGTCAGTAGCTATGATTTTTACATTTGGTAATTTTAAAGATAAAATTATACTGATAATTCCGCTGCCTGTACCAATTTCAGCTATAGTTGGATATTTTATACCCGTCTTGTTGATATTTTTTATAGTTTCATCAATAAGTATTTCCGTCTCCGGCCTGGGAATCAATGCACCCTTGTCTATAAAAAAATTTTCTCCGTAAAAACTGACTTGTTTTGTAATGTACTCTACGGGCTCACCATTTGCTCTTCTTCTTACAAAAGATATAAACTCATCATATTTTTCAAATTTATCATTTTCATGCAAAAACAGATAAGATTGATCTTTTTTCAAAATATTTAAAGCAAGTATCATAGCTTCTTTTTGAGGGATATTTGTAATATCTTTTAAGAGATTTCTTCCTTCATTTAAAGCATCTTTTATACTTTTCATCTTAAAATCTCCTTTTTGCCGGAAATGAATTCCTGCAAAAATTCCTATCACTTTGGGGTCCCCACAAAATTTTAAAATTTTGTGGGGTAAAACTTATGCTACGCCTGTCGGCGAGAGAAACAATCATGATTTTTATTTTTATTTGTGTTTTTTTGAAATATGATTGTTTCATTTTATTTTATTTTTCAATCGTTCTTGTTTGCTTCACACTCTTCTTTTAGTGCTTCATCCGCTTTTGCATAATTTTTACCAAGTCGTTCAAGCCTCTTGGTTAAAGGAGGATGAGTAAAATAAAAAAAGATAAAAAGCGGATGATCTCTTGGAAAAGATTTATTTTCATTTGCAAGCTTTTCCAATGCATTTGCCAAAGTTGCAGCACTCTCACATTCACTTCCGTATTCATCAGCGGCATATTCATTATGTCTGCTTATCAAACCCATAACAGGCATAAAAACAAAAGCAACAACAGGTAAAAGTAACAAAAAGAAAGCAATAATCGTATAAGGGGTTTTATACAATCCGAAACTAAAAAACATACTCTCCGGTAAATTTCCAAATATAAAAAACATTAAGAACAGAAGAATTCCCATCATAAAAATATTTTTTATAATATCCTTATGTTTAAAATGTCCGAGTTCATGACCCAAAACAGCCAAAAGCTCCTGTTTTGTAAGCTTTTTTACAAGAGTATCAAAAAGTACCACTCTTTTTGAACTTCCCAATCCTCCAAAGTATGCATTTAATCTGTTATCTCTTTTGCTTGCATCCATAGTAAAAATACCGCTACTCTTTAATCCTGCTTTTTTCATAAGTTTTTCTATAGATTCTTTTAAATCTTCATCTTCAAGAGGTATAAATTTATTGAATATCGGTGCTATAAAAGTAGGATATATTACATTTATAGTTATTATTACGGCAAAAATAAATATAAAACTCCACAACCACCATAAAGAAAAAGTAAGTATAATATAACTGATTATATAAACCACAAGTGAACCGAAAATAAAAAACAAAACAGCAGATTTCAATAAGTCATTTAAAAACATTTTAACACTTATATTGCTAAATCCAAACTTTTTATCAAGATAAAATTTACTGTATATATCAAAAGGCAATGAAAAAAGATAATTTACTACTATAAAAATATCTATATAAATTACTGATTTTAACAATATATTATCTATTGATATTGCACCATCAAGCCATCTTAAACCAAAGCCAACCCAAAATATAAAAAGTGCATAATCAAATAAAGAATTGAGTATATCCATTCTTTGGGTTGCTATTTTATAATCGGCAGCATCTTTGTATCTTTTCTTATCAAGTATAACGGGAACCAAATATTTTGCTTTTGAAACAAATCCTATTTCCATTACTGAAACATAAACTTTTACCAATATATATAAAAAATATATAATCCCGATTCCTAAAACCATAAATAAGACCTTTTTTGTATGATTATATTTCAGCGTATTGTATCTAAAGTAAATTAAAAATTCTTTATATTTTAAGGGTATCTTTAATTTATCCTATAATTTTGTATAGATATTGAAAGATCTTTTATCAATTTATCAAGATCAATCATTCCTATATATTTTCCTTGTTTATCGACATACGGAACATAATGAACATTTAATACGGCTATAGCTTTAAAAATATCATCTGTAGTATGTTCTTTTTCTATAGCAAAAGGTCTTTCGCTCATAATATCTTTAACTTTTATATTTTTTTGTCTTAAAATGTACCTTTTTCTAACATCTCTCAAAGAGACAACTCCGATCAACTTGTCATCATCTACCACAGGAAGATATCTTATATGTAACCTTTTAAATATCTTAAGCACTACCCGTATATTCTCATTGGAAGAAATTGGAGAAATATTATCTATAAATTTATTTAAATTTCTTTTTTGAAGATATCTGTTTATAACTGAACTCTCTATATCAATACCTCTTTGAAGCAAACTTCTTTTAAAATAAGACCCGGGTTCAAATTTGGATGCTATATATCCTGAAATAGATGAAGCTATCAATATAGGCACAAGCAGTTGATACGAATGGGTTAACTCTGTTATTATAATCGAACTTCTCAGTGGTGCTTTGGAAATTCCACTAAGCACCGCCGCACTTCCGGCAAGTGCAAAAACTCTTGGGTCCACTCCATAAGCCACAGCTTCACTCCCAAACCAGTATCCTCCAAATGCACCTATAAAAATACTAGGCGACATCATTCCCCCAAAAATACCACTGCCAATACTAAAAATAATACCGATAATTTTAGCTATCATAATTTTTAAAGCTACGGCACTGTTAAAATTGTATTGAAATATATCATTTATATAATTATAACCTACACCTGCACTTTTAGGCACTAAAAATATAGTAAGCCCGACTAAAAAGCCCAAAACTATAACCACTAAATTCCATCTTTTTCTATATTTAACTCTTAAGATTCTAAATTTTCTCAGAGATAAAGTGATGACAACAGTTATAGCCCCAAGCAATAAAGCTTCTACCGGAACAAATACAAGATATATATTTTCATAGCTTAAGTGAGGAACATAAAAAGCAGTAAAATCTCCTATAAATTCTCTTGAAACCAAAGTAGCCGTAGTACACGCTACGATAAGTGGAATTATAATGTAAGAATTTATTCTTCCGATAATAATTTCTATACCAAGAATTATACCGGCAATCGGAGCATTAAATGTAGCGGCAATAGCTGCAGAAATACCGGCACTAAGATATATGGGTAAATTTATTCTTGGAGTTTTTATAAGTTTCGTAAAAACTTCCGTGCTTAAACCACCAAGTTTTGCAATAGGACCTTCTCTTCCTATGGGAACTCCGAAGCCTATGCTAAATGAACTTAAAAGTAAAACCAAAAATCCTTTAATATGCGAAAATTTACCGCTCATAAGTGATATTTTTTTGGCTATATTATCCAATGTAACATTTGACGAACTTATCAAATGATGAGATATTAAAAAATTTGATAAGTAAAATATAAGAGGCATGGTAATAAAAACAAAATAAGATGAATGAAAGATAAATACAGCATCAAATATTGTAGTAAAAAATTTTACTACAATACGAAATACATAAGCAGAAGCTCCGCCTATAAGACCTATAGCTATAGGAATAAAAAAAAAGTGAATTAATTCTTCAAATTTCACCTTAAAATCTCCTATCACTAAAGCTACGCCTGTCGGCGAGAGAAACAATCATGATTTTATTTTTGTTTGTGTTTTTTTGAAACATGATTGTTTATTTGGTTTTATCATCAGTATTATTATTTGCAGGATAACTTCTGGATGTAAAATCTTTTAAACTTCCTTTGAAAATATTTTCTTGACCCAAATAAAGACTATACCCGAAACTGGTAAGATAGCTTGTTATAACGGCTGCCGTCATTGGGATAACCACATCATCATGACTCATCTCCGTTATCATAACAATTGCGGCCAAAGGTGTTTTGGCAGCTGCTGACAAACCTGCTCCCATACCTGCAAGTGTAAACATTACCAATTGATCGGGAAATAAATGCCCAAATATATTTCCTGCTGCCGCACCTATGATAAGAACAGGCAGTATTAAACCTCCCGGTATGCCAAAAGCCAGAGTAAAACTAGTAACAATAATAGTAAATGTTATAATATATATATCGGTAGTAATACTAAAATTAACTTCGGCTATATTAGAAAGAATTTTCATATTAACAGGAGCTGAAAGGATATCTGTACTGTTTGTTACATAAAAAAGTCCTATCATAAAAGGTATAGATACAAGAGTACCTATAATCGGTTTTCTTGCTTTTGAAATAATAGCTGAAAACTTTACAAAAAAATGAAAAATAAGTGTGTATATATAAATTATAACAGATATCATAAGTCCCATTGCAATGATATAAGGAATACTTTCAAGTGTCCATACAGGCTTTTGGGTTAATTGTATAAATGCATGATTTCCTCTAAAAAAAGAAAAGGTAAGATAGCTGACGATCGAAGCAACAATCATAGGTATAAAAGGTCTATAATCAAAATCATACATATTTTCAAGCTCCATAGCAAATATAGAACTTCCAAGAGGAGCTTTCAAAAGGGCTCCTGTAAATGCACCTCCGCCTATAAGACCAAGCATATCTTTAAATTTTTTACTAAAGCCGTATGTTCTTCCAATCCATTCGCCTATGCCTATACCAAGGAAAAAAGACGGACCTTCTCTTCCTGCTATAAATCCCCCTGAAAGAGTTAGAATAGATATAAACAATTTATAAATCAATGATTTCATCGCTAAATAAGTTTTTGTTCTTAAATGAAGTATGGAAAAACCTATACCGGGGCCCGCAACATCTTTTGTTCTTTTGATAACTTGCCCTGTTATAACCGCAACAATAACAGGATAAATAAAAAAATAGATTATATCCTTGGATAGAAAATTATTTATATTGATTACTGCCAAATCCATCAAAGAGGCAATAATCCCGGTAGTAATACCTATAGCCACAGAAAATGGAAGCCATCTGCCAAGAAAAAACATAATGGAAATTGTATCAATTTTCATATCTTTTGAGTCAATTATGCCTTTAAATATATATTTGGCATGTTTGACAAAATTAACTTCCTTGCTTCCAAAAATCAGTTTTCTAAAAAATTCTCTTACTGTTTTCATAGCAATCATCCAATATTATAAGGGTATCTTAAATAGTTTTACAACATATTATCATATTTTTTCTTAAATATTAAATTTTAGAAATCTTTTTTATAAAACAGGAAGTTTTTCAATAGGTTAAACCCAAATTATGCATTAGAAATTCACTTCTTTGCACCAATCATTTGCCAATAGAAACTTTGCTAATACAAATTAACTAATTATGCTATAAAATAATTTATTTGATTTTTTCTTTTATAGACTTTATTTTGAAATGTATAGCATTTTTTCGATTTTTTCTTATATCAAATTTTACAGTAGCGTATACTCTGTTTGAATATGGCTTTAAAATTTTATATGATTTGTCTAAAATTTTAAGTGCTTTTTTTAGTTTTTTTGTTTCCACTACTGTTCCCATAGGAGTTAATCGATATTTTACCCTGCTTTTATCTATCATTTTTATAATTTTGGCAACATACTTGCTAACACTCTCTCCCTTGTCTGTTGGGAATATGGCAAATTCCATCAAAACGCTCATTTTAACTCCAAAAGCTTATTGTTTTTCGATATATTTTGGCAACATATCTTTTATCTTGTAATATACCTTTAAAAATTCCGTAGAGTAAACTCTTGTTTTACCTATGGTTGTTATAAAGTTTGTATCTCTTTGCCATCTTGGAACTATATGCAAATGTATATGTTCGGATATGCCCGCACCTGCTGCACTTCCTAAATTCATCCCTATATTGACTCCTACTGCACCAAATCCTTCTTTCATCATTTTAACCGATTTTTTTGCCAAAGATGACATTTTTATCCAAATATCATCTTCTAAATTTTCCAAAGCATCCGTATGATAATGAGGTATAATCATAAAATGTCCCGGATTGTAAGGATATCTATTCATCACCATAAAGCACACTTCATCTCTATAAAGAACATAATGCTCTTCATCCATATAAGGATTTTTACTTATATGGCAAAAAACGCAACCTTCTACCTTTTTGCCGGTAACATACTCACTTCTCCAAGGGGCATAAAGATACTCCATTAATCAACCTTTTTAAATTCTTTTAATCTCTTACCTATATCAGTCTGTCTCATAAAATGCTCCCCGATTAAAAAAGCATCCACTCCTGCATCATGAAGTCTTTTTATAGTTTCCTTATCATTTATTCCGCTTTCGGCAACTATAATCTTTCCGTTTGGTATAAGAGGTATAAGTTTTTCACAAAGGTGCATATCCATGTCAAATGTTTCAAGATTTCTGTGATTTATACCAATGATATCAGCTCCGGCATATATAGCTTTTTTAAGATCCTCTTTATCATGAATTTCTACCAATGCTTCCATGCCCAGATGTCTTGTATAATTTAACAGTTCTTTTAACTCTTTTCTACTAAGAGCTTTGGCTATCAAAAGAACAAAATCCGCTCCATATACCAAAGCTTCTACAAGTTGATATTTGTCTATAATAAAATCTTTTCTAAGAAGAGGAGTACGAACATATCTTCTTATACCTGTAAGATATTCCAAATCGCCCTGGAAAAAAAACGGCTCAGTTAAAACCGAAATTGCATTTGCTCCTGCTTTTTCATATTTTTGAGCAATAACCAAAGGATCAAAATCCTCTTTTATAACTCCTTTGCTTGGACTTGCTTTTTTAACTTCTGCTATTATTCTATAAGGATCATCTTTGGTAGAAGTCAGATACGGTTTTATATCTCTTGGCACAAAAGGGTTATAAGCAAGGCTCCTTCCAAGCCAATCAAGCGAAAACTCTTTCTTCTTTTTTTCAAGCTCTTCTCTTGTTTTTTTTATAATATCATCAAGAATCATTTTATTTTTTTTCCTTTATACATTTTTCTATAGCATTTATATGTTTTTGCACTTCCTTGTCTTGGCTCATTTTTAAAACTCTTTTTATAAGTTTCTGAGCTTTTCTACACTTGCCTATTTTGTAGTAACCCCAAGCAAGAGAATCAAGATAATAAGGAGAATCCGGATCAAATTTCAGTGCTTTTTTAACATATCCTATACCCTTTTTTATATCCAAATTATGATCAATCAGCAAATATCCGTAATAATTTAAATAAAGTGGATCTTTTAAACCCTGCACCACTTTGGCAAATTTTTTTACAACCGAATTTAAAAGCTTTTTATCTTTAATCGGATGACCTTCATACTCATATATAGCCATTCTTCCGAGATATTTTAAATTATGTGTTTTTTCATACAACTCTTTGGTTACTTTATATGCATTTTTAAAATCTTTCATGGATATGTATATATCCGCCAAGAGCTCTTTGTCAATATTGTTTTCTTTTAAAAATTTTACAGCCTCTTTTTTTTCTCCTTGATATATAAGAAGCTCCACGATTTTCCTTGCATATTTGTCATTTTTATAATTGTTATAAAGTCTTTTATAAACTGATATCAATCCATTTATATCTTTTTCTCTTGCATATATATCCAAAAGCTTAAAACAAACCTTTTTAGAACATCCTCTGAGCCTTGTATGAGTTTCGAGATATGCTATAGCTTCATCCTTTTTATTTAAAAAAAGATAAAGAATATCAGCTATATTATTAAGTATATCTTCATTATATCTGATACTGTATGCTTTTTCAAAAGATTTATAAGAAAGTTCATAGTTTTTAAGAGATAAAAATACTGTCCCTGCAAATTTGTAATTTTCTTCAGTTTTAGAATTTTTAATCAGTTTTAAAGTCAAATCGGTTACTTTTTTATACTCTTTTTTAAATAAAAAGTATCTTATCAGTTCTCTTTTTAGTATATCATTTTGCGGATAATCTCTCAAGCCCTCGGTAACTAATTTATAAAAATTATTATACTCTTTCAATTTTGCACTTAAACTGATGGCATATTTTAAATATGCTATGTTTTTTGTATGGTTATACAGTTTCACAAAATATCTATATGCTCCTTTCAAATCCCCGTTTTGAGATAACATAAATGCATACAAAAGATATTTGTTTTCATTTTTATACGGCTTTATTTTTACTATTTTCGGGGTTGGTTTTTTTGGAGCACATCCACTGTTAAACAATAAAACAAATATGGAAAAAATTATCAGACTATACCTATACACTCTTTTTTCACCTCTTTTATATGTGTTTTGAAATAATCCCAAAAAGGAAATGTTCTGCATTGCTCTGGTCTTACCTCATAAATTTGACAACTATTTTTTTTGTTATTAAAAAATATACACTCAAATTCACCGTTTATTTTTACTTCTTTTATACTGTATTTGTATTTTATCTTATTTAAATAATCTTTTCTAAAAATTTCTTCATCTAATTTTAAAAATTCAGCTATTTTTTTTATCTCTACATTATTAAGCCATATATAGCCACTCTCACCTCTGCAGCATTTTCCGTTACATTCAAAGCATGCTGAAGGTTTAAAACCATATTCAAATCCTTCTTTTTTGATAATTTCACTCATTTTACAACTCACATTTTAAACTTTTTAATGCAATTTTTTTATAAATTTTCTTAACCTCTTTACTAAATTCACCGTTTGTATGAGTTATCAAAGGGGGTAAGCATTTCAACAAACTTTTTGAACTTTTTTTTGCCCGTATCTGTACAACGGTGGCATTTTTATCAAAGCCCGGATGAACATATCTTATATCATTTATCTTTATTTTGTATTTCGAGAGTATCAAAAAAATTTTATCCGCTTCACATGCATCATAACAAAATATAAGCTCTCCTCTTGGTTTCAACAAAGAGTTGCACTTTTTTATAAATTCATCCGGAGGCAAAGAGTCATTGAACCGGCTTATTTTTTTTGATATATTTGAACTCTGTTTGCTTTTTCCTCTGTAAAAAGGCGGATTTGATACTATAAAGTCAAATTTTTTATCAAAATCATATTTTAAAAAATCATTATATATAAATTTTGCTTCAAAATCATTATTTTTTGAATTGATACCGGATAAAAAAATATTATTTTTTTGTATATCTATACCGGTTAGTTTTACCTTAAAATTCTCTTTTATCAAAAGTCCGAGCACTCCGCATCCGCATCCTACATCAAGAACCTCTCCCTTTGGAGAAAATTTTGTAATAAAATCATACAAAAAGAGTGTGTCGCTATTGTAACAATAACCGCCTTTTTCTTGGTAAATAAACAAATTTTCAATACCTTTTTGATATAGTTATACAGCATTTTATCAAAAAGGGTATTAAAAAATGATAATTATACCGGCAAGATTAGCTTCCAATAGATTTCCCGGAAAAATTTTAGCCAATATAAACGGCTTTCCAATGGTTATAGCCACAGCAAACAGAGTCAAAGATATTGATGAAGTTATCATTGCAACAGATTGCAATGAAGTTATAAAAATTGCCAGGGATTACGGTTTTAAAGCCGTTATGACAAGCGATAAACATAAAAGTGGAACTGACAGAATAAATGAAGTAGCAAACAAATTAAACTTAAATGATGATGAAATTATAGTAAATGTACAGGCTGACGAACCTTTTATAGAACCATATATTATACAAAAAGTTATAAACAGACTTAAAAGCACAAAAGAAAAAAAAGAAGATATATTCATGGTAAGTTGCTATAAAATTATATCCGATAAAGAAGCAAATGATCCAAACCATGTAAAAGTTATAACTGATTTTAACGAAAATGCCATTTACTTTTCAAGAAGTAAAATACCGTATGACAGGGAAAAATATAACAATTTTTATGGACACTTGGGAATTTACGGCTTTACCAAAAAAACTTTGGAAATTTTTTGTAATTTACCCTCTTCTCCTCTTGAAGACATAGAAAAACTTGAACAGTTACGAGCCGTATACTACGGCAAAAAAATAGCCATGATAAAAGTAGAAAGCAAAAGTTTTGGCATAGATACAAAAGAGGATTTGCAACGGGCATTATATACTTTAATGTAAATTTTTAAAAGTTACCTTTAAACATATAAAGTTTTTTTCTTTCGCTTGAGCCGGCAATGCCCATCTGTTTTCTGTATTTTGTGATGGTTCTTCGTACTATTTTTATACCAAATTTTTCTTCAATCTGCTTAAGTATTTTCATATCACTTACAGGTTTTTTTCTGTCTTCATTTTTTATCAAATTTGCAATAAATTCTTTTATAGATGCACTTGAAATATCTTCATCTATTGCAGTACTGAAAAAGTCTTTCAATGCAAATATGCCTCTGTTGCAAGATAGATATTTATTTGAAATTGCTCTTGATATAGTAGAAGGATTTCTATCTAATTCTTCTGCTAAATCTTTTAATTTCATGGGTTTTATGGCTCCTCCTTTAAAAAAGTCATATTGGTATTCAAGTATCATTAAACCTATCTTGTAAAGTGTAGCTTTTCTCATCTCAAGAGCATCAACCAAATCTTTAGCACTCTTTATTTTTTGTTTTATATATTCATTGTTTTCGTTGACTCCGTCAATATCAAGGATAACCTGAGGATAAAAAGAACTGTTTATATCAATCTCAATGCCACTTTTGGTTTCATTTATATAGATATCCGGTATTATCTGTTTTGACTCTTGCATATACTCTATAGCGGGAGGATTTTTAAATTTTTTTATAATATTTATAGCTTCTTCAAATCCATCTTCATTGCAAAATTCCTGCATATTTTCAAAATTATATATAAGTTTTTTTACAAGCATACTTATATCTGTATCAATTTCAAAATCATTTAACTGAAAAAGAAAACTTTCAAACATATCTTTGGCACCTACACCAACAGGTTCCATATAAGAAAATCTATGTCTGATTTTCTCTATAGTTTTCGGATCACATTTCATATATTCAGCTATTTTATCAATATTTCCTTCGAAATAACCCTCTACATTGATATTTTCTATGATAGTATATGCGATTTGCTGTGATTTGGGAGTAGGAAAAATCGGTGGGGATACTTGTTCGTACAAAACTTCATAAAGAGATTTTTTACTAAAACTCAATGATTCGATAATTTCACCGGTATGTGCTTTGTCATTATAAAAAAAACTTCGTTCAAAACCTGATTTGATTGAAATAAAAGGATTTTCTTCTACAAAAGGTTCAAGAACATCATCAAGAGATTCGATATCAGCCTGAAGTATGGGAAGCCAACTTCTTAGTGTTGAAGAAAGTGAAAGTTTGGTAGTTTGAGTCTGCCTTAACTTCACCACCTTTCTCCGTTATAACTTAAAATTACTACCTAAGTAGTATGTTCTGACAAGTTTATTTTCAAATATTTCATTTGCACTGCCGCTTGCCAAAAGTGAGCCATCTTTTATAACATAAGCTTTATCGCATATAGATAAAGTTTCTCTTACATTATGGTCTGTTATGAGTATGCCTATTTTTAAATTTGATAACTCTTTTATAATATTTTGTATATCGGCAACTGCTATCGGATCCACTCCTGCAAACGGTTCATCTAAAAGTAAAAATTTCGGCTTTAGCGACAAAGCCCTTGCAATTTCGCATCTTCGCCTCTCTCCTCCGCTTAGATTTTGAGCTTTTCTTCTTCTTATAGGCTCTATATTTAAAAGTTCCAACAATTCATCTACTCTTTTATCAACTTCTTCTTTTGTTTTATAAACAACTTCACAAGCCAAAGCGATATTTTCTTCAACACTCAAATCTTTAAATATACTTGATTCTTGAGGAAGATATCCTATACCCATTTTTGCTCTTTTATGCAAAGGCAAAAGCGAAATATCTTGATTGTCAAGATATATTTTTCCGTTTGTTGCTTCTATAAGACCGCATATCATATAAAATGTTGTAGTTTTTCCAGCCCCGTTTGGCCCTAAAAGTCCTACAATTTCACCACTTTTTACTTCAAGCGATATATCATTTATAATCTTTGTCTTTTTTATAATTTTCTCTAAATGTTGAACTTTTAACTTATGCATTTATATAATACTCTCTTTTATCATTTTTTATCAAAATTTTAACTTTTATATTATCCATACCCACACTTTCAAGTAGTTTTTCCAAATCATCATCTCCCCACTCTACAAAATGGATCCCTTCTTTTTCAAGTTCTTCAAGCAAACCAAGAGAGATAAAATCATCCAAAGTCGTATTGTAAACATCATAATGATATATTTTGTCCGCATATTGACTTTGAAGTGAAAATGTAGGACTGGTAACTTTGTCTTTTATGCCGAGTGATTGAACATAGGCTTTTACCAAAGTGGTTTTACCGCTTGCCAAATCTCCTTGAAGTAAAACAACGATATTTTTTCCTTCAATCACCTGCTTTAATTTATCAACAACAACCCCTATTTCATCAAGTCCGCATTCTATTTTACCCACGCTATGAACCTAATTGATTTGATATCTTTATAATTTCATCAAGTTTTTCTTTTGCCTTGCCGCTGTCTATAGCATCTTTTGCCATTTCTATACCTTCTTTGATATCTCTTGCCTTTGCATCAACAAATAAAGCAGTTCCTGCATTAAGTAAAACTATATCTCTTTTTGCACCCTTTTCTTTTCCGCTTAGTATATTATTGGTAATTTGTGCATTTTCTTTTGCATTTCCTCCTTTGATATTCTCC
>Ga0256914_1000521_pt1 | contig 37901 bp, 29 predicted proteins | sample HulkmetaG_FD_191571 | JGI IMG/M metagenome (GOLD analysis project Ga0256914, IMG submission 191571) | Hydrothermal chimney microbial communities from Main Endeavour vent field at the Juan de Fuca Ridge, Pacific Ocean - Hulk | ecosystem: Environmental > Aquatic > Marine > Hydrothermal vents ... | reverse complement strand
GACGAGCATCACCGCCGTGAGGTTGTCGAAGAGAACGTTGAAGACGATGTTGGGCGTTCCCTCGGGGACCCCATGGAAGAGCCATCCCAGGGAGAGGCCCGCCTCGCCCGGAGGGGGAGTGGAGCTCTTCAGGTAGAGGGTGGGATCGAAGATCCCCATGGCCTTGAGGAAGAACCCAAGGGCCAGGACCAGGGCGAAACCCATGGCCGTCGTGGGGACCCAGTCACCCTTCCTGGGAAGCCAGCGCCCGATGAAGACCTGGACGAGGAAGGCCGTCAAGGGCAGGGCCGGGATGGCCAGCATCCAGTAGAAATCGGCCGTCGTGAAGGTATGCCAGTCCATCCCTATCCCCGTCTCCTTGCCGCGTTCCGGTTCCGAATCCCTTCCACGGCGTCACTCCCTCAACATGTTGGGGTCCTCGGGCCGGATCGATCCGAAGTGCCCGAAGACGTGGAGCACGATGGCGAGAGCCACGGCGGCCTCCGCCGCGGCCAGGACGATCACGAAGATGGAAAAGATGTTCCCCGCAACGGGGTATTCTCCACCCAGGGCCCTGGCGAAGGCGATGAAGTTGATGTTCGCCCCGTTGAGGATCAACTCCACGCCCATCAGGGTGTAGATCAGGTTGTGCCTGGAGACGATCACCACCAGGCCGATGGTGAAGAGGATCAGGGCGAGCAGAACGTACCAGACGAGGGGAACGGTCACGCCTTTCCTCCTTCCGTTGGTTCCTGGATCTTCTTCCTCTCCCGGCGCGCCAGGTGGACCGCCCCGACCAGGACCACCAGGAGGAGGACCGAGGCGATCTCGAAGGGGAGCAGGTAGGCGTCCCTGGTGAGCAGGGCCTCGCCGATCCCGGCGGCGTCTCCCATGGGTCTCCCCGAAGACGAAGGCAGCTTCGTGGAGAAGAGGCTGATCGCGAAGAGCACCAGGGAGATCGAGCCGAGGACGGCCCAGAAGGTGACCCGGGAGGCTCTCCTCTCCTCCAGGTCCGGTGGAGTGAGCATCACGCCGAACAGGTAGAGCACCACAACGCCGCCCACGTAGACCACGAGCTGGGTGATGGCCAGGAAGGCGCATCCCAGAAGGGCGTAGACGCCGGCCACGCCCAGGAAGGCCAGGATCAGGCCGAAGGCGGAGCGGACGATGGAGCGGCTCCAAAGGGTGATCAGGGCCCCGCTGACGGCGGCGGCCGCCACGACCAGGAAGGCGAGGAACTCGGCGGTCATCCTTCCCCCTCCTTCTTCTTCTTCTCGGCGGCCTTCTTTTCGGCCTCCCGTATGGTTTCCAGGTCCTTCTCCCTCAGCCCCTTCCAGGCCAGCAGGTCCAGGGAGAGATCCGTTCCGTCGAAGCGGACCAGGCTGTATTCGTTGCCCATGTCCAGGCAGGACTTGGGGCAGGCCTCCACGCAGAGCCCGCAGAAGAGGCATAGCCCGTAGTCGATCCGGAAGGCCTTCCACTCCAGGACCTTTCCGGGCTTGCGGGCCGCCTCGAGCTCGATGCAGTCCACAGGGCAGGCCCGCTTGCAACTCATGCAGAAGATGCAGAGGTCCTGCTCCAGCCTGTGGATCCCCCGGTAACGCCGGGCCACGCCGAAGGAGGGGGGACCCGCCGGGAGATCGTCGCCGAAGGCGGCCTGCTCCCGGGTCTCGGGGTATTCATAGGTCACGGGCTTCTTCCAGAAGTATTTCCACGTGATCCCCATGCCGGACAGGCTTCCGCGGAAAGCCGTCCAGATCCTCTTCAGGTAACCCGAAAGCCCTGTATCGACGGTGGTCGTCATGGGGTTACATCCCGAAGGCGTATTTCCAGAGACAAGTCCCCAGGAGGCAAACGAAGGCCAGGGGGGTGAGGTACTTGTAACAAAGCGCCGTAACCTGGTCGACGCGGAGCCTCGGCCAGGTCCAGCGGATCCAGATCATCACCAGCACCAGGGCGAGGGACTTCCCGAACATCACCCCCGCTGCGACGAGCTGGCCCAGGAAGGAGCCCGTGAGCCACTCGCCCGGAACGAAGGGGAGATTCCAGCCCCCCAGGAAGATCAGCACGGCCACGGCGCTGGTGATGAACATGGCGCCGTACTCCTCCATGAAGAAGAAGGACCAGCGCATGCCCGAATATTCCGTCATGAACCCGGCAACGAGCTCCGACTCCCCCTCGGGCAGGTCGAAGGGGAGGCGCTTGGTCATGGCCAGGATGGAGACGAAGAAGACGATGAACCCGGGGATCGCGAAGACCGGGTTGCGGAAGACGAACCAGTGGCCCACGTTCAACCAGCCACCGGCCTGCTTCTCCGCCATAACCCCGAGATTCAAGGAGCCGTACCAGACCACCGCCGAGAGGACCAGGAGCCCCAGGGGGATCTCGTAGGCGATCATCTGGGCGGCCTCCCTCATGGCCCCGAGAACGGACCACTTGTTGTTGGAGGCCCAGCCGGCCATGACCACGCCGATCACGGAGAAGGCCAGCATGGCCATGATCAGGTAGACCCCGAGAGGCATGTCGGCCGCCACGCCGTCCCGCGAGAAGGGGAGGGCCGTGAAGCAACCCAGGGCGGAGGCCATGACCACCGCCGGGGCCAGGACGAAGAGGATCGAATCCGCCGCCTTGGGTATCAGGTCCTCCTTGGAGAGGAGCTTCAAGGTGTCGGCCAGGGACTGGAGGAGGCCCCAGGGTCCCACCCGGTTGGGGCCGCGCCTGTGCTGGATCCTCCCGGCGCCCCTCCGCTCGGCCCAGACCAGGATGTAGGCCAGTCCCCCGATGATGGAGAAGGCGATCCCCCCGGCCACGAGGGCGAAGAAGATCCAGCCGATCCAGCTTCCGCCCGCCCAGGGGGCGAAGAGTCCGCCAGCGTTTCCCAGGAGCGCCGTCACCGGTCCACCTCCCCGAGAACGATGTCCAAAGAGCCGATGATGGCCACGGCATCGGCGATCATGGCCCCCTCCAGGAGCTTTCCCAGGATGGTCAGGTTCGCGAAGGACGGCCCCCGGACGCGCATCCGGTAGGCCGCCTTCTTTCCGTCACCCACGATGTAGTGGCCCAGCTCCCCCCGGGGATTCTCCACACCCAGGTAGACCTCTTTCTCGGGAGCCTTGAGGGCCTTCGAGACCTTCGCCCTCACCTCGCCGCCGGGAAGGACGTCCAGGCACTGGCGGACGATCTTGATGGACTCCAGGATCTCCAGCATCCGGACGTAATACCTGTCCCAGCAATCCCCCTGGACTCCGGCCTCGCCTTTCCCGGTGGGGATCTCGAAGTCCAGCTTGTCGTAGACCAGGTAGGGCCTGGCCCGCCTCAAGTCGTAGGCCACCCCCGATCCCCTGAGGCAGGGGCCGGTGAAGCCCCAGGCCCTGGCCTCGCCGGGGGAGACCACGCCGATTCCCGCTGTTCGCTGGAGGAAGATGGGGTTGCGGGTGAGGAGGGTGTCGTATTCCTTCCAGGTCTTCTCCATGTGGTCGCAGAAGTTCCTGGTGCCCTCGGCGAAGCCCTCGGGAAGATCGTGGCGCACCCCGCCGATGCAGACGTAGTTGTAGGTGAGCCTGGCGCCGCAGAGACGCTCGAAGAGGGAAAGGATCCACTCCCTGTCCCGGAAGGCGTAACAGAAGGGAGTGAAGGCCCCCAGGTCGAGGCCGTAGGTCCCGAAGGCCACCAGGTGGGAGGCGATCCTGTTGAGCTCCGCCACGATCACCCGGATGTACTGGGCCCGCTCGGGGACCTCGATCCCGCAGAGCTTCTCCACGGCCAAGCAATAGCCCAGGTTGTTGTTCATGGCCGACAGGTAGTCGTACCTGTCCGTGTAGGGTGTGAACTGCTCCAGGGGCAGGACCTCGCCGATCTTCTCGGCGCACCTGTGGATGTAGCCCACGTAGGGCCTGGCGGCGGCGATCACCTCGCCGTCGGCCTTGAGGAGGACCCGGAGCACCCCGTGGGTCGAGGGGTGCTGGGGCCCCATGTTGATGAACATCTCCTGGGTCCGGACGTCGGTGACGCCCTCGGTCCCGGCGGCATCGAATGTTTCAAAGCCTTCCATGGCGATCACTTCGCGGAGATCCCGCCGTACTCCTCGGGGTATTCGTAGTCCTTGCGGAGGGGATGGCCCACCCAGTCCTCGGGGCAGAGAATCCTGCGAAGGTCGGGGTGTCCCGTAAATTCCACGCCCAGCATGTCGTAGGTCTCCCTTTCGTGCCAGAGCGCCCCGGGGTGGACACCGGTGACGGTCGGGCAGAGAGGCTTCTCCCTGGGAAGGCGCACCTTGAGGACCAGCTCGCCCCCCTGGGTGGTGGACGCCAGGTGGTAGACCACCTCGATCTCCCCTCCCCCTTCACCGTCCGGCCGGTCCACGCCCGTGACCATGAGGAGGAGGTCGAACTCCAGGCCACCCTCTTCCTTCAAGAAGGCCAGGACCTCCACGATCCCCCCGGGGGAAACCTCGATCCAGGGATCGCCCTTGTCCGTCACGGCCCCCTTCACGGCCTGGGGAAAGCGGCCTTCCAGGAGCTTGGCGATCACGGGGAACTCCATGGCCATCTTCTCAGGCCTCCTTTCCCCCCTCCCCAGCCTTGCCGGCGGAGAAGGTCTTCATCCGGTCCACCTTGGCCTGGAGGGCCATGATCGCGTCCAGGAGGGCCTCCGGCCTGGGAGGACAGCCTGGGAGATAGACGTCCACCGGGATGACCCGGTCCACGCCCTTCACCACGTGGTATCCGTGGTGGTAATAGGGACCGCCCCGGCAGGCGCAGGCCCCCATGGCGATGACCCACTTGGGATCGGGCACCTGTTCGTAGAGGCGCCGGATCACGGGGGCCATCTTGAAGGTCACCGTGCCGGCAACGATCATCAGGTCCGCCTGGCGGGGACTGGGGCGGAAGGCCCCGGCCCCGTAGCGGTCCAGGTCGAAGTGAGGCCCACCGGCGCTCATCATCTCGATGGCGCAACAGGCCAGCCCGAAGGTCATGGGCCAGAAACTCCCCCGCCGGGCCCAGTCCAGGGCCTCGTCCAGGGTGGTGAGCAGGACACCCGGCGCGGCGGGCTGCACGATTCCGCCCTTCTCCCCTTCCATCAGGCCCCCTCCTTCCCGGCGGATCCCGGGCGGGCCCCGCCTTCTTCCTTGTCCACCGTCTTCACCCAGGCCAGGTCGCCGGCGGCCCAGACGTAGAAGAGCCCCAGGAGGAGGATCAGGACGAAGACGAAGCCCTCCACCAGGGCCACGGCGCCGAGCTTCTCGAAGACCCGGGCCCAGGGAAAGAGGAAGGCGATCTCGATGTCGAAGACCAGGAAGATCAGGGCGACCGTGTAGAAACGCATGTCGAAGCGGATCCACCCCTCACCCTCGGGGAGGATGCCGCACTCGTAGGTCTCCTCCTTCACCTTCCCGGGGCGCTTGGGCCTGAGGAACGCCCCCACCAGGAGCATGGCGAAGACCGCCACGGCCCCCAGCAACAGAAAGACCCCCAGGTTGAAGAAGTGGAAATACATCAGCCTGCCTCGAGGGAACGAAAACTCTCAGGCCCGCCGGAAGCCGCCCCGCGGGTCTCCGCCCCCGCGCCTGGACGCCGCCTCCGCCGGAGATGAACCGGTCCGGGTAACCGCTAACAACTAAAAGGCCTGGAAAAGCCGAATCTTTCCAAATGCCCCCCTAACGGGGCAAGGTTTTTTTCCCTCACGGCGGGAGGAGAGCGCCTTCCCGGCCGGACCTTAGGGGAAATAGAGGTCTACATTCATTTCCTCGCCTCCAGGGCCCGGGGGTTCACCAGGTCGGGCGGAACCCTCCCCTCCAACCCGGCCAGGAGGTTCTCCGCCGCCATCCGGGCCATTCGGGTCCGGGTCTCGACGGTGGCGCTCCCGATGTGGGGGAGGCAGACCACGTTGGGAAGGTCCGTCAATCCCGGCGCCGGGCGGGGCTCCTCTTCGTACACGTCCAGGCCCGCCGCACCCGGACGGCCCTCCTTCAAGGCCCGGACCAGGGCCTTCTCGTCCACCACGGGCCCCCTTGCCGTATTGATCAGGACGGCCGAAGGCTTCATGAGGGCCAGCTCCCCGGCCCCGATCATGCCCCGGGTGGCCGGCGTCAGGGGAACGTGGAGAGAGACGAAGTCCGATTCCCGGAGCAACTCCTCCAGGGTCACCCTCCTGGCGCCGAGCTCTTCCTCCAGCACCGGGTTGGCCCGGGGATGGACGTAGAGGATCTCCATCCCGAAGCCCCTGGACTTCCCGGCGAAGGCCGTGCCGATCCTCCCGGCTCCCACGACTCCCAAGGTGCGCCCCGAAATGCCGGCCCCGAGAAATTGCATGGGCCCCCAGCCGGTCCACCGGCCGGAACGAAAGAACCGGTCCGCTTCCACGATCCGCCTGGCGGCGGCGAAGAGGAGGGCCCAGGCCAGCTCGGCCGTGGCGTCCGTCAGGACCCCCGGCGTGTTGGTCACCAGGATCCCCCGGCGGGTCGCCTCGTCCAGGTCCACCTTGTCGTAACCCACGGCGTAGAGAGAGATCACCTCCAGGCCCGGAGCAGCATCCATCACTTCCCGGTCCACCCGGTCCGTGAGGAGACAAAGGAGGCCCTCCTTCCCTCTCACCCCCCGGAGGAGCTCCTCCCGGGTCGGGGGCCGATCTTCTGGAAACACATCCAACTCCAGGCCGGCCCGCCGGAGCAGGTCCAGGCCGGCCCGGGGAATCCGCCGTGTGACGAAGACGCTTTTTCTTTCCATACCCCTATTCCACCCTCTCGGGGAAAGGGGACCAACCCGGAGGCCCCCTTTTCCCTCCTTCCAGGGAGGACCTTTCCTCCCTCCCCCCCTGGCCGACCCGCCCCGAGCCCCTTACAATTCCTGTTTTCGCTCGCTTTTTCGCCCGCTTTCTTCCGAAAAACGGCCCCTGGGCCGTCTTTTCCGGATTTCTTCCGGGAAAAAACACCCTTCCGCCTCTTTCCGCACCAGGGCAATCGAGGGACAGGTACCGCCATGAACGCCTCTCCTTTTTTCCCCGAAGGCCCTCCCCGGCCCGCCCCCCCTTCCATCATCTTCCTCCTGTCCCTGGCTTTCTCCCTGGGAGCCTCGGTGTTCACCTTCCTCCTCCTGGCCCCCTCCCTCGCCTTCACCTTCTCCCCCTCCCGGGAGATCGTCCTGAAGCCGAAGCCCCGCTCCTGGGAGAAGGCCCGGGGGAAGACCATCGTCTCCCAGGTCTTCCTCGACGGGGTTCATACCCGTTGGAACGAATTGCCTCGTCGCGGGAAATGGCGCACCACCGACTCCTCCTCCTGGTTGTATCCGAAACTGGTCTGTCCGGCTTCCCCGGAAAACCGGATCACCTGCCGGGCCGGAGTCGCCCAGTTCGTCCTGCCAGTGTCGGGTGAGCAGGTCCGCCTGGAGATTTCGTCCCCCGGGACGCCGCCACTGGTATTCGACCCTCTCCAAAAAAAAGACGCCGGATTCCTTCGCTGGTCTCATTTCCTGGAATACCCGCCGGCAAGAATCGACCTCCGGGTCTTTCCCCTCTTTCTCCTCTTCTTCCTGGGACTCCTGGTTTCCTTCCGCCCGTGGAAAACCCTGAAGCGGAGGATCCTCTTCCTGGGCGCCTTCCTCGCTTCCGTCCACCTCGCCGTCTGGTTGGCCTCGCCCATCGGGGCCTTCAACGACAGCCCCTGGTACTTCCGGACATTCCCTCTCTTTCTCTCCAAGGAACCGATCTACTTTCCGCCGGGTTATCCCGCCTTCATACGGCTCGCCACCCTGATCCCCTTCCTTCCGCCCGGCCTGTCCCTCACCCTGGTCCAGCACGCCCTCTTCACGGCGGCGGCCGTCATCCTCTTCCTCCTCTTCCGGACCTTCCTGTCCGAGACAGGGGCCTTCGCGGCGGCCCTCTTCGCCGCCCTCCTTCCATCCTCCCTCTATTTCCCTCAATGCGTCCTCTCCGAGAACCTCGCCTTCCTGGGAATCCTGGGATTCGTCTGGTTCCTGTCGAAGGGATTCCGTGCCGGGCGCACCCCCCTCTTCGTCCTGGCCGGCTTCCTGGGAGGATGGGCCGTAACCGCCCGTGTCTCCCCCCTGGGAAGCCTCTTCCTGTTCACCCTTGTCCTCCTCTTCGGAGCAGGGTTCACCAAGGAGCGGGTCGCCAAGTCGGGCCTGGCCCTGGGCACCCTCCTCCTCGTGGTGTTCGTCCCCATGTTCTGGTCCCTCCTGAGGAAAGGCCGCTTCGAGCTCACCGCCTCCACGGGTCTCCATCTCTACAACGGGGTGGTGAAACAGCAGGGAATCCTCGATCCCGGCGCCCCTTGCACCCGGAAACTCCTGGAACTGACAGGGATGCCCCATCCCGAGGAACACTTCCATTGGGAAATTGCGGCGGTCCTGAAGAAAAAAGGCCTGGACACCCTCCGGATCAACGACCTCCTCAAAGGTGTCGCCCTGGAGAGCATCCGGTCCTCCCCGGGCCGCTACCTCCTGGGTTCCCTCGCCCAGGCCTGGAAACAGGTCAACATGCCTGTGGGCGGAGACATTCCGATCTGGCCCCAGAACACCGAGCCGGACGACAGGATCGAGACTTGCCCCCCCCTCGTCCCGTCGAGCCGCGGTTTCCAGGCGAGAAGGACCCTCTTCGACGCCGCCGAAGGCCTTTGGCCCTGGCTGATCTGCGCCTTTCTCGCCGGAGCGGTCCTTTCCCTCTTCCGGAGGGAGAGGACCTATCCCCTGGGCTTCTTTCTCATCGTCGCCGGTTACATCGGGATCCAGGCCATGGTGGAAATCCTGACACCCCGCTACTCGATGTGCGCCGTCCCCTTCCTGGCGGGGCTCGCTTTCCTTCCCTTGGATTTCCTCCTGGGAGGTATATCACGGGTCTTCCCGGGCAACCCCCTCCTCCGGACTTTCCGGCGGTGAAGGGGAGGGGGAACGGCCCCTCTAGGGGGACAGGACGAAGACAAGGCCGAAATTCTTCCTCACCTTGCCCTGCACCGCCGTGAGGGCGCCCGCCCCCGAGGCGGTGACCGTGGACGTCGCGGGACCCTTTCCCTTGGCCCAAAGGACGGGAACCTGCATGTGCACCCCGTTGGTGACGTAGATCCCCCGGTTCCAGGGATCCCCACCGACGGCGGCGAATTGGCCGTAGAAACGGGCCCCCGAAAACATCGGATCGGCCGGGAGGAAGCCCAGGGGATCCCCGGCCCCTTTCACGAGCCCCCCCGTGTGGTCCAGGCTCCAGGGCCCCAGGGCGACCATGGAGGAAGGATCCAGGAGGAGCCCGCAGGAGGCCGGGTGGAGGGGAATCGGGTTCAGGAGTCGCTTCGTCCCGAGGAAGGCGAAGGCCGGGCTCCCCCACATGGGACCGCCCGAACAGGCCCCTTCGAGGCGGAAGCCCGCCCTGCCCGAGGCGGACCAGACGAACTTCATGGCCCCCCGGAAGGACCCGTGCCGCCTGGGAGCGACACACCCTGCACCGAATTCCACCGACGGCGACTCCGGTCTGGGAGAGACGGCGTCGAAGAAGAGAGGACCACCATTGCGCGTGTAGGCGTCGTTGTCGAAAACCTTGAAATCGACTGTGAGGGACCGGCCTCCGGCCAGCGTGAAGCTCTTGCCTCAGCCGCAGGGCAGGAAGTATTCCGCCGGTTCGGGAAGGGTCCCGTTCTGGAAGCTGGCCGGGAAGAAGACCTTGGTCCTGGAAAGGAGGACCACCGCATCCTTCCCGGTGTTCTTGGCGAAGACCGGGCTCACCGCCCGGGCCGAGACGGGAGAGGTGGAGACGGTGATCTCCATCTCCACGGAGTACCACCTCCAATCGTATGGCGCGGTTCCGTCCCTCCGGATCCCGATGTTCCGGAAGGTGAAGGTCTTGGGGGAGACCTTGTCCAGGACCTGTTGCCAGCGGAAGATCCGTCCCGCCCTGGAAGCCGAACGAAGGCCGAAGGGAGCCGCGGACTTCTCGGGGCCCTCGACGTTCCTGTAGACCTCGGGGTGGTAGACGTCCTGGACCTGGGCGGCGGCGGAAGGAAGAAGGATTCCCAGGAGAAGGAGAAGGCGTGGGACCATGGGACCTCCCGGAACGGGCTTGAAAGGAAGAAGAAAAGGTCCGAAAATCCCCGTCACGAAAACGGAGGTTACGAAAAAAATGTTATGGGCCCGGGCACGTTCCCGCAAGGCCCGGACCGGCCCGGCCGGGACCTCCCCCGCCCCGGTGTCCCGCCCTGAACCCCCCTTCCCGGAAAGGAGGCGAAATTGATCCTGGCGGCCCCCGATTCCTTCAAAGGCTCCCTGTCCGCCGCCCGGGCGGCCCGGGCCCTGGCCGAAGGGGTCGGCCGGGTCCTTCCCGGGGAAGAGGTCCTCCAGGTCCCCCTGGCCGACGGCGGAGAGGGAACGGCGGACGCCCTCCTTGCGGCCCTGGGGGGGAGGAAGGTCCCCGCCCGGGTCCAGGACCCCCTGGGCCGCCCCGTGGAGGCCTTCTTCGCCCTCCTGGAAGGAGGAAAGAGGGCCGTCGTGGAGATGGCCGCCGCCTCGGGATTGACCCTGGTCCCCCGGGAAGAGAGGGACATCCTGAGGGCCTCCACCTTCGGGACGGGGGAACTGATCCGCCTCGCCCTGGAGGCCGGGGCCGAGGAGATCCTGGTGGGGCTGGGAGGGAGCGCCACCTGCGACGGCGGGGCCGGAATGGCCCGGGCCCTGGGCTTCTCCCTCCTGGACGGGGAAGGAAAAGAGCTTCCCCCCGGCGGCGGCCCCCTGGTGCGACTCGCCGGGATCGAAACCTCGGGCAGGCATCCCGCCCTCGACGGCGCCCGGATCGTCGGGATCTGCGACGTGGACAACCCCCTTCTCGGACCCCGGGGGGCCGCCGCCGTCTTCGCCCCCCAGAAAGGAGCAGGCCCGAAGGAGGTGGAAGTGCTGGAAGAAGGGCTGCGCCGCCTGGCGGAAGCCTTGAAGAGACGTTTCGGCCGGGAGGTGGCGGACCTTCCCGGCGCCGGAGCGGCCGGCGGCCTCGGCGCAGGTCTCGCCGGTTTCCTCGGTGCCGAATTGGAAAGGGGATTCGACCTGGTGGCCCGGGTCCTCTCCCTGGAAGAGAAGATCTCCCGGGCCCGGCTGGTCCTGACGGGCGAGGGCCGCCTGGACGGCCAGACCGCCATGGGGAAAGCGCCCTTCGGGGTGATCCGGCTCTGCCGCAGAAAGGGCGTCCCCGTGATCGCCCTCGCGGGGGAACTGGGCCCCGGCCTGGATGCCCTCTACGAAGAAGGTCTCTCCTCGGCCTTCTCCCTCTGCCCGGGCCCCGTATCCCCTGAAGAAGCCCGAACCAGGGCGGCGGAATTCCTGGCCGGCGCCGCCGAAAGGGCCCTCCGGGCCTTCCTCGCCCGGCCCTGAAGGGAAATTTCCGCTCCCCGGAAAAAAAGCCGGCTCCACCTAAAGCGGTTCTCCGGCGCCGGTCGAAGATCCACCCATGAGAACCAGGGGCAACGAAACGGCGGCTCTTCTCCTCCTCCTGGCCTGGGCGGTCCTTCTCCCGGCCGGTGTCTTCGCGGAAAACCCATTCCTGCGTAAGCGAAAGGGACCTTGCGTCGTCTGGGCCGTCACCGTCGTGAAGGCCCGGGGGCTGAGAGACCTGGATCCTCTTCCCGGGCGGGGGACATCCGACCCCTTCGTCAAAATCATCCGAAGGGAATCGATATACCGGGACGGCCCCTTCCGCGTCCTCTTCCTCCCTGTGGGCCAGACACCCGTCGTGGAAAACGACGCCGACCCGGTCTGGAACTACACGGCGAGAATAAAACGCACCCGGAAGGGAAGCCTCATCCTCGTCTTCCGGGTCCTGGACAAGGATCCCCACGGCTCCTTCCCCCTGGGGGTGGCCCGCCTCGTCACCGACAAGGGGGGCGTCTTCCGGCTCCGGCTGAAGAGGAACCTGGTCGGCTCCCGTAACGTCCCGGGGGTCCTCACTGTGAGGGTGGAGAAGATCCTTCCCATGGTCCGGGTCCCCGACTTGATCGGGCTCTCCCTCCGGGATGCCGAAAACCGTCTTGCCGAAAACGGACTCCACCCCGCCCTCAAACCGGTCTACAAGCCGATCCTCTACCACAGGGGCATGAATTACACGGTCAACAGACAATACCCGGCCCCGGGAAGCCGGATCCCCTCCCACTCCATGGTCCGCCTGGTCTACACCAGGCCTTTCACCATGACAATGCCCAACCTGAAGGGGCTCACGAGAAAGGAGGCGGAAAAAAAGTTCCCCGCGATCTTCCGGAAGGGAGTCCGCTTCGGGGAGGAAAAGGCCGGGAGTTCCGACAGGAGCCGCTGGTTCAGGGTGACCGCCCAGTCCGTCCCGCCCGGGACCACGATCGGTGCGACCACCCCGGTCATGGTCCTTCTCCTCGTCCCCGCGCCGGGGACCCTGGTGGAAGTCCCCGACGTGAAGGGAAAGCGCTTCTACCGTGCCAGGTGGATCCTCTCCAAGGAATACCTCCGGAACGTAAAGATCCGGAAAGTGGAACACCCGACCCTTCGGGACGTGGTCCTCTCCCAGGACCCTCCGGCCGGGAGGAAGATCCCCTTCGATTCGCCCCGGGGAGTCACCCTGAGCGTGGCCGTCCTGGCCGACGGCAGGTCCCTGCTCACGGCCAAGAGCTTGGAGCCCGGCCCTCCCTTCACATGCTTCTTCTCCAGGAAGAAACACCACGAATTCCGCAAGATCCGCGTCCCCCGCCCGGGTTACCTCGTCGCCCGGTCCTTGAAGATCACCAGGGGCGCCGACGTGGAGATCCGCTTCTTCTCCCCCGACTTCAAAGTCACCGGCGTCCCTCCCGTCGCCCGGGTCGCCCCCGGCACCTGGTACGTGGACTTCGCCTCCGGTTACCGGGGGCCCTCACGGAGGCCCGCCAGGCTCCAGGTGGAGTTCGTGCCGGAGTTCGACCCGGGGGAGCCCAACGACACGAGGGAGACGGCCCGACTCCTGGAGTTTCCCACCAGGATCACCTTCGGCATATGCGGCCCCAAGGATCGGGATCACTACCGGTTCGAGCTGAAGAAGTCGTCCTACCTGGAGATCCGGGGCGGAAAGGCGATGGAGAGCGACGAGTGTCACGTGGGGATCCGGGTCACCCTGACCGACGGGGAGGGAGAGAAGTTCTACAGCGGCCCCCTGGATTGCCTGAGATGGCTTCCCCCCGGAACCTACGACCTGGAGTTCTGGGGCGAGGAGGACGGTTTCGACACCAGGCCCTACACGGTGGATCTCCGCCTCCAGGAGGACCTGGACCGGACCGAGCCCAACGACACCATCTCCGAGGCCACCCTGGTCCGGGTCCCGGCCTACGTGGCCACACGCTTCGAGAACCGTGGGTCCGATTACTTCCACCTCGTATCGAAGGAGCCGGGCTTCGTGATCGTCTCCACCGGTGGAACGCCCCTGCCCTCGGCGGTCATCTGCAACGTCACCGACTCCCGGGACAGGCGGATCCTACCCCACGGCCAGCTCCCCAGGGCCATCAGGATCGACAAGGATGCCTTCGTGAACCTGGGCCTGGAGTGCGGAAAGGACGACGAGCGCCGGGCCCCGGTGGTGGTCCACTTCGCCTTCATCCCCCTGAAGGCCGACCCCCTCGAGCCGAACGACTCCCCCGGCGGTGCCCGCACCGTGCCCGCCGACACCCCCTTGAAGGCCCTCCTCCTTCCCGCCGAGGACCGGGACTTCTACAAGTTCACCCTGGACAGGGAGCAGGAAGTGACCTTCGAGATCCTCCAGCGCCCCAAGGAGCACTTCTCCTGCGTGGGGCACATCTTCGATTCCCGGGGGAAGGAAATCACAAAGGGGCAATTCTTCCCGCCCTTCAAGAAGAAGCTCCCTGCCGGCACCTATATCCTGGAGTGGAAGATGGAAGGAGGGATGGGGTTCCTCCAGACCGAGCCCTACGTCTTCAGGATCACGACGGCCACAGGAAGGAAACCGGCCGAAAAGAAGACCTCCGGCGGGAAGGCCCGGGACCGCTACCGGGTCCCGGGAGGACCCGGGACCGGGAAGGACGCGGAGGATGCCGTCGCCCTTGCGGCCCGGGCCTACATGCTCCTCCAGAAAGGCCGTCCCGCCCAGGCCCTGGCCCTCTACGTCCGGGCGGCCGGGAAGATCCCCCGCTCGCCGGCCCTCTGGAACGACATGGGGGTGTGTTCCTACAAGCTGGGCAAATTCCCTGTAGCGGAAAAACTCTTCAAGAAGGCCCTCGCACTGAAGGGGGACTACACCCTGGCACTCCGGAACCTGGGCGTCCTGGCGAACAGGCTGGGGGATCCCGCCGGGGCCGCTTCCTGGTGCGCCAAGGCCGTCCGGACCGAGCCCTCGGCGGTGAACCTGAGCTTCCTCGGCCACTTCCAGCTCCTTGCGGCGGCCAAGGCCGGGAACACGGAAAAGAAGAAGGAACTCCTCCGGCAGGCCTTGAAGAACCTCAGGCGGAGCTACGACCTGAAGAAGGACCCCAAGGTGGGAGGCCAGATCCGCATCATCGAGAAGGCCCTGGGATCCTGAGGAGGACCGGGGCCCTCTCCCCCGGCCTTCCCCGGGGAACCCTCCTCCCGCCCCCACTGGATCGGCCCCTTCCGGCCTGCTAGAATCCCTAGCGCCTTGGAATTCCAGGAAAGGCCGGGAGAAGAGAAAGGGACCCCCCCGATGAAACCAGAGGAAGAAGTAGAGCTCCTGCTCAATCAGGGCATCCCCTTCGCCGTGGAGATGCTGGAAAAGTACGGCGAGTTCTACCCCTTCGCCCTGGCCCTTTCCCAGGACGGCACGCCTACCCAGATCGGGATCGATCCCGGCTCGGAACACCCCGAAAGCACCCATGTCCTGGCCCTCCTCCAGGAGGCCATGGTGAAGGGCGCCGCCGAGGGAGAGTACAAGGCCACGGCCCTGGTGGTGGACGTCTCCCTGGAAGGCGCCCAGGGAGTGGAGAACACCGACGCCATCCAGGTCGGCCTGGAACACAGCTCCGGGTATTGCGTCAACGTATTTCTTCCCTACTCCAAGACGGAAGGGGGAGAATTCTCCTTCGGGGAACTCCTTGCCTCCCCCAGGGAGAGCACGGTCTTCGACGCCCCCTAGGGAGTGCCCCCCCGCCCGGAGGTCCTCCCCTCAGGTGACGGCCTCGGGGCTGAACTGGAGATCGTAGAGGCGCTTGTAGAGACCGCCCCGGGAGAGAAGCTCCTCGTGGGTCCCCTGCTCCACCAGGCGGCCCTCGTTCAGGACCAGGATCCAGTCCGCCCCCCTGACGGTGGAGAGCCTGTGGGCGATGACGAAACTGGTCTTGCCCCGCATCAGGTTGTCCAGGGCCTGCTGGAGGGCCCGCTCCGATTCCGAATCGAGGGAACTGGTGGCTTCGTCCAGGAGAAGGATGGAGGCCTTCTTCAGGATGGCCCGGGCCACGGTGATCCTCTGGAGCTGCCCCCCCGAGAGCCGGGCCCCCCGTTCGCCCACGATGGTCTCGTAGCCGTCGGGAAGCTGGGTGATGAAGTCGTGGATCTGGGCCGCCTTGGCCGCTTCGATCACCTCCTCCTCGGTGGCGTCGGGCCTGGCGTAGCGGATGTTCTCCAGGATGGTGGTGTTGAAGAGGAAGGGAACCTGGCTCACCAGGGCGATCTTGGCGCGGTAGGACTCCAGGTCGATCCTGGTCAGAGGAATCCCGTCCACCAGGATCCGACCCTCCGTGGGGTCGTAGAACCGGGCGATCAGGTCCATCAGGGTGGTCTTGCCCGCTCCCGAAGGTCCCACCACGGCGGTCATCCTTCCGGCGGGGGCCTTGAAGCTCACGTCCTTGAGAACCAGCTCCTCCTCGTAGGCGAAGGAGACGTGTTCGAACTCCACGTCCCCCCGGATCTCGTCGACCCGGACCGCGTCGGGGGAGGTCTCCACCTCGGGCTTCAAGGAGAGCATCTCGTGGATCCTCTCCGTGGCGGCCAGGGATTCCATGATGATCGTATAGGAACGGGTCACCCTCTTGACGTGGGTGTAGGAGGTGGTGAGGGCCAGAGTCAGGATCGCCATGTCCCCCGGGTCCATGAAACGGCTCGCCGGATCCACCGAGTACCACCCGAGGACGAGGATCAGGAGGGCGAAGGCCCCCTGGTAGATGAAGCTCATGGTCCCGTGGGAGGCGGCCTTGGCCCGGATCATGGACATGTAGCGCTTGAGGAAGCGCTCGTTGATCTCCCGGAAGGCCTGGATCTCCCTCTCTTCCGCCTGGAAGGCCTGAACCGTCCGGATCCCGCCGAACATCTGGGACATGGACTCGATGGAGTCCGCCATGGCCTCCAGGCTCTTGCCCGATCCTTTCCGCACCCGCCGGCCGAAGCGGTAGATGGGGACGGCCATCACGGGAAGGGCCAGGATCACCAGCAAGGCCAGCCAGAAACTGTGGAGGGCGATGGCCGCCAGCGCGAAGTTTCCCAGGAGCTGCAGAGGCTCGAGAAGCATGTTCTCGAAGACCAGGGAGAAGGTACGCAGCGTCACGGCCGTGTCGTTGGCCACCCGGGAGATGAGGTCTCCCAGTTTCCGCCTGGCGAAGAAGCCGAGGCCGAGCTTCAGCAGGTGGGCCGCCAGGTCGGTACGCAGGTCCACCACCACCCGCAAGGCCAGGTAGTGGGAGAGCTTGAAGTAGAAGTACATGCTCAGCCCGCCCACGACGGCCAGGAGAACGGCGAGGATCCCCACGGCGAGGAGGGTGTTGCGCTTGGCCTGGATCCGGGCCGCCTCGGTCTCGACCTTCTCGGGAGTCTCCAGGCCGATCAGGTGGAGGACCTGGTTCTCCGCCTTCTCCAGGAACTGGAGCTTCCCTCCGGCGATCCCCCCTCCCAGGCCCTGGCCGACGACCACCTTCTGGATCACCTGGCCCACCAGGACCAGGGGGGCCTTGGCGCTGAAGGCCGTCAACACGCCCAGGACCAGGACCAGGCCCACCACCCAGCGGACCCGCCAACCGTAATGGACGATGAGCCCCACCATCCTGCGGAGCTGGGCCCACCGCTCTCCCCTGGGTGGTTTCTTCCCGCTCAAGATCCCTTCCCTTCGCCCAGGACCTGGACCAGGAACCGCCGCGTTCTGGGCCGGTTGTCGAAGTCGAGGAGCACGATCTGTTGCCACGTGCCCAGGGCGGGCCCGTCAGGCCCGAAGGGAACCGAGACGGAAGGCCCCAGGAGGGCGGCCCGGACGTGGGAAAAGCCGTTTCCGTCCCCCCAGGCCCGGTCGTGGGCGTAGGGCAGGTCGGCCGGGGCCAGCCTCTCGACGGCCTTCTTCAAGTCCTCCAGGACGCCCTCCTCGTATTCGATGGTGGTCACCGCCGCCGTTGCGCCGGGGACCATCACCGTCACCAGGCCCCGGACGCAACCGCTCTCGGCCAGGGTCTCGAGCACCATGGGAGTCACGTCCCGGATATCGCAGAAGCCCTCCGTCTGGAGGGTGAATTTCTTGGTCAGGACCTTCATCGGGGGGGCTCAGTCCAAGTCGAATGGGTTGGGGGGGCGCTCGGGATTCTTCTCGCGGGCGGCCTTCTTGCGGGCCTCCTCGAAGAGGGCCTCCAGCCGCTCCTTCTCCTTCTCCGAGTCTTCCAGGGCGTGGAGGAACTTCTCCTCCCGCTTGCGGCTCTCCTCCTCGGTCAACTCCACCAGGTCCTCCAGGCCCTGGATCTTCTTCCCCCCCGGTCTCTCCACCAGGGTGATCTTCCGGGTCACGAAGTTGATGTGGAACTTCGCCCCGCAACAGTCGCACTTGTAGATGATCGTATCCCTGGCCATGTCCGCTCCTGTCGGGAAGGGATTTTCAGGAGCCCACCCCCCCCCGTCAACCAGGAGCCCCGCCGGGGCCCGGGCCAAAGACCCGTTCCGGTGCGCTTCCGGGCCCTGGTCCCCACCAGGCCGACCCGCCTAGAAGCCCTCTCTCCGGGTGGAAGCGTAACGTGGCCTTGGAAGGGGACGGGCCTCCCACTTCCGGACCTCCTCCAGGAGAACCTCGACGGCCTTCCTGAGTTGCCGGTCCTTCTCCACCCTGGTCTCCTCCCCCGGCTCGAGCCAGAGGACGTAGTCCGGCTTCGCCCCGTCCAGTTCCATGTCCTCTCCGTCCTCCAGGAGGAACCAGCCCCTCCCGGGGGTCCTGAGAAGCCCGATGTCCAGGACCGGAGCCGCCCCGGTGGAGATCACGCACCCCGCCGTGGGCACCCCCACCAGGGGCCCGCGCTTCAAGGTCTTGATGGCGTGGGAGAAGATCTCGGCGTTGGAGTAGCTGTTCTGGTTGCAAAGGACCACGATGGGCTTGTTCCACCTGGCGTAGACGATCCGGTCCCTGGGGTAGCCCGCCTTCCCTCCCCGGGGGATGGTGAAGGCGTGGACCGGCTGGCAAAGGGCCGTAAGAAGCCGATCCGCCGTATTTCCGCCCCCGTTGTTCCGGACGTCGATGACCAGGCCCTCCTTGCCCCGGCCGGCCTCGTAGAGGGCGGCCTGGAACTTCTCGAAGCTGGGCATGTTCATGACCTCCACGAGGAGGTAGCCCAGCTTCCCGCCCGAAGCCTTCTCCACCCAGGCGGCCCGTTCCTTCAGGACCTCCTCGAAGAGGAGTTTCCGAACCCCCGAATAGGTCACCGGGAGGATGGACACCTTCCTGGGCCTCCCCGAGGGATCCCTGACGTCGAAGAGGAAGGGCCTGCGTTCGGGCCGGTTGAAGACCAGGGTGGGATCGGTGCTTCCGTCGACGGGCCTGCCGTCCACGGAGAGGACCAGGTCGCCGGGCCTGAGCCTGGAGGAATCCTTGTCGGCGGGCCCGCCGGGGATCACCCTCTTCACCTTCCATCCCGGGCCGGCGTAGGAGGGATCCCAGACCACCCCGGGGTGCCAGGTGATCTCCTTCCAGGTGCCCTGCGTCCCCCCGGAGAAGGGGGAGGGCCTGCGGCGCCGGAGGAAACGGCGGAGCCCCCGGCCCATCATGTAGAACCCCAGGTGGGAACCGTTCAGTTCCCCCAGCATGAGCTGGACCAGGTTCTGGAACTCCCTTGCGCCCAGGCAGAAGGGAGCCGCCGGAAGGTACTTGTTCCGGACGGCATTCCAGTCCCGGCAGTTCAAACGCGGGTCGTACCACTGGTCCCGCATGATCCGCCAGGCCTCGAGGAAGCCGAAGTACATCTTGCGCCGGAGATCCACCGCGACCGGGACCGAAAACCGGTATGTCGTAAACTTCGAGGGCGGAGCGAACTTCCCGGGCTTTCCGCCGGCCAGCCAGCCGAAGCAGCGGGCCCCGGGAAGCCAGACCGGGGAGGAGCCGGCCGAACTCCCCACCTTCCTGGGAGACCCGCCGGACCTGGATGCCGTCACGGCGTAGAGGCCCGGCCCCTTGTCGAGGGAGGCCCGGAAGTAGAGGGTCTTGGAGGCGGGCCCCCAGAAGGGGCGGGACTCGGTCTCCCCGGGGATCCGGATCCTGTGAAGCCTGTCCAGGAGACCCTCGAAGTCGATCTTCACCCGGACCATCTTTCCCCGGGAGCTCTTCCGGGAGCTCTTTCCCGGGGCCTTGCCCCGGGAGGGCCCGGCGGCGGCCTTCCCCTTCTTCTCCTTGGAGCCCTTCGCCGAGGGCCTGGACGAAGGAGAGGGCTTGGAGGCCGGTACGGCCCGGCGGGGACCCTTGCCTCCCATGACCTTCAGGGCCTCCTCCAGCTTCCGCTCCCTGGCACCCTTCTCCTCGTCCTCTTTGCGGAGAAAGACCCAGCAAAGCTCCCGCTCCCTGTTCCAGCGCTCCGTCACCCAGGCGAGTTTCCTTCCGTCGGGCGACCAGGCGGGCTGGAGGTCCATGTCGGGGTGGCGCGAGAGGTTCACCGGCCCGCCCTTCCCCTCCAGGGGAAGAACCCATACGTTCCACCAATATCCTCCGTCCGGGTCGGGCCTGGAGAAGGCAAGCCACTTCCCGTCGGGGGACCAGCGCAGGCCCGAGACGGCCCAGGAGGCCAGGACCCTCCGGGCCCCGCTCCCGTCGCCCTTCATGATCCAGATGTCGGCCCTTCCCTTGAGGAAGGCCACCTCCTTCCCGCCGGGGCCGACGGAGAGGCCGTGCTCCCTGGCGGGATCCCTGGTGACCCGGCGGAGGCGGAACTCCTCGTTGAGCCACATCCACTTGGCGGGGTCGGCCGGACGGGCCTCCCAGATGTCCCAGTCCCCTCCCTCCAGGCTCGTGAAGAGGAGCCTCTTCCCGTCGGGGAGGAAGACCACCTCCCCTTCCGGGGCGGCCGTCCTCGTGACGCGGACCGGCTCCTTGAGGACCGTGTCCATGACCCAGACGTCGCCGCCCGCGACGAAAGCCATTTGTTTCCCGTCAGCCGTAAACGAAACGCTCTCCGCCCGGGAGACCATCTTCCGGACCACCGGCTCTATCGTGGGGTCCCCCGGCGCGTAGATCACGATGGGGCGGACCACCCCCGTGGACAGGTCCAGGCGGTGAAAGGTGAAGAGCCTCCGGAAGACCACGGTCCTCCCGTCCCGGGAGACGGCCGGCGACTGGACCCCGTCGTCCACCAGGAAGGTGAGCTGCCTCTCTTCCCGCCCGTCCAGGTCCCGCTTCCAGAGGTTGAAGGTCCCGTCCTTCTGGTTCACGTAGAGGAAGGATTTCCCTCCCGGAAGGAACCTGGGACACCTGCATCCGCCGGGGTCCAGGGCCGCCTTCCGGAAGGTCCCCTCCAGGAGGTCGTAGAGCCAGACCTGGGAAGCCTGGGACCCCTTGTATCCCTTGCGCCACCAGGGCGCCCCCTCCCTGGTGAAGAGAAGCTTCCTTCCATCGGGTGAGAGGTCGGCCCAACTGCCGGTGTAGGTGTCGAAGAGGAGCTTCTCGGGACCCCGCTTCTCGAGGGAGACCCGGAAGAACCGGCGTGCGTAGGCCCGCTCCCCCGACTGGTCCCGCCTGGCCGAGACGAGCAGGGCCTTCCCCGAAGGAAACCAGGCCACGGGAAGGCACCCCTCCGAATGGAATGTGACCTGCCGGGGAGCCCCTCCCCGGGCGTCCATGATCCAGGCCTGGACGACTCCTTCCCCCCGGTCGCTTGCGAAGGCGATCCGCTTTCCGTCGGGCGAAACGAGGGGCCGGAAGTCCTCGGCCGGGTTGGTGGTGAGCCTCTCGGCGGCGCCTCCCTCCACGGAAACCCTCCAGATGTCCCCCCGCCAGGAGAAGTAGATCACCTCCCCTCCGGGGGAGAGGCACGGATCGTGGGGAAGGAGGATCCGCTCCGCCCCGGGAGGGACGGGGGCGCAGAGGAGGGGAGCCTGGAGGAGGAGAAGGAGGAGGACGAAAAAGGAAGAGCCTGGATGACGCACGATCGAAACCTCGGTGGGGAAGAAGCCTGACCCCGGGCCGTCCCGCTTCGAGACGGCCGGGAAGAGAGTCCCGGATCACGAACCTTGGAGCCTGGAGGAGGCCCGGTCAAGCAAGAGCTCTGTGAGACTCCCCTCGCCAGCCCGGTTTCATCCCCGTTCCAGGAGGATCCCCGCCGCCACCCTCACGGGCTCCCCGCCCTCCTCCTCCATGACCCCTTCTCCCAGGATCCGGAACCTCCCGTCCACGGGGATTTCCCCCGAGAAGAGGCAGGCCCTCTGGGTGATCCTCTCCAGGGGTCCGCTCTCCTTGGCCCCGGGATCCACTCTCACCGGCTCGGAACACCACCGGTGCAGGATCCTGACGGAGGCTGTGTTTCCCTTTACCGTAATCTTCCCCGTGATCCCCGAGAAGAGCGTCCCCAGGTCGGGGACCAGGACGGCCGACTTCTGGGCCACGTTGGAGAGGTAACCCTCGAGATACTGGATCTCCTTTCCGGCGGCGAAGATTCCCGTCCGATCCTCCAGGACGGGGAAGGAGATCTCCCTGAGGACCTTCCCCCCCTGGAAGATCTCGGCCGGGGTGCGCCCCCGGGAGGAGGAAAGGGCCATCCCCTTGAAGAGGATCCGGACCCGGCAGGTCCCGGGGGAGAGGAGGTGCAGGGAGGAGGCCGTCCTCGTCCAGGCCGGCCGGACCCAGGTGGAGCCGGGGAGCATGGCCCCCGACGGAAAGACCGCCCCCGGCACCAGGCCCGCGGCGGCGAGAAGATTCTTGAACTTGTCCGGGTCCAGGGGGGCCTCCTCCCCCTCCTTTCCGGAGGAGATCCAGATCTCCTCGCTTCCCGGGGAAGGAGGGAGGGGAAGGCCCAGGTCCCTGTGCCAGGGAAGGAAGACCGGGCCCAGGTAGACCACACGGTCTTGCGGAACAGGGAGGTCCGTTACCCGGACGGCCAGGCAGGCCCCGCCCTCCCCGGGAGAGACCCGGAGAAGGAGCCCTCCTCCCCGGGAGACGGCGCCGCTTGCGGCCTGGAGGAAGAAATCCCCCCTTCCAGCCTCGATCCAGGGAGTCCTGGGAAGACCGATCTCCACCTTCCGGAAGGACATGCCCCCGCTCCGCCAGACGTCCAGGAACAGGGCGGCCCGCCCGCCCTGAAGGAGAGAGGCCCGGACCCTGGCCTGGAAACCCGTTTTAGGGTATACGAAGACGGGGTACGTGATCTTCGACTTGGCGGCCACCTCGGCGTCGAACCTGCCCACCCGGCTCTGTGAGACGGAGCGCGTCCAGAGAACGGATCCCCCCGGGAGGACCTGGAGGGAGAACCAGGCAGAGGCCCTCCCCATGCTCCCCTCCTCCAGCCCCTTCCAGAGCCGGGCCGCCTCGCCCGGTCCCAGGACGGACCCCAAGGAAAGGCCCCCTTCGGGGGGATCGAACCAGACCCCTTCCACGCGCAAAGGCCGCCCCAGGGCGCCCAGGAGGGCCTTTCCCAGGGAGGACGCCCGCTCCAAGGCCTGGGGGGATCCGGAGAGGAAGAACCTCCCCCCTCCCCGGCGGACCAGATCCCCCCCGCCCCCCAGGGCCTGCCCAAGGAGATCGGCCAGGGTGCCGGGGGGCACGGGGGGGACGGCGCCGGGGTCGGACGGGAGGAGTTCCTCGTCTTCGCCCAGGGTTCCAAGAGGAGGACCGAAGAGGGCCTGGACCTCCTCCCCCCCGTTCCGGACCAGGGAGGACAGGTCCAGGGTCAGGGGTGTGCCCCGGCGGCCCGCCTCCTGGGCGCGGGGAGCCGCCGGGAAGAGAAGAAGGAAGGAAAGGAGAAGACACCGTCTCGGGATCATGGAACACCTCGAATCGCCCGCGGAGCCGGTCTCCATCCTAGCACGGACTCCCGAAAGGCGGTCACTCCTCCAAGGCGCCCTCGGCCCTGGCCACGCTGGCGCAAACCGTGGCGTCCCCCGTGACGTTCAGGACGGTTCTGCACATGTCCAGGGGGCGGTCCACGCCGAGGATCAAGGCGATCCCCTCGGGAGGCACGTGGATCTGCTGGAGCACCACGATGAGCATCACGATTCCCACCCCAGGAACGGCCGCCGTCCCGATGGAGGCCAGGGTGGCCGTGAGCACGATGGTGAGCATGTCCTGGATCCCCAGGTGCATCCCGTATACGTTGGCGATGAAAACCGCAGCCACTCCCTGGTAGAGGGCCGTTCCGTCCATGTTCACCGTGGCCCCCAGGGGCAGGACGAAGGCGGTGATCTCCCGGTCCACCCCCAGCCCGTCCTCGACGCACTCCATGGTCACCGGCAGGGTGGCCCCGGAAGAGGAAGAGGAGAAGGCCAGGAGCTGGGCCGGGGCCAGGGCGCGGTAGAAACGCTTCAGGGGAAGCCGGGCCAGGAACTTGATGAGGGGGGAGTAGACCAGGGCCATGTGGAGGGCCAGGCCAAGGACCACGCACCCCATGTATCCCGCCAGGACCTCCAGGAGGGAGAGGGCCTGGTCGGCGTCCTTCCCCAGGTCGGCGATCACCGCGGCGATCAGGGCGAAGACCCCGTAGGGAGCGATCTTCATGATCCCCTGGACCATGGCGATCACCGCGTCGGAGAGACCTTCGAAGAAGGCCGTGACCGGGCGGGATCTCTCCGGCCGTATTCGTGTCAGGGCCACTCCCAGGAGGAGGGAGAAGAAGACCACCTGGATCATCTCGGGGCGGGCCAGGGCGCCGAAGAAGTTGTCCGGCACGATCCGCACGAGCTGGTCCAGGGGGCGGAGGGAACCCGCCACGGCCCGGCGGGACTCCAGGGCCCCGCCGTAACTCTTGAGCAGGGCCGCCCGCAGGGAGGGATCCAGGTTCTCGCCGGGGCCGAAGAGGTTGACCACCAACAACCCGATGGTGATGGCCAGGGCCGTCGTGCCCAGGTAGAGGGCCAGGGTCCGGCCGCCGATCCGGCCGATCTTCTTCAGGTCCCCAAGGCTCGCCGCTCCCACCACAAGGGTGGCCACCACCAGGGGGATGGCCACCATCTTGAGGAGCCGGAAGAAAAGATCCCCCACGGGCTTGATCCAGGCCAGGACGAAGGAGCTGAACCCGAAATGGGCCGCCGCCACGCCGAAGAGGGCCCCCAGGAAGAGCCCCAGCAGGATCTGCCAGTGCAGGGCCAGGCCCTTGCGGCGGAGAGGCGGGGAGGGGTCCGGGGTGGGAACCATGGAAAGGAGTATGGCGGCCGGCCCGGGGAAGGCGCAACGATCCAATCCCGTCCCCTCCGGGAAGGTGGCCGGCCCCGAGGGGGGTTACAATGCTCCTCCCATGAGAAGCAGGTCCCCATCCGACCGGGGGAAGGCCCACCGCCTCTTGCCGGTCCTCTTCTTCTTCTCCGGCACGGCCGGGCTGATCTACGAAGTGCTCTGGCGGGAGGACCTGGCCCTCTTCTTCGGCCGGTCCTGGCCGGCCACGGCCATGGTGGTGGCCGTCTTCATGGCCGGCCTGGCCCTGGGGGCCCGCCTGGCCGGGAACTTCGCCGACAGGCTCAAGTCCCCCTTGCTGGCCTACAGCTTCCTCGAAACCGGCCTGGGCGTCCTGGCCCTCCTGGCCCCGGTGATTCTCCAGGCCCTTCATCCTCTTTATAAGAGCGCCTGGCAGAGCCTGGGGCCCGGCCCGGCTCTCTGGGCCGTCCAGGTTGGAATCGCCGCGGCCTCCCTCCTTCCTCCCACGATCCTCATGGGAGCAACCCTTCCCGTCCTCTCCCGCTTCGCCGCGGCAGGCTCCTTCGGGAAAGAACTCCCCCTCCTCTACGGCGCCAACACCCTGGGGGCCGCAGGGGGAGCCCTGGCGGCGGTCTTCCTCTTCCTCCCCCTCCTGGGGCGGTCGGCCTCCCTCCTGGCCGCCGTGACCCTCACCATGGTGGTGGCCTTCCTGGCGGCCCGGCTGGCCGGCAAAGGGCCTCTCCCCCTCCCGTCCCGGGCGGGAAAGGCCCCCTCTTCCGCCCTTTCCCCGGAAGCCGCCCCCGCTGGAGAGAGACCGGCCGGCTCCGTCCTTCTCCTTCCGGCCCTCCTGGCCTTCTCCACAGGTGCGGCCACCCTCTCCCTGGAAGTCCTGTGGACCCACTCCCTGGCCCTGACCCTGGGCTCCACGGTCTACGCCTTCGGCCTCATGCTTGGGGGCTTCCTCATGGGGCTGGGCCTGGCATCCCTCCTTTGTTCCCGCTGGACCCGAAAGAGGCGGGATCCCTGGACGCCCGTCTACCTCTCCTTCTCGGCGGGAGGGTTCCTGGTCCTCCTCCTGACCCCCTTCCTGGGCTGGGTGCCCTGGGCCTCGGCCTTCCTGGTGGAGAACTTCTCCGCCGACTTCACCCTCTTCACCCTGGGGAGACTCCTGGTGGTCCTCTTCTCCATGGGATTGCCCGCCCTCCTCCTGGGCCTGGCCCTTCCGGCCCTCCTCGTGGCGGGCTCCCCCGAAGGAGGGGAAGGGAGGGGAACGGGGATCATCTACGGCGCCAACGCCCTGGGAGCCGTGGCGGGTCCCCTCCTGGCGGGATACTTCCTCCTGCCCGGACTGGGAACCAGGCGGAGCATCCTTCTCGTCGGGGCCTTCCTCCTCCTGGCCGGCCTCCTGGCGGCCCTGGCGAGGAGGGACCAGCGGGCCATCTTCCCCGCCGGGGCCGCCCTGGCGGGAGGGATCCTCCTGGCTCTCCTCCAGCCGGCCTGGAACCCGATCCTCACCACCTCGGGATTCCATCTCTACACCCTCCTGGACCAACAGGAGGGCCTGGGGCGCTCCCTCTCCCGCAGAAAGCTCCTCTACCTGGGGGAGGGGGCCACGGGGACCGTGGCGGTCTTCGACTTCGACGTAGACGGGGAAACCAGGAGAACCTATTCGATGAACGGGAAGTTCGAGGGTTCCACGAACCCTCACGACATGTTCACCCAGACCAGGGTGGCCGAACTCCCCCTGGCCATCTGCCCGAGGGAGCCCAAGGAGGTCTTCCTCCTGGGCCTGGGGACGGGGGTGAGCCTGGCCTCCGCCCTGAGATATCCGGTAAACCGGGTCGATGTCTGCGAGATCTCCCCCCAGGTCGCGGAGGCCGCCCGGAAGTGGTTCGCTCCCTTCAACGCCGGGTGCCTGAAGGATCCCAGGGCGCACCTGGAGATCGAAGACGGCCGCAAGTGGCTCTCCCTGTCGGACCGCAAATGGGACGTGGTGGTCTCCGAGCCGTCCAATCCCTGGATGGCGGGGGTCGACAGCCTCTTCACCCTGGAGGCCTTCCGGAACATGCGGGACCACACACGGCCGGGAGGGCTGGTCTGCCAGTGGGTCCAGGCCTACCTGCTGGACGAGACGGCCTTCCTCACGGTCCTGAGAACCTGGCTCCAGGTCTTCCCCGACTCCATGGCCTTCCTCTCCCACCTGGAGACGACGGACCTCTTCCTGGTGGGCCGGGTCGGCGGAAAGGGGGAGTGGAAGCTCCGGGCCTCCTCCATCCGGGAGCGCCTGGCCTCGAGGAAACCATATCCCTTCGGAGAAAAATACGCCCCCACATCCCTGGTGGACCTTCTCCACTCCTTCCTGGCGGGCCCCGAAAGGCTCCGCACCTGGCCCGGTCCGGGTCCCCTCCACAGGGACGACCGTCCCCTCCTGCGCTTCCAGGCCCCAAAGGACCTCTACAAGGACGACGCGAGCCTCCAGTCCTGGAAGACCCCGGGCCGGGCCCTCCAGCCGGTCATCCCCTTCGTGGAAGACCTGACCCCGGAGGAAGAGAAGGCCCTGGCGGCGAACTACTCCTTCCTGCTCCTCCGGCTGAGCCTGGAGAGCCACGAACCGGAAGAGCCCTACCTCCCGGCCCGGGTGGTCAGGGCCCTGGTGAGGAGGTTCCAGGACTTCCTCAAGACCCCCTGGGGAGAGCGGTGCTGGATCGCCTGGTGGCTCCTGGGGAAGTACTACCGCTACGCCCCCCTCAGGGACGACCGGGACCGGGCGGGGAGGCTCGCCCCGGGCTATCCCCGGGACAAGGCGATCTACGCCTTCTCCCGGGCGGCCGAACTCGAGCCGGACCATCCCGAGCCCCACCTGGACCTGGCCCGGACCTTGGAAAGAGGGTGGGACGGCCGGATCGGCGGGCCCGGTTCGGACCCGGAGAAGGCCCTGGAAGAGGCCCGGAAGGCCCTTTCCCTGGCGCCGGAGAACGAGAATGCCCTCCTACTCTCGGGGAGGCTGCTCTTCGCCGTGGGAAAAGGGGGGGAAGCCGAGGAAATAGTGCAAGCCTTCCTTCGAAAGCACCCGAACAACAAGAAGGCCCGAACCTTCCTGGAGGTCCTCCGGGAGAGCATGGGCCGCAACCAGCCCCGGAAAGAAGAAAAATGACCCCCCCGCCCCTCCGGGACGAGGGGAGACCCCGGACCTCCCGGGGGACGATCGGACTACTGGAGAAGGATCTTTTTTCTCAAGGAGACAGGAAAGAACCATGAACGGCACCCCCCTCTCTCTCACCAGGACCGGCCTGCTTGCCGGTGCAGGCCTCTTCCTTCTCACCCTGGCCGCCCTTCCCGCCCCGGCCCAGGAGAAGAAGGCCGCCGCCAAGCCCAACCTCTACTACCTCAAGCTGGCCGGCCCCTACGCCGACCTTCCCGAGTCGGGCTTCGACCTGACCTCCCTGCTCGGAGGAGGAATGGACAAGCCCAAGGGCTTCTTCGACCTTCTCTCCAAGCTCGAAGAGTGCGCCCGGGACGGGAAAGAGGGATGGGTCCTGGTGGATCTCTCCTCGCCGAGCCTTTCCCTCAACATGGCCCAGCTCGACGAGCTGGAACGGGTCTTCGGAAAAATCCGGGCCGGCGGCAAGAAGACCGCCGCCTGGCTCACCGCCGCCGGGACCATCCAGTACCAGGTGGCCTGCATGTGCGACAAGATCCTCATGGCCGACATGGGGCTCCTTGACTTCAAGGCCCCCTCCATGGAGGTCCTCTTCTACAAGGACGTCCTGAACCTCCTGGGGATCGAGGCCGTGGCCGTTCGTTGCGGGGAATTCAAAGGGGCCGTCGAGCCTTTCGTCCGCTCCTCCATGAGCGCCCACCTGAAGGCCCACTACAAGGCCATGCTGGCCTCCATCAACGAGGACCTGGTGCGGCGTGTCTCCAAGGCCCGGAAACTCCCCTGGGACAAGGTCCGCAAGCTCCAGGCCCGGCGGGTCTTCCGGGCCCCCCAGGCCCTGGCCGCAGGCCTGGTGGACCAGCTCACCTCCTGGAACGACGCCCTTGCGGCCTTCAAGCGTTCCCGGCCCGAGGATTTCCACGTGAAGACCCTCGCCCTTAAAAAGAAGACCCTGGACTTCTCCAATCCCTTCACCCTCTTCGCCAAGCTCTTCTCGGGCCCCAAGAAGAAGAAGTTCCGCCGGGACACCCTGGTGGTCCTCCAGCTCTCGGGGACCATCGTGGACGGCGAGAAGGATCAGCCCGGCTCCATCGTGGCGGGCCCCGTGGCCCGGCTGGTATCCCGCCTCGAGAAGAATCCCAAGGTCAAGGGCGTAGTGGTGCGGATCAACTCCCCGGGAGGCTCGGCCACGGCCAGCGAACGGATCCTCCTGGCCTTGAAAAAACTCGCCCGGACCAAGCCCGTGGTGATCTCCATGGGGAGCATGGCCGCTTCGGGCGGTTACTACATCACCTGCATCGGAAGCACCATCTACGCCGAGCCCACGACCATCACGGGTTCCATCGGAGTCTTCGGGCTCCTGATGAACCTCAGGGCCCTGGTGAACCGGGTGGGACTCCACTTCGAGGAAGTGACCCTGGACGATTCCGCCTCCATGGAATCCCCCTTCAAGGAGCCCTCCCCGGAATACCTCTCCTTCCTCAAGGAGTTCGTGGACTCCACCTACGACCGTTTCCTCTCCCACGTCACCCTTTCCCGGAGGATCCCCAGGAAGAGACTCCTGAAGATCGCCGGCGGCCGGGTCTGGAGCGGAGCCCAGGCCCTGGGCCTGGGCCTGGTGGACCGGATCGGCGGAGTGGACGCCGCCCTGGCGGACCTGGCCGCACGGGCAGGCCTGGAAAAGGGCAAGTACGACGTGGTCTCCCTTCCCACTCCCAGGAATCCCTTGAGTCTCCTGGCCGAGGGGCTCCAGGCGGAGAGCCTGGCCGAAGGCCTCCCCGGCCCGGTGAAGGCCTTCCTCCTCGGGCGCAGGGACGCCGCGGCGACCCTTCTCAGGATGATCCGGGAATCCCTGCGGGGAGGATCCAGGCCCGTGCCGCGGGTCTGGGCCCTGGCCCCCCTGGGGATCCGGGTCCGCTGAAGCGGGGAGGCCCATGGGGGAATCCCTCTCCATCCTCCAGGTGAGCCACGGGTTTCCGCCCCGGGAACAAGCCGGGGCGGAACTGTGTTGCTTCTTCCTTTCCAGGGCCCTGGCCCGCCGGGGCCACGAGGTGGAAGTCTTCGCCAGGGGGAACGACCCCTCCAGGCCCCACGCCTCGATCGAGGAGGAGGAATACGAGGGGATTCCTGTTACACGGATCTACACCGATCCGGGACGGGCCAGGTCCATGGAGGAGACCAGGCTCGACCCGGCCGTCCGAGGCCGATTCGAAGAAATCCTGGGGAGAGGATTCCAGGTGGTCCACTTCCACCATCTCTACGGCCTCTCGGTGGACCTGGTGGAGGCGGCCCGCCGGGCCGGGGCCGTCACGGCCGTCACCCTCCACGACTTCTGGTTCCTCTGCCCCAGGGGACAGAGGTTCACCCCCCGGGGGAGGCTGTGCAGAGAGATCCGGCCCGGCGCATGTTCACTATGCACGGCGAAGAAGCGGGCCCGCTGGGCCCTGAACGCCCTCTCGGCCTCCCTGCGGGAGGGAGCCTGGAAGAATCCCGCCCGGGCCTTCCGGGCCGCCCTCTCCTACCTGGGGGAGAACGCCGGCACGAAGCCCATCCAGGCCTGGACGTGGGCCTGCATGTGCGCCTTGAACCTGGCGGACCTCCGCTTCTCTCCCTCCCGGTTCCTGCTGGAGGAATACCAGCGTCACGGTCTATCCCGGGAGGAGAGCCTGTGGTCCGAGAACGGCCTGGAGTTCCCCTGGGTCCGGGAGCTCGAGAAGCGGGACGGTCCCGCCAGTCCCATCCGGTTCGGGTTCCTGGGCTCCTTCCTCCATTCCAAGGGAGTGGAGGTGCTCCTCCGGGCCTTCCGGGGCCTTCCCCGGGGTAAGGCGGAACTCCACCTCCACGGGACCTCCCCCTGGGACGGGGGGGCCTACGAGCGGTCCCTGGAAAAGGCCTTCGGCGGTCCGGGGATCTTCTTCCACGGTCCCTTTCCCCACGAAGAGATCCCCCGGGTCCTCTCGGCCCTGGATGTCCTCGTGGTTCCCTCCCTTTGGTTCGAGAACGCCCCCCTCACACTGGACGAGGCGGCCCTGGCGGAAATCCCCGTGGTGGCCTCGGACCTGGGGGGAATGAGGGAAATCACCCTCCGCCGGAAGAACGGCCTTCTCTTCCGGGCGGGGGACCCGGCGGCCCTCCGCCTCGCCCTGGAGCGCTTCCTGGAAGAAAAAGACCTCTGGGGGCGTCTCAGGCGGCCCGCCCGTCCTGTAAGATCGGCGGGCGACCAGGCCGAAGAGATGGAAGGACACTACACAAGGATCCTGGAGTCCCGCCGGTGAACCAGACCGATCCCCCTCCCCCCACGGGAGAAGAAGGCAGGAGGAAGAGGCCCCTGCTCTCGGTCCTCATGCCCGTATACAACGAGAAGGACACCATAAGAGAGATCCTCGAGAGGGTGAAGGCCTCTCCCGTGGACAAGGAGATCATCCTGGTGGACGACGGCTCCACCGACGGGACCCGGGAGATCCTGGCGGAACTGGCCCGGGAGGATCCCGAGCTGAAGGTGATCTTCCAGGACAGGAACCGGGGCAAGGGGGCGGCCGTCCGCAAGGCCGTCGAACACGCCGCGGGGGAGATCTGCATCGTCCAGGACGCGGACCTCGAATACGATCCGCAGGACTATCCAGCCCTGGTCCGGCCCATCCTGGAGGGAAGGGCCAACGTGGTCTACGGCTCCCGGCCCCTTTGCAGGGAGAACCACTACCCCCTCGACATCTTCCGGGTCGGGTCCTTCCTGCTCACCTGGCTGGCCAACATCCTATATTTCTGCCGCCTCACCGACGAGCCCACCTGCTACAAGGTGTTCCGCACCGACCTCTTGAAATCCCTTCCCTTGAAGTGCGAGGGATTTGAATTCTGCCCCGAAGTAACCGCCAAGGTCCGCAAGAGGGGCGAGCGCATCCTGGAAGTCCCCATCCGTTACAGGAAACGGAGCGTGGCCGAGGGAAAGAAGATCCGCTGGACCGACGCCGTCGTGGGGGCCTGGACCCTGCTGAAATACAGGTTCAAGGATTGAAGGGATGAAGATCCTCTACGTGGTCCACCAGTTCCTGCCCCGCCACGTGGCGGGCACGGAGATCTACGCCTACCACCTGGCCCGGGCGATGCGGAAGCGGGGACACGACGCCCGGGTCTTCCACGTGGAGTGGAAGGAGGGAGCCCCCCCCTACGAGCTGGAAGAGAAGGACTACAGGGAGGTGCCCTGCTTCGAGGCCCATCCCGGGGACTGGCCGGAAACCTTCCGGGAGACCTACATGAACCCCCGGATGGAGGAGCTCTTCCGAAAGGTCCTGGACACCTTCCGGCCCGACCTGGTGCACATCCAGCACCTGGCCAACCACAGCATGGGCTACCTGGACGAGCTGAAAGAGAGAAAGATCCCCGTCGTATACACCCTCCACGAATACCTTCTCATGTGCCCCGGCGGAGGGAGGCTGATCCGGTCCGGCCTGGAACTCTGTCCCGGGCCGTCCCCGGAGGCCTGCGCCCGGTGCACCCGGGAGGGGGGCCTTCCCCCGCCGGAAAGGGGAAGCTGGGAGGAGGCCGTGGCCCTCCGGAAGGAGGAGATCACCGCCCGGCTCGCAGGAGTGGACCTCTTCATCTCCCCCTCCCGTTACCTCAAGGGGCGTTTCGTCCGGGCCGGTTGGATCCCGGAAGAGAAGATCCTCGCCTCGGACAACGGTTTTCCCGTGGAGATCTTCCGGAAGGTTCCCCGCAGGGAGCACTCCTTCTTCCACGTGGGCTACATCGGGACCATGGTGGAGCACAAGGGGGTCCACGTGCTGATCGAGGCGTGCCGGGGGATCCGGGAGGAGGGAATCCTTTGCTCCATACACGGGGACCTGGACGTGGTTCCCGAATACGGCGAGCGGTTGCGGAAGATGGAAAGGCCCGACTGGGTCCGCCTAATGGGTGCCTACGACCACGAGCGGGTGGGGGAGATCCTGGCAGGCCTGGACGCGGCGGTCGTCCCCTCCCTCTGGGTGGAGAACTCGCCCCTCACCATCCACGAGGCCTTCCTGGCGGGCGTTCCCCTTCTGGTCTCCGACATGGGAGGAATGGCGGAACTCGTCTCCGAGGGCCGGGGCGGACTCCGGTTCAGGACCGGGGATCCGGCCGACCTGCGGGAGAAGATCCTCCTCCTCGCCCGGGACCGGGATCTCCTGGCCAGGCTCAGGGAGACCATCCCTCCCGTGAAGGGCATCGACGAGGACGCCCGGGACATGGAGGCCCGCTACAGGCGGCTGGCTTCCTGAGAGGGGGGCCCGGTCAATACCTGTTGGCTTCCACGGCCCATCCCACGGGGACGGACCAGACCGTCCGCCCCCTCCAGTCCACCACCCGGACCCGTCCCGACTCGGCGATCAAGGTGCGCCCCCCCGGGAGGCGGTCCGCGTCGGAAGGGGTCTCCAGGCCGGTCACCTTCCAGACCACATTCCCCTGGGGATCCACTTCCACCACGGAGTGAGTTCCCCAGCAGGTCACCAATGTGTTTCCGTTGGGAAGCCTGTCGGCGTCCCGCACCTGGGTCATCCCGCCGATGCTCCAGACGATCCGCCCCGCCTCGTTCACCTCGATCACCCTGTCCTTGGCGCCGTCGGCGATGAGGGTGTTCCCGTCGGGGAGCCTCTGGACGTCGTAGGGGGCGACGCCCCGGTAGATCCAGACGATCTTCTTCCCGGGAGTGACCTCGATCACCCGCCTGTGTCCCGTGTCGGCGATGAGGTAGTTCCCGTCGGGAAGCTTCTCCGCCGAATAAGGCAGGTTGAGGCGGTCCATCTCCCAGACGGTCTTGCCCTCCCGTGTCACCTCCCGGACCCGGCCGCCTTCCTCGCATACAAGGAGGTTTCCGTCGGGGAGCCACTTGGCGTCCAAGGGCCCCCCGTCCAGGTCCTTGAAGGTCCAGACCACCTTCCCGGCGGAGTTGAACTCCACCACCCGGCTCTGGTCCAGGTCGGAGACCAGGGTGAGGCCCATTCCCTTCCCGAGGCCCACCCTGAAGTCGACCGACGCCACCTGGTTCATGGGCAGGGTGAGGAGACCCAGGAAGGGATCCACCAGGTAGACCCTCCTGGGATCCGCCCGGACGAGGAAGGCCTTGATCTCCCCTCGGCCCTTCAACTTCCAGCCGTGGACCAGGAGGCCCTGGAAGGCGTTGCCCGGAAAGAGGCGCTCCTTCCCCTTCCCGCCTGCGAAGAGAAGGGCCGAGATCTTCTCCTTGGGAAAGGTCTCTTCCCCGCCGTCGCTGTACCGGACCCGGATTTCATTCTTCCGCAACTCGAAAACGTGGCAGACCTTGGCCCCGTCTCCCTTCAACTCGACCCAGTCCCAGCCGGGTGGGGGGCCGACGCACACGGGGGCCCGGCCCTCTCCCCACCCCTGGATCCACTCCTTGGGAAAGGACCGGACGCCCAGGAAACTCGTCTCCGTCCGGATCCGGTCACCCTCGAGGGAAAGGACCCTGCCGGGGAACCACGTACCCGACCGGAAGAGGATCCAGCCCGGATTCTCCGTCCCCCGGGACTCCTTCCGGGAGGTCCCGCCTGCCGGACCGGCCCAAGAGAGCAGGGCCGAGGAAATCCGGAAGGTGCACCCTCCCTTCCAACGAATCCTGACGCCCGATCCCACCAGCGACAGGAATTCGGCCGAAAGAATCTCCCCCGAGACGAGGCCGATCTTCCAGGGTCTCCCCCCCTTCCCCGGCGGGAGGGGAGAGGCGGGAGGCACGGGCGCCGCCAGGAAGCCCGGGCCTTTCCAGGTGCCCGGGTCCCTCCCCTCCGCCAGGAGCTCTCCCCTGGCGGCAAGGGCCAGGATGGGCCTCCTCTCCCCCGAGGCCGCCTTTTCGAGAAGGGAGAGAGCCGCCGGGGTCCCCAGGTCGACCAACCCCTCTATCGCATACAGGGACTCCAGGGGCGGAGCCTTCCGGAGCAACCTCTCCAGATCGGGGAGGACCTGGGGGTCCTTCATCCGGGCCAGGGCGCGGATCGCCAGGAGGCGGAGTTCCCTGTCGGGATCGAAGCGGGCCGTCTCCAGGGTGGCCTTCGCCAGCTCGACCCGGGCAGGCTCCTTGGGAGGAACGGCCATGAGGGCCCAGGCCAAGGCCCGGAAGACCTCTATCTCCCGCTTCCACTCCTTTTCCATCTTGGGGCTCTTCAGGAGGATCTTCTTGAGAGCCCGGGCGGCCCGCCACCGGATCTCCAGGAGGGGGGCCGTCCTTTTGGCCTCCTCCAGGAAGCTGATGGCCCGCCTTCCCAGGAGGACCAGGGCCTTCTCCGCATCCTCCCGGTCCTCCCACCGGTCCGCTCCAAGCCGGCGGATCAAGTCCCGGATCTTCGCCGAAAAAGCCGCACCCGAATCCCCCAGGCGGCGGACCAACTTCTTCCAGGCAGGATCAGGAAGGCGGGAGAAAGCCAAAGCCCCCTCCAAGCGCTTCCCCAACGACGGCGCCAGCAGACCCTCCAGCACCGCCACCACCACCATCCCCCCAATTTTTGCCGGGAGTAGTTTTATAACGTTCATATCCCCCCAATTTTTGCCGGGAATAGTTTTATAACGAAATCCTACTGGATCTCCGCCTTTCTTTGGTCTCGGTCTTCATAGAAGATCTCCCCTATGAGTAAGTTTTTCCTGTCTCTGCTCCTTTTTGCTTCTTGCACTTCTCTCTCTAAAAAACCCCACAAAGGGCCTTTGGAGATCGGAGGCATCTATCCCTCCCTGGCGGTCTCCAATTCCAGCGCAGAATGCGGCATCGGCGCCGTCGTACCCTGGGCCGGGAAGCTCTGGTTCGTCACCTACGGGCCCCACAAACCCTGGGGAAGCGACGACAAACTCTACGAACTTTCGCCCGATCTCACCCTCCTCGCCAGGCCCGAAAGCGTGGGCGGCACCCCGGCTGACCGGATGATCCACCGGGAATCCCGCCAGCTCGTCATCGGCCCATACTTCATCGACGAAGAGGGCCGGGTGCGGGTGATCCCTCCCGCCCTCATGCCGGGGAGGCTCACCGCCGCAGCACGCCACCTCTTCGATCCGGCCCACAAGCTCTACATAGCAACCATGGAAGAAGGCCTCTACGAGGTGGACGCCTCCACCCTGGCCGTCGGGGAGATCTTCCGGGACGGCAACGTGGCGGGGAGCGTGGCAGGCCCCCTCCTTCCAGGAACACACGGGAAAGGGGCGTACACGGCCCAGGGGAGGCTGGTCTACTCCAACAACGGGGAATACGGCCGCTGGGGCCCGGACCTCTTCCTGGGACCGGCGGGATGTCTGGCGGAATGGAACGGAAAGACCTGGAAGGTCGTAGAGCGCCACCCCTTCACCGAGGTGACAGGGCCCGGGGGGATCGAGGGCAACACCTCCCCCCAGGCCCCCCTCTGGGCCCTGGGCTGGGACCGGAGGGGGATTCTCCTGGATCTCCTCGACCAGGGAAAGTGGTCCACTTTCCTCCTCCCCAAGGCGAGCCACACCTACGACTCCGCCTCGGGCTGGTACACCGAGTGGCCCCGGATTCGGGACGTCGCCCTGGGGGCCGGAAACTTCCTGATGAACATGCACGGCCTGTTCTTCTCCTTTCCCGCCCGCTTCTCCCGGCGATCCACCGGAGGGATCCGCCCTCTTTCCTCCTACCTGAAGGTCTTCGGGGACTTCTGCCGCTGGGGGGACAGGATCGTCTTCGCCTGCGACGACAGCGACCGCCTCGGCTCCAACCACCGGCTCTGCGGACGGTCCCAGTCCAACCTGTGGTTCCTCGAGCCATCCATGCTGAAGCACCTGGGCCCCCTCACCGCCGACGGGGGCCCCTGGATCCGAACCCCGGTGAAAGCCGGGAAGAAAAGCCTTCCCTTCCTCTTCGCCGGATTCCCCCGGAGGGTGGTCCACATCCTCCAAGGCTCCAAGAAGACCGTCACCTTCACCTTCGAAGTCGACCCCCTGGGCGGGAACCGATGGCGGAAGGTGCTCTCCCTTGCCGTACCTCCCGGCGGATACGCATTCCACACCTTCCCCTCCGGCCTCCGGGGAGAATGGATCCGTGTGGAGACGGACAGGGACGTCACCGATGCCACGGTCTTCTTCACCTACTCCGGCCCGAGAAGCCCTCTCCCGAAAGAAGAGGACATCTTTTGCGGCCTGGCCGCCCCAGGAGGAGGCACTCCCCTTTCCCTGGGTCTTCTCCGGCCGGGGGAAGGAAGGGATTGCCCTCTCTTCTTCGCCGCCCGGATCCTGGATCCATCGGGAAAGGTCCGGGATACCGGTTTCTACCGCATCGACGGGAATCTCCGGTTCCACCCGGTCCGGGATCGTGGAACCTTGGAAGCCTTCCTCCGGAAGAGCCGCCCGGAAAAACCCAGGATCCGCGTGGACCGGGCCTCGGCCTTCCTGGTGGATCGGACTGGCCGCCGTTTCCGGTTCCCCAGGGGTCCGGCGTCCTTCGACGGACTTCCCCTCTCCCTCCAGGTCCGGGAGGTCCGCAACGTGGTGACCGAAAGGGGACTGTTGAATTGCCGCGGCACCTTCTACGAACTACCCGCCCCCTCGTCGGGAGGAATCGCCAAGATCCGGCCCATCTGTACCCACGACAGGCTCATCACGGACTTCTGCTCCTGGCGAGGTCTTCTGGTCCTGGCCGGAATCGACCTATCATCTTCCCGGGGAAAAAGGATCTTCACGGCCCCCGGCGGAAAAGCCGCCCTCTGGCTCGGCGCCGTGGACGACCTCTGGAGACTCGGAAAGCCCAAGGGTGACGGGGGCCCCTGGAAAGACACCCTCGTCCGCGAAGGAACCCCTTCCGATCCCTACCTCATGTGGGGGTTCGACAGGAAGACCCTCGTCCTCTCCCATGATTCCAAACAGGCCGTAATCTTCAGGGTGGAAGTGGACATTACGGGCGAGGGGCTGTGGGCGCCCTATTCACTTTTCCGGGTCCCCCCGGGAAGGTCCTTCACCCACACATTTCCCCCCGGCTACCAGGCCTTCTGGCTCCGCCTGGTCCCCTCCCGAACCTGCCGGGCCACGGCGGTCCTCCACTACAGGTAGGCCAGGGGCCGACCTTCCCCGTTTCTCCTCCAAGTCGGGACAGGCCCACCGGGGCATCGCACCAGAATAGGTCCCACTCGGACTCGAGGTGTTTCCCTCGCGCACCTTCTTGTCCGCGACCCACTTCCTGGCACGCTCCGGCTCGGGTCTCCGTGTTCTGTATACCTCTCCTCGATGGGCCCGGCATCCACCCCCCCGGAGTTCGGAAAACGGCCGCGGCTCTTCCGCCTTGCGG
>Ga0256914_1000520_pt1 | contig 37905 bp, 33 predicted proteins | sample HulkmetaG_FD_191571 | JGI IMG/M metagenome (GOLD analysis project Ga0256914, IMG submission 191571) | Hydrothermal chimney microbial communities from Main Endeavour vent field at the Juan de Fuca Ridge, Pacific Ocean - Hulk | ecosystem: Environmental > Aquatic > Marine > Hydrothermal vents ... | reverse complement strand
GTACTTTAACTGTTATATTGTAAAGAGGAGAGGTGTCCCTTTAGCTGCTGTGTATGTGAGTAAGGGCGTTATGTCTGTTAGAGATGTAGTAGGGTACTACAAAAGACAGGTGGCGAAGGTGAGGGAGAGTACCCGTCCAGCGTTCGTGGGTATAAATGGAGACAAAAGGGCTGTTTACACCAAAAGGAGGTGGGGCACAGAAGGGTATCAGAGGACGCTCGTCATATATTACAGGAGGCGTGTCTTCATGATAGTTTCGTCACCGTTAGCCTTCAAGTACAGGAGGCTTCTTGCAGACGGCGTGTTGATGGTGGATATGCATCGAAAGAGATAATCTTTTGAAAAGAGAGGTGTGACAAGATGAAGATGAGGCTTGGCACTAAGATCATGGTGTTTATGTTGATAGTGGGCATCGTGCCGCTTGTTACCGTTGGATTGCTGGATTACAACGAGGCGTCTAATTCTCTGCAAAAGATAGCAATTGAAGGTATGATGCACGCAGCTTTACCGGTTTACGAGGCTGCTGAAGCTGCACACAGTGATGTCAGTAATACGCTCAAGAGGGCTTTGAAACTGGTTGAAAAAGAGATGAACGCCACTGGCAGGCTATCACTGGAGGAGCAAAAGAAGATCAAGGTCAAGGTCACGAATCAGGTTACCGGTAAGAGTGAGGAGATCACCATACCGGAGATGACGATGGTGGGAGTCTCTGTGAGGTTTTTGCCAAACATTCTTGACCATGTATCTGATAACCTCCGTGTTTCTGCAACGGTCTTTCAGGTGATACCTCAGGGGCTTCTGAGGGTGATAACCACCGTAAGGAAGAAAGATGGCTCCCGTGCAGTTATGACTTATATACCCAAGAGTTCTCCAGTTTACAAGGCAATAATGAGCGGAAAGACTTACATGGGCATAGCAACTGTCCTCGGAAAGGAGTACTATACGATATACAAGCCTTATGTGGACGACATGAACAGGATAATAGGGGCGGTGTATGTGGGAAAGCCTTTGAGTGATGTACAGCAGCCTGTAGTGGAGATTGCAAAGAGGGTGCACTACGGTAAAAGCGGTTATATGTCCATACTTGATGCAAAGACCGGTATCACGATTTACCATCCGAATAAGAAGTTTATTGGTAATAAATATTTGTATGAGAAGTATGGGTTTGTGAGAGATGCGGTGAAGTTTGCAAAAAAGCACGGCAGAGGTGCTTACGAGTACGAGTTCAATGGTGTTAGGAAGTTTGGGTATTTCATGTACTTCAAACCGTGGCACTGGGTGATGTGGTTAGCAGTCCCTGAGGAACAGGTGGTGGCACCTGTGTGGAATATGAGGAAGATGAACATCATTGTGCTGGTGGTAGCGGCTGTACTCATCGTTCTACTCGGCATGTTCATCGCAAAGGGAATATCGAAGAGTGCAGCTAACATAAAAGAGATTATGGCACAGGCTGCAAAGGGAGACCTGACCGGTATAGGGAAGGTTTACTCTTCTGATGAGTTTGGTGAGATAGCGAGTATGTTTAATGAGCTCATGGGTAAAACGAGCAAGGCTCTGCACAATATTGTTGATGCAGTGAACAAGGTAGCAGACATATCCCAGTCGCTTGCGGCTACTGCCCAGGAGTCCAATGCCAACACTGAAGAGATAAAGGCTAACATGGATCAACTCTCGAAGGACATAGAGGATGTTGCAGCAAACATTGAGGAGACCAACGCCGGCGTGGAGGAAATCGCATCTTCTGCCCAAGCAGCAGCGGAAAGTGCTCAGAATGTTGCTGCTCAGGCACAGGAGATCAGCGATGCTGCAGACAGGGGGCTTGCTGCTATATCAGATACCTTCAGTATGATAGAGCGTGTTACCTCCAGCTCCAAGGCGTCCGTTGAGGCTATAAACGGCGTGGTTGCAGCGTCGAAGGACATAGGAAAGATAGTAGAGACGATAACCAACATAGCCGATCAAACGAACCTTCTTGCACTGAACGCTGCAATAGAGGCGGCACGAGCAGGTGAAGCGGGTAGGGGTTTTGCAGTGGTTGCGGAAGAAGTAAGAAAACTGGCGGAGGAGGCCAACAACGCAGCGGGAGAGATAGGCAATCTCATAATGAAGATACAGGGTATGGTGGACAAGGTTGCTGACAGGGCTCAGAAGGAGCAGGAAGACATAGCGAAACTGCACAAGCAGGCTCAGGTGGCATTTGACGAGATGGAAAACATCACCAAGGCAATAGAGAAGATATCCACTTCCATAGAAGACATTGCCTCTATAACGGAGGAGCAGTCTGCATCCACGCAGGAGATGGCTGCAGCGATAGATGGCGTAACTAAGGCAATTACTAGTGTGAGGGACAGAGTGGAAGCAGTTTCTACATCTCTTGAGGAGCAGACGAGGGTTGCGGAAAACCTTGGCATGGCTGCACAGGAGCTTAGTGAGATGGTTGTATCCCTGACGGAGGAAGTAGAGCATTTCACGCTGATTTCCAAGAGTGACCTCGTCTCAAGGGGATACATGACCGAGGCAGAAGCAGGCGGTGTGGAGAGCAAGGCTATACAGGAAGTAAGCGAGGATAACGCATAGTACTTCGAAAAGAGGTGGAATGGGTTTGTACGCCTATCTGGTGAGGTGGGAGCCCTCTCACATAGTTGAGAGGGTCTCCTCTTGGATAAAAGAGCAGGTGGATAGCTCGGGCTTAAAGGGTGTTGTTGTAGGTATGAGCGGTGGCATAGATTCAAGCGTCGTAGCTGTTCTTTGCCGCGATGTTTTGGGAGATGAGATGGTGGGTGTTTGTATGCCGTGTCATAGCAGGCAGGAGGACAGAGAGGACGCATACCTCGTTGCAGAAGCGTTTGGTATCCCGATGGAAGAGGTCGTCCTCGACGAGGTTTTTGACGCACTTTTGGGTGCACTCGGCGTTGCAGGTGCAGACACCAGGAGCAATGCCGTGATAAACATCAAACCGAGGTTGAGGATGACGGTCCTCTACCACATTGCAAATGTTAGGAACTACCTCGTTGCTGGCACTGGCAACAGGAGTGAGCTTGAGGTTGGTTACTTCACCAAGTACGGTGATGGGGGTGTGGACATACTGCCCATTGGAGAGCTCGTCAAACACGAGGTAAGGGCGGTTGCAGAGTACCTTGGTATCCCGAAGAAGCTGATAGAGAAACCGCCGTCTGCTGGATTGTGGGAGGAACAAACAGATGAAGGTGAGATGGGTATAACATACGAGGAGCTGGATAGGTACATTCTGGGACTTGATGTGTCTGAGGAGGTAAAGCACCGCATAGAGGATTTGAAGTTGAAGAATGCACACAAGCGTTCAGCAGTGCCGGTGTGTAAAATCTATTAAGGAGGGTTTTTTATGTCAGGTCATTCCAAGTGGGCGAATATCAAGCACAAGAAGCAGAAAGTTGATGCCCAGAGGGGTAAGATATTTGGAAAACTGATCCGGGCGATAATGGTTGCAGCAAGGGAAGGTGGTGGAGACCCTGAGACGAATCCAAGGTTGAGGGCGGCTATAGACAAGGCAAGGGAGTACAACATGCCGATGGACAACATAAAGAGGGCTATTCAGAAGGGTACAGGTGAGGCATCGGGGGTTGCTTACGAGGAGATTGTTTACGAGGGTTATGGTCCCGGTGGTGTTGCTGTTATGGTAGAGGTACTTACCGATAACCGTAAGAGAACTGCGGCTGAGATGAGGCACATATTCTCGAGGCATGGTGGTAGCCTGGGTGAGAATGGTTGCGTTGCATGGATGTTTACCCGAAAGGGTTACATATACTTGGAGGGTGTGGACGAGGAGACGGTTATGGAAGTAGCTATAGACGCAGGTGCGGAAGATGTAAAGACGAATGAGGACGGTAGCATAGAGGTTACCACAGACCCGAAGGACTTTCAAACAGTGAAGCAGGCATTTGAGAGTGCGGGCATATCTATGTCGGAAGCGAAGGTCACCATGATACCTCAATCAACCGTCAAGCTACAGGGTAAGGATGCCGAACACATGGTTAAGCTGATGGAGGAGCTTGAAGAACACGACGATGTTCAGGAAGTCTATGCCAACTTTGACATACCTGACGAGATAATGGAGAAGATGGCAGTCTGAATGATGTGTGTGGGCATAGACCCGGGTAGCGATGCGCTTGGATATGCAGTGGTTCTCTCTGAGAGAAGTAACCTCCGTGTGGTTGACTTTGGAAGCATAGCGGTAAGGAGCATACCTTGGGAACAGCGACTGAATGTGCTTTATGAGGGCGTAAAAGATGTCGTGATCGGTGCGAAGCCGGACTTGATGGGAGTGGAGAGGCTCTTTTTCAACAAGAATGTAAAGACGGCTATAAAGGTTGCAGAGGTGAGGGGAGTGATTTTGCTGGTTGCTGCACAGCACGGTCTTTCCGTTGTTGAATTAAATCCCATAGAGGTGAAGATGGCACTTACCGGGTATGGAAGGGCTCGAAAGGAGCAGGTAAGGGAGATGGTGAAGAGGATTTTAGGGATACACGAGACCCTTCCCTTTGATGTTTCAGATGCTCTTGCAGTTGCTGTGGGTGCTTTGAGGAAGGTGGAAAGCAGGTTTAATGTTTGATTATCTTTCGGGCGTAGTGGAGAGTAAGAGTCTGCCGCATGTCGTTTTAGATGTGAACGGCATTGGATATAGGGTGCATGTTCCCGTTTCTCTGTACGAGAGATTGGAAGTAGGACAGAGATGTAAACTTTACACGGAGCTCGTTGTGGGTAAAGATGTCATTTCCATCTATGGTTTTTCAACCCCTCAACAGAGGGCGTTTTTCAATAGGTTGAGGCGTCTGCCCAACATAGGTTCAAGACTGGCCGTTAATGTGGTTTCCTTCGTCTCTTTTGAGGAGCTGAAAGGAGGCAGTGCCGTTTTAGAGCGGGTGCCGGGTGTGGGACCTAAGCGTGCAGCGAGGATACTGATGGAGTTGGGGGAGTGGAGTGAAAGCGGAGAGGGTCTGGAGGGTGTAAAGGAAGCCATGATGGAGGCGCTACTTGCGCTTGGATACAGGAAGAGAGAGGTAGTGGACAGGCTGCGTGCCTTTACCCTGAAGGAGGGCGAGGGGGTAGAATCTGCACTCAGGAGGTTTCTCGCTGGGGTGAACGAATGAACTATTACAGGCCTGATACTCTTGAACAGTTTGTAGGACAGACGGGTGTTACTTCTCGGATAAGGCTGTTTGTTGAAGCTGCTTTAAGGAGACAGGAACCTCTGGATCACATGATACTTTCGGGTCCTGCTGGGCTCGGGAAGACTACCCTTGCGAGGATTGTGGCAAACGAGCTTGGTGTCGGTTTTACTGCTGTAGGTGCAACGGCAGTAGAGAGAGCAGCAGACCTTGTATCCCTTCTTGCTGCACTGAACTACAGAGATGTGCTTTTCATAGACGAGATCCATCGCCTCAGAAAACCTATTGAGGAGATGTTATACCTTGCAATGGAGGAGTGGGTGGTTGATATACCTACGGGAAAGGGTGCACTGGCAAAGGTGGTTAGGATACAGTTACATCCATTTACCCTTATAGGTGCTACCACGAGAGTGGGTATGCTTTCTGCACCTTTGAGGAGCCGTTTTGGTATAGTCTTTTCTCTGGACTTTTACTCCGTGAACGAGCTTGCAGAGATAGTTTTGAAAACAGCCGATGCCATAGGGGTGCGTATCACGGATGATGCAGCACTAAAGATTGCAAGGAGTGCGAGAGGGACACCTCGTATAGCGAACAGGCTTCTGCGAAGGGTAAGGGACTTTGCACAGGTAAAGGAAGTGGCTCTTATAGATAGTGCAGTTGTCTCTGATGCTCTGAAGTTTCTGGACATAGATGAAAATGGTTTGGACAGAATGGATTACGCATTTTTGAAGACTATAGTTCAGAGATTTGGAGGGGGACCCGTTGGTATATCTGCCATAGCTTCCTCTCTTGGAGAGGACAGGAATACGCTTGAAGATGTTTATGAACCTTATCTTATGAAGCTTGGATTGGTAGTGAGGACACCTCGGGGCAGGATTGCAACTCGGAGGGCATTAGAGATCCTTGCTAAGAAGGGGGAGATGACTCATGGAGCTTAATCACTTTGCTAAGATACTTGTGATAATGGGTATAGTGTTGGTAGGCATAGGTGGGCTGTTCTATCTGATGGGGAGTTTTGGACACCACTCGTGGCTTGGGAGACTTCCCGGTGACATATACATACAGAGGAAGAACTTCGTCTTTTACTTTCCGCTGGTTACATCGCTCATCATAAGCATACTTTTGAGTGTAGTTATAAACATCATATTCAGGAGGTAGCAGTTCGATGAAAAGGTTGGTTTTGGGTGTAGTTGTGGTTTTGCTTCTGGTTTCTGGTGCGTATGCCCGTCCACCCAAGAGGCTGAAGGTTGGGATACTGGTGGGTGTGCAGAAGGTTACCCTGTTCAGCAAAGGGAAGATGACGGTAGTTGACAAGACGACACACAGGGTCGTTGCAAGGGTAAAGAAGATAACATTCCTTACCAAGGGTAACAGGATACAAGCCGATGGACACCTCTGTGGATACAGGGTTGCTGTCTATCCCGCTCGAGGTAGGTACATAAGCGTTAGATTCTACGAGGGAAAGATAAAGGCAAGACCCTATAGAGGGTATTTTCTCGTTAAGTTGTACAAGGGGAAGCTTGTTTTGATAAATGTGGTTGACTTGGAACATTACCTTTACGGGGTGCTTGGTATGGAGATAAACCCCAAGTGGAACATAGAGGCGATCAAGGCACAGGCAGTTGTAGCGAGAACTTATGCACTTTACAGTAGAGGTAGCTATAAGAAGGAGGGTTTTGACATCGTGGGCAGCACGAGGTTTCAGGCTTACAGGGGAGTTGCAGCCGAGAGGTATGTGATAAGGAAGGCTGTAAACGAGACGAGGGGAGAGATACTCGTGTACCATGGAAAACCAATAGCTGCTTTTTACCACTCCGATAGTGGTGGTGCAACCTCTTCAAGTAAAGATGTTTGGGGAAAGTATTATCCCTATTTGAGGTCTGTTAAGGCAAAGTTTGAAGAGAACCCACCATATCACAATTGGCAGTTTCAGATACCCATGGAGGAGTTTAGGAAGAGGCTTTTGAAGAAGTACCCCAACATAGGTAAGATAGAATCTGTGAGAGTCGTAAAGAGGGATAAAGGTGGAAGGGTGCTTCTCGTTGAGATCAAGCACAGTAACGGTGTGCTGACGCTGAAAGGCACCCAGATGCGTGCGATACTTGGATATAAGAACTTGAGGAGCACGAAGTTTAACATCGTGTTTACTGGAAGTTCCACGGCTTCGGCTAAGAAAGGCAGGCCTGCTCCTGCGAAGATGACATTCACACAACTCCTCAAGATTGAGAACTTCACCACTGAAGAGCTTTTGTACTTCCTTAAACACCCGGATGCACGCAAGAAAGCCGTTGAGGACTACGAAAGAAAGCACCACATTGCACGGGAAAAGGTGTATAATTACAAGAATGAGAGAGTTGAGTCTCAGGTCTTCTACGGGAGCGTTATACGGTTTGTTGGCAAGGGGTGGGGACACGGTGTTGGGATGTCACAGTGGGGTGCAAAGGCGATGGCAGAACACGGGTACACCTACAAGCAGATACTTTTGTATTACTATCCCGGTGTGAAGCTGGTGAAGTTGTATTAAATGAGGCTGTCTGAGTTCGATTATACGCTACCAAATGAGCTTATAGCTCAGGAGCCGATTTATCCGCGGGACCACTGTCGCCTTATGGTAGTGCACAGGCGGACGCAGGAGATAGAGGAGAAATACTTTTACCAGATAGTTGATTACCTGAGTAAAGGTGATGTTATGGTGTTCAATTGGAGTAAAGTCATACCTGCGAGGCTGTTTGGCAGAAAGGCTACTGGTGGCAGGGTGGAGATACTGCTCTTAAATGAACGGGAAAAGGGAGTTTGGGAAGTGTTGGTGAAGCGTGCTAAAAGGCTCCGAAGGGGTAGCGATCTGTTTTTTGGTGATGATACCATCTTTGCGAAGGTTTTGGACGACCTTGGTGAGGGTAGGAAGTTGCTTTCTTTTTTTCCTCCAGAGAGGTTTGATGAGTTTCTTCAGAGAGAAGGCAAGGTCCCTCTTCCACCTTATATACATAGAGATGTGAAGAGTGCTGAAGATTATCAGACGGTATATGCACGGGTTCCCGGCTCTGTTGCTGCCCCCACGGCGGGCTTTCACTTTACCGAGGAGCTACTCCAGAGGATAAGAGGTATGGGGGTTAGTACCGTATTTGTCACGCTCCATGTCGGTCTGGGGACATTTAAGCCGGTTGTAGCAGAGAATGTTGAGTCTCACAAGATGCATGCAGAGTACTTTGAGATCTCACAGGATACGGCGAGGGTTGTGAATGACGCAGTGGAAAGCGGCAACAGGGTCGTTGCGGTTGGCACTACTGCCGTGAGGGTGTTAGAAACAGTTGCAGATAACACTGGAAAGGTAAAGGCTGCTTCTGGATGGACAGAGATGTTTATCTATCCCGGATACAGGTTCAAAGTTGTGGATGCGCTTGTCACTAACTTTCACCTACCGAAGTCAACTCTTCTGATGCTGGTTTATGCCTTTGGTGGAAGTAACTTGATGCGGCGAGCTTATAGTCTTGCTATAGAAAAAAAATTTCGATTTTACAGCTTTGGTGACGCTATGCTTATTGTTTAAGTAGCTCTTCTCCCGCTTTTATTATCTTTAAAAACATTCTCACCACTTCGGGGTCAAATTGAGTGCCTGCGTTTTTCCTTATCTCTTCTATTGCCTCTTCCATACTCAGTGCCCTTCTGTATGGGCGAGATGACGTCATTGCGTCGAATGTGTCAGCTACTGCCATTATTCTGCTCCACAACGGTATCTCTTTACCTTTTAAACCTTTGGGATACCCCTTTCCGTCCCACCTTTCGTGGTGGTGCAGTATCACGGGGACGATGTCCTGGAGGTGTTTTATCTCTTTTAGGATTTCTGCACCTATTACTGGGTGTTTCTTTATCTCTTCGTATTCCTCAGGGGTTAATCTGCTTGGTTTGTTGAGTATAGCACCCTTTATGCCTATCTTTCCAATGTCGTGGAGTAAGCCTGCGAGGAATATCCTTTCCAGCTGTGGCCCAGAGATACCCATCTCTTTTGCGATCTTTGTGCTCCATTGAGCCACCCTCGAAGAGTGGCCTCTCGTGTAAGGATCTTTTACCTCTATGAGTTCTGATAGAGCCTTTATCGTCTGGATGTACGCTCGTTTGAGCTCTTCTTCTTTTTGTGATAGCTCCCGGTTTACCATCTCTATCTCCTTTGCGTATCTTTCCATCTGCTCTATCGTGCTGCTCAGCTTCTTTTCCTTTTCAGTTAGCTCCTGCATGGTGCTTATGAGCTCCTCGTTCTTTGCCTTCAGGTTCTCTGAGAGCCGTATGATTTGTATTATGCCAGCAGATTCTTCCGTGGCAAGGGATAGAAAGAGCTCCTCTTCTTTGTCGAATGCGTTTATTCTCTTGCTCTCCGTGTTTAAGACCCCTATTACCGTATCCCCCACCTTTATGGGAACGGCAAGTTCACTCTCGAATCGCTCGTATCCGCACAGGTAATCTGGATCTTTTGATGTGTCTGGTATGTTTTGTATCTCTCCGGTCCTAAATGTCCTTGCTACTATGCTCTTCTGGTTGAGTTCTATGGTGTAGCCGTAAAGGGGGGTGTCAGGTGAAGGTCTGTGTCCGTGCTTGTAGTAGGAGTAGTAGAGAACGAGCTTGTCTTCTTCCCTTAGAAAGAGAGAGAGGTTTTCGTAGTCCCTTGCCTTGCCTATGATAGTGGTAGTCGTTTTTGCGAGTTCTCGTAGTGTTTCTGCTTTGCTTCCTTCTCTTATCAGATTCAGTAGTGTGTTGAGTTCTTCTGCTTCTCGCCACAACTTCTGTATCGAGTCACAGGTGTTGAACGCTACTGCGAGGTAGTTTGACACCATCTTTATGAACGCTTCTTCTCTGGGGCCAAACCTGTTTTGAACGGGGCTTTCTATGTCCACTACTCCTATAGCCTTGCCTTCGTGTATTATTGGACAGGCAATTTCGCTCTTTATAGATGGGTCACCCATGAGGTATCTTGGTTCCTTCGCAACATCTGGCACATTTTTTAGCTCCTTTGTACCTATTGCCCAGCCTCTTATCCCTTTGTCCATGGATACACTTACCAAATCTTCTGTGAATATTCCGGTTACGGCAAGAGGTTTTATGATCCCGTCTTCTACGACGCATATGTTTATGTTTTTAAACCCGTAGAGGCTGTTGATGACGCTTATGGTCTCTTTTGCAATTTCCTCCTTTTTGAGAAGCTGTGAAGTCCTCTTTGCGATCTCTGCGAGGCAGTTTAATCGGCTACGTTCTTCCTGCATCTTCTCTTCCTGCTCTTGAAGTTCCTCGTTCAGTGCTACGAGTTCCTCATACGAAGAGTGAAGTTCCTCTTTGTACTCTTTTAGCTTGGTTGATGCGGTATTGAACTGTTTTATAGCATCTTGTATCTCCTTGCTACCGCTGGGTTTTATCTGAAAACCCAGCATGCCTGATGCGACCTTTTGGAGGCCTTCTCTTAAGGTGTTTAAGGGATGGATAACAGACCTGTTTAAAATTAGGAGTGCAAGCATAGCCATGAGAGAAAAGGTTATACCTATGGGTAGGAACTCTTTTTTCACTATCTTGCTTATTATTGGGGTGATCTGTTTACTTGGAGTAGCTGTTAGCACTATGTACCAATCGAATGGATGAAAGGTCGTGAATACTTTAATTTTTTCCTCTCCGTCAGACTTGTACGAGAACATACCCTCTTCTTCCTCTATTACCCGTTTAATGATTTTGAGGAACGGCGCATCGTCCTTTGAGAGGGGCTTGTTAGGGTAGGCTATAAGTTCCCCGTTTGGTCCGTAGATGGCTGTGTAGAATTCTTGGGTATTTGCGTTGACTATGTATTCCTTGAGGTTTTCTAAGAGTTTTTCTCTAAACAGGGGAGGAATTATCTTGGGGATGTCTTCGGCATAAACGCATAAACCGATCTTCCACCTCCATGGTGAGAAGGTTTCCCATGCAGCTATCTTACGCTTGCCTCTCAAGAAGTACACTAATGCACCCCTGCTTGAGCTTTTTACCTTCTTTCCAAAGTAGAATCGTTCTACATTTATGCCTATGAATCTCCTATCTGGGTGAAAGATGATGTTACCCTTTGTGTTCAGTACGAATGCGTATCCCTTGCCGATCTTATAGCCTTTCAGGTAGTCCTTGGCGAGTTCCTTTGCATCTGATTCTGAGAGTTTGCCTTCTTCTACTATTTCTTGGAGGGAGTGCAACATCTTTATTATCCCGTTTACCTTGTGTTTTAGTATCCCTTCCATTGTGGGATATTCCTGCTGTTCTGAGTACAGTTTGTACTCCTGTATCTCTCCCAGCAGGAGTCTTATGTCGGTTATGTAGTCGTACATCTTCTTTATGAGTGTGCGGTAAATCTGCTCTTTCAGACTGTTGTAGCTCGTAGTGTACATGAGAAGGAATGCCACTACAAAGCCGGCAAAAAGGTAAAGTATTACTCTCCTTTGCATGTTTTTAATACTATCACATGGTTAAGTTCCTTTCAATATGTAAGTTACAGTGCAGAGGATACAAGAATACATTTGTAATTTTTCAGAAGCTATAGTATACTTGTTAGAGTAGTTTAAATATCTGGGGAGGGGTATGTATGCCGTATGTGAAAAATACGATGGAGATACTGAGTAAGGCGAGTGACGAAGGCTACGGAGTTGGTGCCTTTAACATTAATGATATGGAGTTTTTATATGCTATCGTGAACGGTGCAGTTGAGGAGCGTGCACCGATTATCATTGAGACATCGGAAGGTGCGATGAAGTATGCGGGTAACGGAGACTTCTTTGTTGGGGCAAAGGTGCTTGCAGACATGGTTATGAGTATTGCAGAAAGGGTTGACATACCAATAGCACTACACCTTGATCACGGACACGACATAGAGCATGTTATGGCGGCCATCAAGGCTGGTTATTCTTCTGTGATGATAGACGCCTCTGCGAAGGAGTTTGAGGAGAACCTGAAATTGACCTCTGAAGTGGTTCGAATTGCTCATGCTGCTGGTATCTCTGTAGAGGCAGAGCTTGGGAGACTTGTGGGGGTTGAAGATAATGTTTCTGTATCTGAAAGAGATGCAGTGCTGGTAAATCCAGACGAGGCAAAGGAATTTGTTGAGAGATCTGGAGTAGACTTTCTTGCACCTGCCATAGGCACCAGTCATGGTGCGTTCAAGTTTAAGGGAGAGGCTAAGCTTGACTTTGACAGACTTGCAAGGGTTAAGGAGCTTACATCAATTCCTCTTGTACTGCACGGTGCTTCGAGTGTCGTGCAGGAGACCGTTGAGGAGGCTAATAAGTACGGCGCTGCCATTAAGGGTGCAAAAGGGGTGCCGTTTGATGTATTAAAAGAGGCAGTCAAGTATGGCATCAATAAGGTAAACACCGACACCGACTTAAGGATAGCCTTTCTTGCGGGTTTGAGGAAGGCACTGCACGATGACCCTGCGCAGATAGACCCAAGAAAGTACTTCAAAGTTGGTATGCAAAAGGTGACGGAGGCAGTGAAAGAGAGGATAAGAGTGTTGGGTTCTTCGCATAAGGCGTAAGTGCCAAAATTTTCCTTGTAGAAGGTTGGAGCATGTGTTAAAATAGTCGTTGTTATGAAAAAAGAAAAGGAGGAGTGTTGATGAGTAATGCGAATCAGTTGATGGGTGGTTTATTGCCTTTAATCCTTATCTTTGCTGTTTTCTACTTTCTGCTTATAAGACCTCAGCAGAAGCAGAAGAAGAGGCATCAGGAGATGATTTCCAGTCTTTCCAAAGGGGATAAGATAGTGACCATTGGAGGAATATGGGGTGAGGTCAAAGAGATAAAAGGTGATAGCTTTATCGTGGAGATAGCAGACGGTGTTAAGGTAAGGATATTAAAGAGTGCCATTGCAAGCAGAAGGCAGGAGGCATCTGGAGAGAGTTAATAATTTCGTTTGTGCGATTGGAGAAGGTAGGCGTTCTTGGAGGGCGTCTGCCTTTTTTCTTTGATAAAGGGGGCAATCGGTTGGAATGGTGTCTTATATTGATGTTGTGAACAATCCCAAGGTTAGAGGGTACATAGAAGCGGCTGACCTTCACCTTGCAAATCTTGGTTATACAGAACACAGCTTTAGGCATGCGAAACTGGTTTCGTCTATGGCAAGGTCTGTTTTGCAGAAGCTTGGTTATCCTGAGAGAGACGCTGAACTTGCAGCAATTGCTGGTTATATGCACGACATAGGCAATGTTGTGGGTAGAGAAGGACATTCAAGGTCGGGTGCGATCATATCGTTTAAACTCTTGGATGAGATGGGTATGTCTCCGGTGGATGTGGGCAAGATAGTAACGGCGATAGGAAACCACGAGGAAGATGAGGGAGGAAATGTTACTGATCCTATAACTGCTGCACTCGTCATAGCGGACAAAGCAGATGCACACAGGAGCAGAGTGAGAAACCCAGACATAAGCACATTTGACATCCATGACAGGGTGAACTACGCCGTTCATGATTCCAAGCTTTCCGTTGACGATTCGAGGAGGGCAATAACCCTGTCTCTGGAGATAGATACAGCAATATCGCAGGTTATGGAGTACTTTGAGATATTCCTCAGCAGGATGCTTGTTTCGAGAAAGGCTTCTAACCTGCTGGGTTGCAACTTCCACCTGATTATCAATGGGGTAAAACTACTGTAGGGGGTAGGTATGCTATGATGAACAGGAACTTGTTGAAGGTACTGGGGATCGTTGCCGTTGTTGTTATTGCATTTTATGTCATGTATCCTGTGAGCAAGACTATAAATCTTGGTCTTGACCTAAAAGGTGGTTCTCACATAGTGCTGCAGGCTGTTGGCACGCCAGAGGCTCCGCTCACATCCGACTCCATAGACAGGGTGATTGCAGTTATAAGAAACAGAATAGACCAGTTTGGTGTGACGGAACCGCTGATTCAGAGGGAGGGTAATACGCGGGTTATAATAGACCTTCCCGGCGTTAAGGACCCTGAGGCAGCGATAGACCTCATAGGCAAGACTGCCCTGCTTGAGTTCAAACAGGTCATTAAGGTGGGTGACAAAGCCCCAATCAAGCCAAAGAGGTCAAATTACAGTAGCCAGAAGGAGTATGAGCAGGCATTGAAGAACTACGAAGATGCAATGAAAGAGTACAACAAGATGCTTGCGGAGTTTAGGAAGATAGTCGCCTCACATCCGGGTTACAGCCTGCACTTTAACCGAGATAAGACGATACCTTACATACTCGGCAAGACATACCTCACGGGTAAGTATCTAAAAGATGCAAGAACGGCTTACGACAGGTTTAGCCGACCGGTTGTGAGCCTTGAATTTAACAGTGTTGGTGCGAAGAAGTTTGAGGAGGCTACGAGGCTCAATGTTCAGAGACCGCTGGCGATAGTGCTGGATGGGGTAGTTATATCTGCACCAGTAGTTCAGGAAGTGATAATGGGTGGTAGAGCGCAGATAACTGGAAACTTCACGCTCAGGGAAGCACAGAAACTTGCTATACTTCTGAGAGCTGGTGCGTTGCCGGTCAAGGTTAAGATTATAGAAAACAGGACGATAGGGCCTACCCTTGGTAGGGACTCTATTCACAGAGGTGTTATTGCAGGGATCGTGGGCGTTATACTGGTACTCGGCTTCATGATCGTGTATTATCATGCACTTGGTTTTGTGGCAGATCTCGCACTTGCTATAGACCTTCTGCTAATAATGGCATCTCTCTCTGCTCTGCATGCCACCCTTACGCTGCCGGGTATAGCGGGTATAATATTGAACATTGGTATGGCGGTGGACGGGAACATCATCATATACGAGAGGATAAAAGAGGAGCTGAGAGAGGGTAAAACGATAAAAGCTGCTATAGATGCAGGTTTCAGAAAGGCATTCAGGACCATATTCGATGCAAACTTCACCACACTTATTGCAGCAGTGGCGCTCTTCTACTTTGGTACTGGGCCTATAAGGGGATTTGCCGTAACGCTCAGTATAGGTACCATCTGGAGTGTGTTTACGGCTGTCTGGGTTACGAAGGCGATACTCGACCTTTTGGCTGACTTAAAGATAAGGATCACCAAGGTGCTTCAGACGAAGATATCGTAGAGGAGGGTTTGGTATGCTTTTTTTCAAGAGTGTTCCCAAAATTGACTTTATGGGTAAGAGGAGGGTGGCTCTTTTAATATCTGCGGTTTTGGTGCTTACTTCCGTTGGTTTTCTTGTGATTAAGGGGCTGAACCCGGGTATAGATTTTGCGGGTGGTACGCTTATGCAAATTCAGTTCAAACATGCGGTTTCTGTTGGGGATGTAAGGGGTGTTTTGAGTAAGTTTGGGCTTGGTAGGGCAGTTATACAGAAGTATTCGGATAAAGGGGTTATGATAAGGACAAAGCAGTTGCCTATAAAGGAGAGGAGAAGGGTTACGGAGGCGTTGAACAAGGCACTTGGCGTTGAGAAAGTTCTGAAGGTGGAGATGGTAGGGCCAACAGTTGGTAGCGACTTGAGAAGACAGGCTGCATGGGCTGTTGCCTTTGCTTTGATTGGCATACTGATATACATAAGTTGGCGGTTTCAGTTTAGGTTTGCAGTTGTTTCTATCATTGCCTTGGTGCACGATAGCCTTATCACCCTTGGCGTTTTCTCCATGCTGCATCGAGAGATAAACATGGCGTTCATCGCTGCAATTCTGACCATCATAGGTTACTCTTTAAACGACACGATAGTGGTGTTGGATAGGGTAAGGGAGAACATGAGAGGTATCATGAAGATGAAGCTAATGGAATTGATAAATCTAAGTATAAATCAGACATTGAGCAGGACTATAAATACTTCCTTGACTACGATACTCCCCGTGATTACCCTTTATATATACGGTGGTGAAGTCCTGTCTAACTTTGCACTGGCATTTCTCGTAGGGATAATATCTGGTACTTATTCGTCTATATACATTGCAAGTGCCCTTCTCGTTGAGTGGGACCTTTGGAGTAAGAAGGGCAGAAGGACGGCAAAGGTCTCTGTCTCGCAGGCTCCTGCACCGAAGCCTGCAGGTAGTCCTGCTGAAAGGGAGACAAAGGAGACGGTACAGGTGAAGGCTACAAAGCCAGCGGGTGCCTCTAAGAAGAGGTCGAAGAAGAGACGCAAGGGCAAAAAGAAATAATTTTTTCGATAAGTGGGGTGTAGTGGTAGATGACCATTTCTACGAAGACAGTGTGGAAAGATGGTATGTATTTTGAGGGTGAGGTTGATGGGCATGTGGTCAAGATAGATGCAGACCAGCAGTTTGGTGGCAAGGACAGAGGTCCGAGACCTAAAAACCTCATGCTCGTCTCTCTTGGTGGGTGTACGGCGATGGATGTAGTTTCTATACTGGACAAGATGCGCGTGAAACCGGATGAGTTTTATGTAGAGGTTACAGCAGAACTTACCGATCAGCACCCGAAGGTCTTCAAGTGGATAAATGTGAGATATTACTTTAAGGGTAAGAACCTTGATAGAAAGAAGATAAGCACGGCAGTGGAGCTTTCCTCTAACAAGTATTGTGGTGTGAGTGCTATGCTTAGAAAGGTGTGTGATGTGAACACTGAGATCATTGTAGAAGAGGTGGTTTGATGTGGAGCTGAAGGGTAAGGTTGCCCTGATTACTGGTGGTAGTAGGGGAATAGGTAGGGCTGTTGTGGAGACACTCTCAAACAGGGGTGTGCGTGTTGCGTTTTTCTACTACTCTGCTGAGGAAAAAGCGAAAGAGGTTGCCTCTGCTACTGGTGCTTTGGCTGTTAGGTGTGATGTTGCTTCTGCTCGATCCGTGAAGGAAGGGGTATCTAAGGTTAAGAGTGAGCTTGGCAATGTGCAGATACTTGTGAACAATGCTGGTATTATGGGCAGGTACATGAAGCTTTTTGACATAGATGAAGATGACTGGGATAGGGTGATTTCCGTAAACCTGAAAGGGGCATATCTGGTGAGCAGAGAGGTAGTGCCGCAGATGGTAGATGCAGGTGGTGGAAAAATAGTCAACATATCTTCTGTGGCAGGTAAGAATGGTGGTACTGTTGGTGTTCATTATGCCGCATCGAAGTCTGGTTTGATAGGACTTACGTTTGCTCTTGCCTCTGAGCTTGCAGAACACAACATTCTGGTGAACGCAATAGCCCCCGGTCCTGTGGATACGGATCTTATAACTGACGAGATCAAGAGAAAACTTGCCGATTTGAGTATGCTAAAGAGAATAGCTACCCCAGAGGAGATAGCCCATACCGTTGTGTATCTTTTGGAGAACGACTATGTAACGGGTGAGGTCGTAGATGTAAACGGTGGTAGATACATGGATTAAAACGGTGACTTTTCCACGATCCTCGTGATGAAGGTTGTATACTCCTTTGTTAGGTCTCTGTCTATAGGGTGAGGGAGCAGCCTTTTGTTTTTGTCAAAGAATACCCTCACTACGGGGCGAGCAGATTGTCCGGGGTATGTCTTTATGACGATGCCTACCTCTTTTGTGTTGAGTTCAACCATTGTGCCTATGGGATATATGGAGACGAACTTCATAAACTCCCTGACGAGGTTAAAATCGAAGTAGGTATCTCCGCCTCCCATAAGGTATTCAAGTGCGAGGTGGGGGAGCAGGGCGTCTCTGTAAGGTCTATCTGATGTTAGTGCGTCGTAAACATCGACGATGGCTGTTATCTTGGAGAATAGGTGTATCTCTTTTGCAGATAGGCTGTAAGGGTAGCCGGTGCCGTTTAGCTTTTCGTGGTGCTGGAGTGCTACGAGACACGATTCGTAGGGGAGAAAGCCTTGAGATTTCAGTATTTCAAATCCCCAAATGGTGTGAGACTTCATTGTTTCCATTTCTTCTTCCGTGAGTATGCCACTTTTGTTAAGTATTTCCTTGGGAACCTTCGTTTTTCCGATGTCGTGTAGCAGTGCACCGTATCCCAACTGTTTGAGCTGATCTATGGAAAGGCCAATCCTTATGCCGAGTATTAAGGAGAGGACGGTCACATTGGTGGAGTGGAAGAATGTGTAGTCGTCGTGCTTTTTCAGGTCAAACATGTTCAGTATTAGTTCGTCCTTTTTGAGGAGTTCTGCTATTATGTTTTCAATGAGGTCTACGATCTCTCCTCCCTGTAGCCTTATCTGGTTTAGGTCTACCTTCTTGTATGCCTCTTGAGTTGCCTTGTGTATCACACGGAGAGCCGCAACTTTGTTTTTTGCTGAGAGAGTTTCGACTTCTTCCTCTGGAGGAGATTCCTCGTCTGGTGACAGTACATACAGTTTTGTAAAGCCGAGAGATAGTATGGTGTTTATGTGTTTTCTGTATAGGGTGTGTCCCTTACCAAGTATCAGATTGCCTCTACCGTCTATGAGGTCTTTTGCGAGCTTCATTCCGTCTTTGATGTCTTCTGTGTTTATCAGTATCAACTTTTATGCTCCTTCTTTCTCTTTTTTACTCCATTCTGTTAGCACCTTGGAAAACCCCTTTAGTCTTTCTTTTACTCTGTAGTGTATACTCCCTTCAGGGAAGTTACCGTTTTCGTCGGGTTTGCCTGCTTGCTCTCCAGTGAGGATCTCTATTCCTTCGTCTATGTTGCTTATTGCGTATATGTGAAATCTGCCGCTTTCTATGGCTTCCACGATGTCTTCTCTCAGCATCAGGTTTATGATGTTTTGCTGAGGTATTATTACTCCTTGTCTTCCAGTTAACCCCTTTATCTTGCAGAAATCGAAGAATCCCGCAATCTTTTCGTTTACTCCCCCTATGGGTTGTATGTTCCCCTTTTGGTCAACCGAACCCGTTACGGCTATATCCTGACGGAGCGGCACATCGGATAATGCGGATATGAGGGCGTATAGCTCTGTTGAAGATGCGCTGTCTCCTTCCACCTCCTCGTACAGTTGTTCAAAGCACAGGCTTGCCGATAGGCTTAGTGGTATGTCCTGTGCATACTTTGATGCTATGTAACTGCTGAGTATCATCACTCCTTTACTATGTATCTTACCACTCATCTTCGTTTCTCTTTCTATGTTTATTATCCCCTTCTGTCCGGGGTGGACGGTGGCGGTTATCCTTGAAGGCTTTCCGAAGCTGTATTCACCCAGCTGTAACACGGATAGTCCGTTTATCTGGCCTACTTCACTTCCGTCCGTTTGAATTAAGAGCTGTCCTTCTTTGAAGAAGTCTTGGATCTTCTGTTCATACATGTTGGAACGATAGATCTTCTCTTTTATTGCCTTTGATACGGTCTCTGCCGTGATAAGGTCTCTTCCTTCTACCGTAGCCCAGGTGTCTGCCTCCTGAAGTATGGATACTATGTTATTGAATTGCGTTGACAGTTTTTTCTGGTGCGAAGACAGCTCACTTGCGTACTCCACTATTCTCGCTACCCCGCTCCTGTCGAGGGGTTTTAAACCGTTCTTTTTGCAGTATTCACCTATGAATCTTGCGAGCTTTTCCACATTTTCGTCGTTTCTCTCCATGTCTGTGTCAAAGTCCACCTTGATCTTGAAGAGTTCTTTAAAGTCTTCATCGTAGATACACAATAGGTGGTGTACCAATGGGGTGCCTATGAGGATCACTTTGAGCCTTATCGGGATGGGTTGGGGTGCGAGGCTCGAAACTGGTGTTAAGCCGAGGTGTTCTCCCATGTTCTCTATTTTGAGGTGTCCAGACTTGAGCACTCTCTTCAGTGTGTCCCACGAACCAATGTTTTTTAGGACATCGGTAACATTTAGAATGAGGTATCCACCATTTGCCTTGAGTATTGAGCCTCCTTTTATCTTGGTAAAGTCTGTGCTTAGTACCCCCATTCTTTGTTCGTATTCGACCTTTCCCACAAGGTTGTAGTAAGTTGGGTTGTGTTCTACCACCACTGGAGCACCCTCAGTGTCTCCGTTGTCCACTACCAGATTCACCTCGTACCGCTGCATGAAGTTGCTTTTCACGAATGTGGCTAATGGGTTTTTGACTTCTTCGTGGGGTAGAAACTCCTCAAAGTGTTCCAGTACATCGTTTTTCATCAGTTCGAGATACCCCGTAACCCTTTTATATTCCCTGTACTTTGCACATATCTCCTCAAACAGTCTTCCTATTGCAAACAGGCACACCTGTTTCTGGAGTTCCTCTATCTTTCCCCGTGCCTGTCTTTCTAATTCCTGTATTCTTTTTATGACCTTCATTGTCTCTTCGTCTAACTGTCTGCTCTTTTCTTCAAGTTCTTTTTTGGCTTCTTCGGGAAGTTTGTTGTACTCCTCTTGTGTCATTTCCCTGCCTTCCACTAATGGTACATTTACGAAACCTGTGCTTGTCCTCTTTACGGTGAAACCCAGATTTTTTGCCTTTGTGTAGAGTTCTTCCCATAATCTATTGGCGCCTTCTTGAAGTGCCTTTACAATTTTGGACTTTCTCTCTTCGAAGTCTTTGCTGTCGAAAGCCTTTGGTAGCTCGATGGAGAGCTCTTTTACGAGCCTCTTTACATCTTCTTTGAATACTCTGCCCATACCTGCCGGCAGATTTAGTGCTACTGGTAAATTTGGCTGTTTGAAGTTATAGACATAAAACCAGTCGTCTGGCGTAGGCATCTCTTTTGCAATCTTTTTCACCGAGAGTGTAGTGTAACTCTTCCTGCCTGTGCCGGGTATCCCGGATATGTATATGTTGTATTCTGGGCTTTTTATGGTGAGTCCAAAAAATGTGGCTCTTACTGCCCGTTGTTGACCTATAATTCCCTCCTCAAGGGGAGGTAGTTCAGCAGTGGAGTCAAATCTGAAGAGATCAGTAGAACATCTATGCCTTACTTCGTTTCCTCGGAGCTCTTTTATCATCACTTTCCCTCCTTGTGAAGAAAACTCATTAACTCTTCAAGTGACATCGTGTTTATTACATCTGTAGCTTCTATCCACCCTCTCCTTGCCGTTGCCACCCCGAACTCCATGTTTGACAGCTGGTCTTTTAGGTGGGAATCCGTATTTATGACGATCTTTACGCCGATCTCTTTCGCCAGTCTGCATCCCTCGTCGTTTATGTCCAATCTGTTCGGGAAGCTGTTCAGCTCTATTGCTACGCCGTGAATCTTGGCTTCCTGCATGATCTTTCTAAGGTCTATGGGATACCTGTCCCTTTCTCCTATGATCCTTCCTGTCGGGTGTGCTATGATGTTCACCAATGGATGCCTTATGGCAGACAGGACTCTCGCATTTATCTGCTCTTCTGGTTGCTTTAGTCCGCTGTGTATCGCTGCTATTACTATGTCAAGTTCTCTTAACACTTCATCGGGGAGGTCGAGACTACCATCGGATAGAATGTCCACTTCTATGCCCTTTAATACCACTATCCCCTCTACTATTTCGTTTATTTTGTCTATTTCCTTTATCTGTTGAAGTAATCTTTCTGGTGTTAGGCCGTTTGCAACTGTGAGGCTCTGGCTGTGGTCTGTTATCGCAATGTAGCTGTAACCGTGCTTTTTTGCCTCTTCGACCATCTCCATTATACTGTTTGCTCCGTCGCTCCACTTTGTGTGCATGTGGAGATCTCCCTTTATATCTTTCTGTTCCACGAGCTTTGGAAGATAGCCACTCTGTGCTGCCTCTACCTCACCCTTGTCTTCTCTGAGTTCTGGGGGTATGAACTGAAGCCCGATAGCGCTGTAGACCTCTTCCTCCGTCTCTCCTGCAACTTTTTCGTCTTCCCTGAATACTCCGTATTCATTTATCTTTAACCCCATTTTTTCCGCTATTGCCCTGAGGTGTATGTTGTGATTTTTGGAGCCAGTAAAGTACTGTAGTGCAGCACCAAACGATTCTCTTGGAACGACTCGGAGGTCCACCTGTAGGTCCTGCTGGGTAATGATGCTCGATCTTGTGCTACCGCACAGCAGAACCTCCTTTACTATGGGCATCTTTGTGAAGCCTTCCATGATGTGGTCTGGGTCTTCTGCAGAAACGAGTATGTCTATATCTTTATTGGTTTCTTTTTTTCTTCTTATGCTACCTGCTACCTCTATAGCTTGAACTTTACCCACGGACTTTATGTAGTTTATAATCTCCTTTGCTATCGGTAGAGTGATCCCAAGTGGCTTCCTCGCCCGTGCCTGCTGCCAGATCTCTATGCCCTTTAGTATGTTGGCTTCCGTTTTTGCTCCCATTCTTGGGAGGCCTCTTAGCAACCCTTTCTGGGCAGCTTCCTTTAGCTCTTCCTCACTGGTTATGCCAAGCTCCTTGTGTATGAGTGCAGCCCTTTTTGGACCAACTCCAGGAATGTTTACTATTTTTAACAGGCCTTCTGGCGTCTGACTCTTTAGCTCTTCGTATTCTTTAAATGTGCCCGTTTCTATGATAGACTTTATCTTTTCTGCAAGATCTTTTCCTACACCGGGTATGGATGTTAACCTGCCTTCTGCAGCTACTTTCTCTATGTCTTCTGAAATGGATTCTATGTTCTGTGCGGCTTTATTGTAAGCCCTAACCTTAAAAGGATTTTCACCTTTTAGCTCCAGCATTACGGCCATCTCTTTGAACTTTTCCGATACCATCTGGTTTTTCATAACCTCTCACCCCTTCACTAAATAATTAGCCCTTTTGTGGCGATATTCCTTCTTAGAGTGATTTTCTTCGCCTATTAGTTTTTTGTTTCACATTTTTGTTGATTTTGAATGATTATGTGGTATACTTAGTTGTAGGTGAGTGTCTGGGCATTGAGAGTAGAGTAGTTGAGTGTTGGTGCTAATTTCAGCAGGTTAGAACGAGTGTGTGCCGCAGTTTACCCCAAATGGTTGAATGTAGATTTCCACCGTCTTGCTGTTTCTGACTTCTATCTCTACTCGTGATATATTTCACTTGTAGGAGGTGGGTGAGTTGAGTGTAGGTGAGTATGTTATAGGAGAAGATGGGCTTAGGGAGTTTGTGAGGTTGCTTGGAGAGAGGTATGAGCTGTTTGCCCCCGTTGATAAGGAGACGAGGGTAGTTTGGGGTAAGATCAAGGACTTTGCTGAGATCTCCAGAAGATACCTGAATTCGGAAGAAACCACACTCCTGCCACCAAAGAAGTTTTTCTTCAGACCCATGGAAGTTATGCTTCAGTTTAACAGGAGAAGTGCTGTGTGGAGCAAGGTTGATGCGGATGTAAAACCCTTTGTGGTTTTTGGGGTTCATCCGTGTGATATTCACGGTATATTGTTGATGGATAAGGTCTTTGGTGGTGAGTATAAGGACGACTACTACTTCCAGAAGAGGGAAAAGTCGGTGATTGTTGGTTTGGACTGTATGCCTACGCCCTACAGCTTTGAGAAGTCCATGGGAACTGATAGAGTTAGCGGTGGCTATGACATATTTCTGACGGATATAGGTGGTAGATACTATGTGGAGGTGGGCACCAAGAAAGGGGATACGCTTTTGTCGGCGATTTCCGGATGGCTTAGGCCGGTTGCAGATGGTGACAGGGAGGTGCTCAGAGAGTTTCGCACGAGAAAGGATAAGGCTTTTAGGCGGCGCATTTCGGTTAAGCCAGAGGAGTTACCACGGATACTTGATGAAGCATACTATTCGGAGGTATGGAAGAAGTTAGGCCACCAGTGTGTTGGGTGTACTCGTTGTTCTATTGTGTGTCCCACCTGTTACTGTTTCAATGTCGAGGAGGACTTTCTTGTGGATATGGAGAACGGTATAAGGTTTAGAATGTGGGATTCCTGTTTGAGGGTTGACTTTGCCGTCGTGGCTGGGGGTTACAACTTCAGGGGAACACTTGACGAAAGGATTAGACACAGGTATTACCACAAGGAGAGGGTTTTCTCTCAAGAGTACGGTAGGGTTTCGTGCGTTGGTTGTGGTAGGTGTTCGAGGGATTGTATTGCTGGAATAAAGCCAGATGAAGTTATAAACGAGTTGGTGAAGGTGGTGAGAAGAGATGACCACAGCTCTGTATCTGCCTGTTAGGGCAAGAATCCTTGAGGTGAGGAAGCTAACCGAGTATGAAAAGTTTTTTAGGGTCGATGTTTCTGGATTTGACAGTTTTGACTATCATCCGGGACAGTTCGTTCAAGTGTCGGTTTTTGGAGCTGGAGAATGTCCTATATCTATATCTTCAGCACCTGATGGGAGTGACACCATAGAGATGGTTGTGCGGAAAGTTGGTTCGCTAACTGGTATTTTGCATACTTTGGATGTGGGAGATTTTATAGGGTTGAGGGGACCTTTCGGACACGGCTTCCCGATGGATGAGATGGAGGGCAAACGCATCTTGGTGATTGGAGGAGGAATAGGGCTTGTACCGTTGAGGTCTGTTATATACTACTACATCAGAAATAAAGATAAGTACATGGGGATGACCGTGCTGCATGGTGCCAAGTCTCCGCAGGAGTTGTTATTTACCGATGAGTACGACTACTGGCTGGAAAACGGAGTGAGGTTGGAAATTACTGTTGACAATGCGTCAGAAGACTGGACTGGTAATGTTGGGGTGATCACTGTCCTTTTTGATAGGATAGATATTGAACCTGAGCATACCTGTGCTGTGATCTGTGGTCCACCCGTTATGTACAGGTTTGTTGTTGAGAAGCTTGTATCTGCAGGTGTAGGTGAAGATACAATGTATTTGTCACTGGAGAGGAATATGAAGTGTGGTGTGGGTAAGTGTGGTCATTGTGCTATGGGTTCGTATCATGTGTGCATTGATGGGCCTGTGTTTACCTACGCCAAACTCAAGTGTATAAAGGAGGCTTTGTGATGGGCAGAGAGACGGAGAGGAGAGTTAGGGTAGGTTTCTTTGACTTTGCTTCGTGTGAGGGATGTCAATTACAGGTTTTGAATCTGGAAAACGAATTGGCCGAGATCCTTCAGCATGTTGAGATAGTTAATTTCAGAGAGGCGATGAGTGAACGAATGGATAACTATGTCGTTGCTTTTGTTGAAGGGAGCATTACCAGACCTTCAGACATCCCAAGAATAAAGGAGATAAGGGAAAAAGCTGAGATACTGGTTGCGCTCGGGGCTTGTGCTGTAGATGGATGTGTTAACGCTAACAGGAATGTACTTGATGTGAACGATGTTAGGAAGACAGTTTACGGCGATAAGGCTGACTACTTTGATGTGTTTGACCGTGTGGTGCCCGTCAGCGAGGTTGTAGGGGTAGATTATGAGGTAGAAGGGTGTCCGATAGATAGGGACGAGTTTCTCACGGTGCTTGAGAGCTTACTGGCTGGTAAAAAGCCACACAAGGCTTCGTACCCCGTGTGTCTGGAGTGCCAGATAAGGGAAAATGTCTGCATGTATGACCTTGGGGAGGTCTGCCTGGGACCGATTATAAGGGGGGGATGCAAGGCGAGGTGTCCTTCGAACGGATTTGTTTGTAATGGCTGTAGAGGTGTTATAAAGGATTCGAATTTGGACAGAATGAGGGAGATAATGCACGAGTACGGGTTGAAGTGGTCTGACATTAGTAAGAAGCTGGAGTTGTTTAACTCCTGGAGTCTTAAAGAGGTCGAGGTAGGTTTGCTTCAGAGGGGGTGAGGGGGTTGAGGAAGATTGACTTTGAGGTTCACTACCTTACGAGGGTAGAGGGGCACGCCAACATAGTTTTGAGTGCCTCTGACCGCACGATAAAGGAGTTGCGACTTGAGATAACGGAGGCTCCGAGGTTTTTCGAAGCGTTTATGAGAGGTACGAACTACAAGGATGTGGCTTATGTAGTGTCTCGTGTGTGTGGGATATGTTCTATAGGGCACAGTAATGCCTCTGTTAAGGCGACTGAGGCAGCGTTTGGGGTAGAGGTGAGTGAGCAGACAAAACTTTTGAGGAAACTGATGATGCACGGAGAAAACATGCAGAGCCATGCGTTGCATGTGTATTTTCTTGCTTTTCCGGATTTTCTTGGTGCACCGAGCGTGTTTCCCCTCATGGACAGTAATCCAGAAGTAGTGAAGATAGCTTTGAAGGTCAAGAGGTTGGCTAACGATCTTTCTGATATGTTTGCTGGGAGAACCACTCATCCCATAAGAAATGTCCCCGGTGGTGTGACAATGGTGCCTTCTAAGGACGAAATGTATGATATGAAGAGGCGTTTGTACGATGCCATGCCGGATATCGAGACTACTGCCAGGTTACTCTCTAAGGTTAAAATACCTGAGTTTGAGAGGAAGACTGAGTTTATTGCCCTGAGGAAGGAAGATGAATATGCCATTTACGATGGCAGAATAACATCCTCTACCGGTAAAAGTGTAGATGACAGTGATTATAAGGCACTCATTAAGGAGTTTGTGGTACCACACTCCACGGCAAAGCATGCAAGGGCGTCGATGGACTCTTACATGGTTGGAGCACTTGCAAGGTGCAACCTTAGCTTTGGTAACCTTTCTCCGTTTGCACGGAGGATAGCAGACATTTGTAAGTTTACTGTTCCAAACTTTAATCCATTTATGAACACAGTTGCACAGCTTGTGGAGATCGCTCACTCCTTGGAGGATTCCATAAACATAATAGACTGTCTGCTCGACCAGGGGGTTGAAGAGCCCATCAGGGTGGAATTTGATGTTAAGGCTGGCAGAGGAGTTGGTGTAGTGGAAGTCCCTCGTGGCATTCTGTTCCATGAATACGAGTACGATGCTGAAGGTAGGCTTGTTTATGTGAATCTCGTTATACCGACGGCTCAGAATCTTGAGAACATAGAGCTTGACATGAAAGAGTTGGTCCCCAAGATAATGGATAGATCTGAAGAGGAGATTCAGCATCTATTGGAGATGCTCGTTAGGGCATACGACCCCTGTATTTCTTGCTCGGCTCACATGGTGGATGTGAAAATTGTCTGAAAGAGATTTTGTTGTTAGGCTTCGGGATTACGAGAAGGTAGTGGTGTTAGGTATAGGTAATGAGCTAAGAAAAGATGATGCTGTTGGCGTTTTTATCGTCAACAGCATTGCGCGGACTGATAGAATTGTTCCTATGGTGGTTCGTGAGAGAGTGGAGGACTACATCGAATCTGTAATAGAGGAAAAACCTTCTCTGCTGGTAGCCTTTGACTGTGTGGACTTTCGTGGAAAAGGGGGAGATGTGGTTTGTTTTCGTCCGGAAGAACCTGAAGTGAGAATCTCCTTTACTACCCACAGACTTCCTATATTGCCGCTTTTGGTCTTTGTAGGAAAAGAAGTTGGTAGATGTGAAGTTTTGGTTGTAGGGGTGCAACCTGTGGATGTGAGTTATGGGATTGGCATTTCGGATCCGGTGATGCAGTCTGCAGAAGATATCCTGAAAGATTTTGAAGAGGGATTTATAAGATGTAGATCTCTCTTCTAAGGGAGAAAATATTGTTTACCATCTTCTTTTCTTTCGCCTGAGTTTGTGCTAAAATATAGAAAACAATAATCAAAAAGGAGGGAGTGTGAATGAGAAGTAGGAAGTGGTTGTCGGTTTTCCTGGTGCTTTCATTGGTGGGTGTCCTTCTCGTTAGCGGTCAGGCGTTTGCTTCCAGGAAGGGCATGCTCATAATAGGAACTACAGATAAGATTACATCTCTGGATCCAGCAAAGCAGTACGACTACCTTTCCAGTAACATACTTGACAACATCAGCTGTGGCCTCGTTATGAACAAGGTCGGAAGTGCGGAGATTGAGCCCGTTCTTGCGAAGAGCTGGAAGATAAGCAAGGACGGAAAGGTTTACACCTTCTATCTCCGTAAGGGCGTGGTGTTCTCGAATGGACATCCCTTTGATGCCTCTGTTATGAAGTATTCCTTTGACAGGGTGATAAAGCTCAAAGGAGATCCTTCTTTCCTGCTTTCTGATGTAGTTGCGAAGACTGAGGTCGTAAACAAGTACACATTTAGAGTTTATCTGAAACATCCGTATGCACCGTTTTTATCCGTTCTTGCCTACACGGTTGCCTTCCCTGTTGATCCAAAGGTGTTCCCTGCAAACAAGTTTTACATAAAGGCACCTCCTGCCATAGGTCCATACAAGATTAGGGAGTGGAAGAGGGACCAATATATAGTCCTTGAGGCAAATCCTAAGTACTTTGGACCAAAACCTAAGAGCAAGGTGGTTGCTGTTAAGTTCTATCAGGACGCAAGGACACTGAGGCTTGCGCTTGAGCAGGGAGAAATAGATGTAGCTTACAGGAGCTTGAACCCTTTGGATATCAAGGCATTGAAGAAGAATAGCAAGTTCGTAGTTTACGAGGGTGAGAGCCCTGTCATCAGACACATAGTCTTCAATGTGAAGATAAAACCATTCGGTAATGTAAAGGTGAGGAGGGCTCTGGCGTTACTGGTAAATAGAAAGCAGATAGTTGACAAAGTCTTTGCTGGTATGACGAGACCTCTTTACAGTCTTATACCCATGGGGATGTGGAGTCACAAGGATGTCATGCCGAAGTACAATCCTACAGAGGCAAAGAAGATACTGAAATCCCTTGGCTACTCTACCAGCAAACCTTTGAAGATAACGCTCTGGTACACACCTTCCCACTACGGCTCTACCGAGGCAGATGTTGCTCAGGTCCTGAAGAGCCAGTTTGAGGCAAGCGGCATGGTGAAGGTAAACATTAAGTATGCAGAGTGGGCTACTTATGTTGACTATTTTGAGAAGGGTACGATGGGAATGTTCCTGCTTGGGTGGTTCCCGGACTACATAGACCCAGATGACTACACATGGCCATTCCTTGCATCGTCTGCAAGTCCATCTATGGGTTCGTTCTACGCCAACAAGAAGGTTGACGAGCTCCTCCTCAAGGCAAGGAGCATAACCAACAAGGCAGAGAGGACGAAACTCTACGAAGAGGTACAGGATATACTTGGTCAGGAAGTTCCTTACATTGACCTCTGGCAGGGTAAACAGTTCTGCGTTGCCAAGAAAGGGGTCAAAGGCGTTACGCTTGAACCAACACAGATATTCAGATACTACTTGTTGAGCAAGTAGGTTGTGTGTTTATTATCCCCGGGCTTTCAAGCCCGGGGATAACTTTGTGTTTAATAAAAACCTTGGAGGTGAAAGGATGGGATTCTACGGCAGAGTGTTAAGGGTGAATCTCACCACGGGAAATGTATCTCTTGAAGAGTTGCCACAGGAGTACAAGAGAAAGTACTTGGGAGGATTAGGCTTTACAACTCGTTACCTCTATAACGAAGTGCCTGCAGATTGTGACCCTCTGGGAGAGAAGAACAAGGTCATAATAGCTCCCGGGCTGCTGCAGGGAACTGGTATAGGAACGGCATCTAAGACTGCTACATGCTTTAAGTCTCCTCTAACGGGTGGTTATGGAAGGGCCATAGTTGGTGCTAAGCTCGGCGTTGAGATGAGGAAGGCAGGTTACGAAGTGTTGATTGCGGAAGGGATGTCGGACAAACCGGTTTACATCTACATCGAAAACGACAAGGTGGAGATAAGAGATGCGTCCGATTTGTGGGGAAAGGATGCTCTGGAAACAGCGGAAGTGTTGAAACAGAGGCACGGTAGCAATTTCTCTACTGCTACCATAGGGCCTGCTGGTGAGAACCTGTCCTTCATATCTGGGGTTGAGATGGATGGAAGACAGGCTGCAAGAGGTGGAGAGGGAGCCGTTTGGGGCTCGAAGAAGTTGAAAGCCATCGTGGTTAAGGGTTCTGGTAAGATAGATATTCACGACCCTGAAAAGATGAGAGAGCTTATCCTTTACTGGGCGAAGGTCATAAAAGACCACCCTGCAACGAGAGACGACATGAACTACGGTAGTGGGGAGTTCTATTCTTGGATGAACACGGTGCCGGGAACATTTCCTACGAAAAACTGGCAACAGGGGTATTTCCAGGATGTGTTTGATAAACTGAAAGAGGGAGAGAAGTCCCACATAGACCCATACTACTGGGCACCAAGGTACACGGTTGGTAGAAATCCCTGTCCTGCGTGTAACAAACCGTGTAGCCATGTTGTTGAAGTTAAAGAGGGCAAGTTTGCTCCTGCCAAGATAGATGGGGTGGAGTACGAGGTCCTGTACTCTCTTGGTGGGGTATTGAACATAGATGACATAGAGGCTGTTATTAAGGCTAACGAGCTATGTGACCGCATGGGCTTTGATGCGATCTCCGCTGGTGTAACCATAGCTTGGGCTATGGAAGCGTACGAGAGGGGATTGCTAACGAAAGAGGACACTGACGGTATAGACTTGAGATTTGGAAATGGTGAGGCGGTTGTCAAGGTAATTCCAATGATGGCAAGGAGAGAGGGTAAGATAGGGAAGCTCCTTGCAGATGGCGTAAAAAGAGCCTCTGAGATGCTTGGCAAGGGTAGTGAGAAGTTCGCTATCCACATAAAAGGTCTGGAGCCTCCTGCTTATGACATTCGTGGTATAAAAGGTATGGCACTTGCAGAGGCAGTTTCTGTTAGAGGTGCATGCCATCTTACGGCGGGGGTTTACGGCCTTGAGCTTACAGGTGCGTGGTGGAAGTTTAAAGGCGTTGATAGGCTGAGTGTTGAGGGTAAAGGCTTTGAGGTTAAGACGCTGGAAGACCTGATGACGCTGTACGACATAATGGGTATGTGCAAGTTTTCCCGACACATGTACTTCTTGGAAGGGTTTCCTGAGCTCTTGAAGGCAGCTACGGGCATTGACATGAGTCTAACAGAGCTAATGGAGGTCGGCGAAAGGGTTTACAATGTATCTAAGGCGTTTAATGTTAAGGCTGGCTTTGACAGAAAAGATGATTACCTGCCTTATAGGATTATGTATGAACCGATTCCGAAGGGACCGTCTGCTGGTAGCGCTGTTAGTCCACAGGAACTCGAGTACATGAAGGACCAGTATTACATGGCGAGAGGCTGGTCGAGAAACAGCATACCCACCAAAGCGAAACTCTTTATGCTTGGTGAACCGGAAATAGCAGAGGAGATAGGTGAAGGAGCATGGTAGGTTTTGGGCAAATAAGCCCCCTCATTGGGGGCTTATTTATTTTGTTGGTAGGGAGGTTGTAGTATGGAGAAGGTTGCCCTGATAGGAGCGAATGGTCAGCTGGCACACGACATACTTAGAGTATTTGAAAACTACGAGGTGGTGGGGTTTACTCATGCGGAGTTGGACATAACAGACTTTAACCTTCTGAGAGAGAGGATGTCATCTTTGAAACCAGATGTTATAATAAACACGGCTGCGTATCACCGTGTAGATGAGTGTGAAGACTACCCCGAGAAGAGTTTTTTGGTTAATGCTGTGGCAGTAAGGGAACTTGCTAAGGTTAGTAACGAAGTGGGTGCAGTCCTTGTACACTTCTCTACAGATTATGTCTTTGGTGGAGACAAAGATACCCCCTATACGGAAGAGGATGCCCCTATGCCGCTGTCGGTATATGGAACATCGAAGCTGGCGGGTGAGTGTTTTGTCCGCTCTATTGCGAGGAAGTTTTTCCTCATAAGGACATGTGGGCTTTACGGTAAGGCTGGTAGTAGTGGAAAGGGTGGAAACTTTGTTGAAACCATGATAAAGCTTGCAAATGCGGGTAAACATATAAGAGTAGTGAGCGATCAAATTGTTACACCTACATACACATATGACCTTGCGGTTAAGGTTAGGGAGCTTTTGGAGACGGGGAGCTACGGTTTGTATCACATAACGAGTGGTGGAAGCTGTTCGTGGTACGAGTTTGCAAGGGAGATATTCGGTAAGTTGTCTATGGATGCGGACATAGAACCCATTACGAGCGAGGAGTTTGGAGCAAAGGCAAAGAGGCCCTCTTACTCCGTTCTCGACAATGAGAATTTGAGGCGGGCGGGACTTTCTGACATGAGAGATTGGAGAGATGCACTTGAGGATTATCTAAGGGAGAAGGGATACATTTGAGCCACATAGCTGTTTTGGATTTTGGTTCTCAGTACACCCTGTTGATAGTTAGGAGGATAAGGGAGTTAGGTGTTGAGAGTCGGGTGTATCCGGGTAGTGTGGGTGCTGACGAGCTTGAAGATGTTGGAGGAGTAGTACTCTCTGGGGGTCCGGGTAGTGTTTACGAGGAGGGTGCTCTACTCCCTGATAGAAGTGTGTTTGATATGGGCGTACCCATCCTGGGGATATGCTACGGGATGCAAGCGATGGCACAGATGTTGGGAGGAAGGGTTGAAGCTGTGGGGGAAAAGGAGTTTGGAGATACGGAGTTTGATGTGGTCTATGAGAGCAAGCTCTTCCTCGATATGCCATCGGAGTTCAGGGTGTGGATGAGTCACGGTGACGAGGTTGTTGAAGTTCCACCCGGATTTGTGGTTTCCGGTATAACGAAGGCTGGAAAGGTGGCTGCTATAGAAGATGCTTCACGGAGGTTCTACGGTTTGCAGTTTCATCCGGAGGTAGTTCATACCCCTCGTGGCATGGATGTGCTTTCTAATTTCGTGTTTAGGATATGTAGGCTGAAAGAGAACTGGAGCATGAGGGATTTCGTGGAAGAGAAGATTAAGGAATTGAGAGAAACCCTGGTTGACGGGAGGGTAGTCTGTGGAATAAGTGGTGGTGTGGATTCCGCTACTGCGGCTGTCCTCGTTAACAGGGCTGTTGGAGGTAGATTAATATCCATATTCGTAAACAATGGTCTCTTGAGAAAGGGCGAGGAGAAAGATGTACTTCGCATTTTGAGGGATGAGCTTGGATTAAATGTTGTTTATGTGGATGCCTCTTTACGGTTTTTGCAGGCACTTTCTGGGGTGGTTGATCCTGAAGAGAAGAGAAGGGTTATAGGAAGAGAGTTTATAAAGGTGTTTGAGGAGGTAGCGAGTGAGATAAAGGATGTAAAGTACCTCTTACAGGGGACGCTATATCCCGATGTCATAGAGAGTGGTGCAGGTGGTTTCAAAGCTCATCGAATAAAGAGTCACCATAATGTAGGTGGATTACCGGAGAAGATGAAGTTGCAAGTAATTGAGCCGTTTAGATACCTTTTTAAAGACGAAGTGAGGAAGGTTGCAGTAGAGCTTGGAGTACCGGATTTTGTAATAAACAGGCATCCATTTCCTGGTCCTGGGCTTGCTGTAAGGGTCGTTGGTGAGATCACGGCACGAAGGCTTGAAATACTGAAGGAAGCAGATAAGATTGTAGAGGACGAGATAAGGCGGGCTGGCTTGTACGATAAGGTGTGGCAGGCGTTTGCCGTTCTTCTTCCTGTAAAGACGGTTGGTGTCAAAGGTGATAGGAGAAGCTATGAAAATGCTGTGGTTTTGAGGGTCGTGGACAGTAAGGATGGCATGACTGCGGACTGGGTGAGGCTCCCGTATGAGGTGCTTGAAAGGATGTCTAACAGGATAATAAATGAGGTTAAAGGTGTGAACAGAGTGGTGTACGATGTGAGCACGAAGCCTCCGTCTACTATAGAGTGGGAGTGATCTGGTTGAGCAAGTGGAGTTGGTGTTTCGGGTGTGGTGAGGACAATCCTATAGGGTTACACCTGAAGTTTAAAGAAAGTGGTGAGCTTTTGTGTGCTGACTTTGTCCCTTCGAAAGAGCATCAGGGGTACGATGGAATAGTGCACGGTGGTATAGTCGCAACGCTTCTCGACGAGGCAATGGGCAAGGTGCTCAGTGGTAAAGGTGTTATGGCGTTAACAGCTACGCTTTCCGTAAAGTTTAAGAAACCAGTAAGGGTAGGAGAGAGGCTTAGGGTCTGCTCTAAACTTAGAAAGAGGACGGGAAGAAAGGTTTGGCTTGAAGCTTGTGTAAAGGACAGTGAAGGTAGAACACTTGCAGAGGGAGAGAGCCTTTACATAGTGGTCGAGAATGTTCAGTAGAATACGCTTCTTTTTCCTATATCACCTACTACGCTCGTTATGTAGAGGTCGCTGTCCTTGAGGTTTACTACATAAGGTGTTATAAACTCTCCCTTGTAGTTTGTTATTACCTTTACCTTTGGTCTTAAAGGTGTGCCGTCGTTGTTTTCAAGAACAACGGCAGTACTGCCATTACTGAGATTTACCACGCTGCCCTGTGGATATAACCCTGAAAAAGAGAAAAATGCGTCTATAATTTCCTTCTTAAAGTGGATTGCAGCTTCTCCCAAGAGTTTACTTATTGCTTGGTAGGATGGTATTTTCTCTTTATATGTGCGATTGCTCGTTAGTGCGTCGAAGACATCGGCTACTGCTATGATCTGTGCAAGGGGGTGAATATCTTTGTCTTTTAAACCCAGTGGATATCCCTGTCCGCTTACCCATTCGTGGTGCTGGTATGCAGATATAAGGACATTCGTGTCTATTTTTTTTACCTGCTTTAGCACGGTCAGGGAGTATATGGGGTGAAGCTTTATCTGTTCCATCTCACTTTCTGTTAAAGGTCCCTTTTTCATGACTATGAATGGAGGTATCTTTAGCATTCCGATGTCTTTTAGCATACTGCTTATACCTATGGTCTGTATCTCTTTGTAGGAATATCCCAGCCTCTTTGCAATTGCCATTGACAGTATTGCAACATTCAAGGCGTGTGTGGCAAGATAATCCAGATTTGTTGTGTTTTCGAGAAGGCTGAGTATTATGGCTTGAGTGTTCATTATCTCTTGGAATAGGTGTTTTACCGGAATAGCAATAGAGGAGAGGTCAATCTGGTGCTCGTTTTTGACTTCCCTAACGAAGTCCTTAAAAGACATCAAAGACAAGTGTATTACCCTTGAGGATATCAACGGTATGTCAATAGTTACAAGCCTCTTTATCTCCTGAATGGGAGGCACAGGAGGAGGCCTGTCCTCAAATATAACTATCTTTCTCACTCCAGCCTTCTGGAGGTAGGAGATAACCTTATCCAGCTTCTTTACCTTCGAAGATGGAGTGCCTTTTGATATGAGGACTGCTCCGCTCCTCGGATCTATGACATCTTCTGCAAACACGAAATCTCCGTCTAACTCTGAAAGCTCTATTGGTTTTTTCCACTTCATTACTCGTTGCTTACAAGGGAAGCTAACTGCTCTTTTTCACCTTCGGAAAGTATCTGTTCAATGTCTAATATTATTATCAGCCTCTTGTCCATTTTTGCAATGCCTTTTATGTATTTTCTACTTATGCCGGCTATTATCGGTGGTGGTGGGTCTATCTCTTTATCCTGTATCCTGAGGATTTCTGAGACATTGTCCACCGTTAAACCTACAAGTGTATTGTTCAAGTTTACTATTATTATGACCTTTTGCTCGGACTCTTCTACATCTTCCTTCTTAAATCTCTTTTTCAGGTCTATGATGGGAATAATGGTGCCTCTAAGATTTACTATTCCTTCCACGAACTCTGGTGTGTCTGGTATCTTGGTGATTTCTTGATAACGAACTATTTCCTGCACAACGGAGATCTCTATTCCGTATTCTTCTTTTCCCACTTTGAATGCAACAACCTGCACTACTGCCATTACCTTCCCCCCTCCTGATTTTTACCATATTATAGCATATACACGAGTATATAGGACTTGTTTTTAACTCTTTTTTGTTTTATATTTACTCTGTCAGCTTTTGCTGGAGGGATGTCTATGGTGATGTCGTCGTTTGATGTTAAAGAAAAGATAGCTAAGAGATTGAAAGACCTTCCTACGCTACCCCATGTTGCTCAGAGAGTTATAGAGATAGCCTATGACCCCAAGAGCTCTGCTGCAAACATGTCGGAGGTAATCTCTCAGGACCAATCGCTCACGGCAAAGGTGTTGAGGGTGGTAAATTCGGCTTACTATGGCTTTCCGAGAAAGATAGAATTGGTTAAGCAGGCTGTGGTTATACTTGGGTTTAAGGCCGTTTCAGACCTCGTTATTTCTGTCTCCGTTTTTGATGCTTTTAAGAGGAAGACGAACTTGAATTTTGACATGCTTGGTTTCTGGAGGCACAGTATAGCGGTTGCCGTTACTTCCAAGATTCTGGCAAAGTATTCCGGTTTTATGCCGGTTGAAGATGTTTTTGTGCCGGGATTACTCCACGACATAGGTAAGGTTGTGATGGTCTCTTTTTTGCCGGAGGAATATGGGAAAGTTATGGATACGGTTAGTAGCACTGGAAGGTGGATAAGGGATGTGGAGGAAGAGATACTGGGTATAGACCATGCGGCAGTGGGTCGCTTCGTTGCCGACAAGTGGAACTTCCCGCCGAAGATAGTCTCCACGATATTTTATCACCACAAGCCTCTCGTAGCGAAGGATTACAAGGACATTGTTGGGATCGTTCATGCGGCAGATGTCTTGGTTAGAGTGAGAAAGATTGGTTGGGGTGGGGATGAGACCATTCCTACTTTGAACAGAGAGGTTTGGGCGATGCTGAAGCTTTCTCCTGATATACTCAATGACATATATGAGAGCATGCAGGAGCATGTAAAGAAGGCAGAGGAGTTTTTCAAACTGGCGCAGGGTGGTTAACTTGGTAGAAGAAAGACTGAGATCCCTTGAAAAGGAAGTTGTAAATCTCAGAAAGTCTTACGATGAGATATTTTCTCTTCTGAGGAAGATATTTAGCTTTCTTCAGTACACAGATGAGAGAAAGCTGATGGAGGATGCTATCACCCTTCTGGAAGGAACGATGGATGTGAGAGAAAAGGCCGTTTACAGGTTTAACGATGACGAGGAGTTAGAAGTTGTGCCTGAATTTGCTTCCTCTGATAGGGTGCAGAAGAGGTTTGAGGAGCTGAGAGAAGAGGGTGTGGTTGAGTGGGTAATGGATAATGACTCTCCTTTTGTTCTCAACGACAGTTGCGGGGTTTGCATTCTTATTCCCATGTCTTTTAGGATGAGTCCGCTGGCAGTAGTTCTCCTTATGGTTGCCTTGAATGTGGAGGACATCACTGAGCAGGTGTTATCCCACATAAATCTTGTGAGATATGGGGTAGCTGCCAACCTTGCCAATATGAGACTCCACAACGAGGTTGTTCGTATGAGAGATTACCTCTTCAACATACTTGCAAACCTTACGAATGGCGTAGTTGTGGTCACGAGAAGTGGAAGTGTCAGATTGATGAATCAAACAGCACGAGAGTTGCTTGGTTTTGCTGAGCAGGATGTGTCTGATAGACAGTTTTTTACTCTCTTTGCTGAAGATGTTTCCTCTGTGCTGAAAGAGGTAATGATTGATGCAGTATCCAGAGGCGATGTTGTGAAGAGGGAGATACAGATAGAAGGTGGGAGGAGTAAGAGTTTTCCGGTGGAAGTTACATGTAAGCCTCTTGGGGATTTTAATTCTGTGCTGTTTGTGTTCCGCGACTTGAGTGAGACGAAGGAGATAGAGAGGATAAGAGCTCTGGACAGGTTGAAGAACGAATTTATATCCAATGTCTCCCACGACTTGAGGACGCCTCTCACTGGAATAAAGGCATTTGCTGAGATACTGCTTGATGGGTTAGAGGATATGGATAGACATGAGATAGAGGATGGACTTCGTACGATTAAAGGTGAGGTTGACAGGCTTACTGACATGGTGAATGAGTTGCTGGACTTTTCAAGACTTGAGAGCAGGATGGTAACTTTGGATATTGAGGAGATAGACCTTGTCTCGCTTTGGAGGAGTGTTATTAAGGTGACGGAGTCACGGATAAAGAGTAGGAAGATCTCGCTTTCTCTTGAGTTTCCGAAAGGGCCACTCCTTTTGCGTGGTGATAGAGACAAGCTTTATCGGGTGCTTTTAAATCTTCTTGATAATGCGGTGAAGTACAACGAAGAGGGTGGAAGGATATGGATAAAAGGTTGGGGCGATGAAAAGAGGGTTTACTTTAAGATAGGTAATACCGGTCAGATAATAGACAGCACCGATTTGCCGCACATATTTGACAGCTTTTTTGTTGGTAAGCTCAAGATAAACATCTCCGATGCTCGCTCTGGTATAGGACTGGCTATAGTTAAAAGGATTGTGGATGCTCATGGGGGAGATATAT
>Ga0256914_1000519_pt1 | contig 37908 bp, 31 predicted proteins | sample HulkmetaG_FD_191571 | JGI IMG/M metagenome (GOLD analysis project Ga0256914, IMG submission 191571) | Hydrothermal chimney microbial communities from Main Endeavour vent field at the Juan de Fuca Ridge, Pacific Ocean - Hulk | ecosystem: Environmental > Aquatic > Marine > Hydrothermal vents ... | reverse complement strand
AATCTCAGAAAACTCTCTCAAATTTTCCTATTCTTGCAATATCAACTTATCTCAACTATTTCTAAATCATCAGGAAAAGTAATCTATATCTGGAATATCAACTTATCTCAACTTTTAATTTCGGTTTTTTTTGTTTTCTTTGGGTATTTATATATAATAATATTTATATTATTATATATAAATACCTTTCTTTTTTTTTATTATTATGATATAATTATATTTATATAATTATTCCTTACAGACTAAGTAAACCCTGATAGATCTCTGAGAGTATCGAAGAGATCTAGGTATTTGAATAAACAATCCATATATTCCGTAGGAATATATACTTCTTTGCGCGGGCGTGCGCGGGCGCGTGTGTGTGCGCGTGCGTACGTGCGCACGTATACACTAGAGTGTCCGACGATTGCCTCTCAGACTTCCAGATTCCCAAGACCTTCCGAAAGCCATCGATCCCACAACCCGATCCAATCCAAACCGAGAGACGAAACCAACCTGAAGATCCAAACCAACCGGTCCCTACATATTGAGGCGCCTGAATGAAGGTCCTGTGGAAAAAGACCTGGTTTTTGACCTGACAGAGAGGTTTTTGGTTTTGATCCAAATTGGAAATGGTCCTCAGACGCTCTCAGAGGCCCTCAGAGCGGTTTTTAGGGTCTGGGTGGTACTGTGAGACCTCCGAGGGGTAGAAAACGCCTTAGAAACGATCTGAGAGCGTTCTAGGGCTATCCGTGGTTTTTGAAATCTTCAGAAATCGATCCAGTTTGGTTTTGGTTTGATTTCGATGGGAATTGGTTTGGTTTTTGAGGTTTTGGCTTTTGAGGGAAATCAGAAATGCCTCTAGGAGCTCCTCAGAGGCTCTCAGAGACGTTTTCTTGGTTTGACCCATATCTGAGTGGGGGTTTTGCATAAAAATCGCTTAGAACGCATCTGAGGAGCTCTGAGGCGATATCCGAGATTTTGACTTTCTGATGAAAATCTTGAGATTTTTTCGAGATGGTCTTGTGATGGATTTTTGTTTGGCGAAATGAGTTTTTGGTAAGGATGATCTTCAGAAATAGCTCTCTGAGGCTCTCAGAGGCTCTCTAAGGCGTTTTTAAGGATTTGGTAGTATCTGAGGAAGGGGTTGGAGAAAAAATGGCTTAGAAGCGATTTGAGGAGGTTTTAGTGATTTGATAAATTTAGGTAAAAATACCCAGCCGCACCCAATTGGGCACGACTGGAAAATCGATTTTAACGATGAAATTCCGATTGAATCTCAACAGTCAATTCTTTACATTTTTCATCCAAAGTGTAAATGTAATACACCGTCAGAAGGTAAATAAACCCAACGAGTAGATAGATGATTTTCTTTTTATCAAATCTCTTCTTTTTCTTCATCGTCGGTTTCAACTGTTTTATAGTTTACCACCCAATAAACATAACCCACAATCACAACAAACGTGATTCCAATGATTGATAAAACTTCTAAGAAAAGCGACACAACAATAACCCCCGACTTGGCTCAGATGATTTCGTTTATTAGGAATTGCTAATGGATATTGTAAAACTTCTATTTCCTGGGGATGGTTTGGATTTAACTATTCGTCATCAAACCTTGATCAATACAGCTCGTAGTTTTTTATTGGAAAATGGATACAATCCTGCCGACTCAGTGCCTTGCCCTGTATACGCTGTAGCATATCCAGCCGGTAATGGCTTGCGTTTCTATGAAGTCTATAGCTTCCTTACCGATTTAGAAACTGTAGATGTTATCAGTATTTTAGACACTGATGCTATTGTTTGTAAAATTAACGATCGGAAACTTTGTAAACAAATCAAAACCCTTTTAGATTCAGGGTTTCAAATTGAACTTTTCACGAGAGAACAGGAGAAAATCATGGCAAAACCTGAAATTCAAAAACCCAAAATTCGTTTCATTCGTAAAAAAGATAACGTCCTTGTAGCTACTATTTTCAAGGGTTCTAAGGGATTAAAACACGATTTCACAGACTGGGAAGTTTATACGAACGAAGAGCTTACTACGCTTGATAGAAAAAACACCAAACGTAAAAGTAACTTCTTGACTGAGCTACCATTGGATGGGTTTAAAACCATCAAAAAGAATCGTTATATTCGTGTCCGTTATCGGTCTGGTGATGTAGTCTCTCCTTGGTCCGATGTCTTTGTTTTGAAGGTGTCCTGATGGATATTGTTGGTTTATTAGATCCTAGCGATGGGGGTAATTTCCTTACCAAACGTACTTATTTAGATAATCGCATTATCGGTTTAATAGAAAAAACCAGCTATTCTAAAATACCAGATATTTCTAGTTATAACGGTAACTTATTTGCTGTAATCTCGCCACTAGCTAATGGTGTAAAAACATCAGAGATTATTGGTTTCATCCAGGAAACACCAGGCGTAGAACTCGTTGCGGTTTATGACGCAAGTAGTGTTGTGGTAAAAGTTACCGATAGTTCTATAGTGAATCAGTTAAAAAATAACGTAACTTCTGACCGCTTTGATGCGAGTTTCTTTACTTATACTCCACCAAGTAATCTTAGAGATGATGGAAGTAGTGTAGGTTGGGTTATCGATACACCAAAAGTAAAGTCTCATACTCTTAAGCCAAATAAACGAAATTATTCATTAGGAGACTTAACGATTGTTGCTAGTCCTTATAGCGGAACTGGTTCTCCAACAGAACCCCATGTTTTTACAGACTGGGAGATTTATAACTACGACATGGAATTAGATACATATTGGACCGTCAGGAAAGATACTAGATATCTTACTACTAAGACCTTTTTGGCAATTGCTGATTTTAACGGCTCTGGTTTTGGTAGAGCGTTAGAAGGTATCATCAATGTAAGAATACGCTATCATAGCGAGAAGGCAGTATCAGAATGGTCAGAGATCTATTCCTTACGTGTTTTACGACGTCGATAAAAAAAAACACCACCTACCCACTCCCATGGTCAGGGAGTGGGTAGGGTTAGTTTCTTATGAAGATTTTAATTTGTTGTAAAGATCTTCGATCCTTATTATGAGCTCGCCTATTTCATACAGGTATGGAGTCCTGTATCGAAGTTGTTTATTTTTCTTTATGGCGTCTCTGCTTTGCTTCAACTCTTCCATTACTTTATTCAGTTCTTCAATTTTTTCTTCTGAAGTAATTCTTCCTAACTTTGCATGTCTTTCAATAGCTTCCACTGTTTTGACCATATCAGCTATTGTATCACTAACTTCTGTAAAGACTACTGCCTTTGGTTGGTATTTTGGATATACAAAGTTTCTATCAGTAGAAACTGTAAGCCTCGTCCTTTTTTGTTTCAATAGAAGAGATATTACCTTTTTCTGCTCATCTACCTGCTGGTTTAATTTTTCTATTCTTTTTTCTAATTCTCTAATACCCATAAATATAACGATAAGACTACCGATGTATATTGTAAGAACTAGGAATATAGACAAGCTGTGCATTGCTTTATGTGCTTTCTAATATAGAGATATTCTTTGTGTGAAGGTTTATCAAGCAAGAGAAGCTCCAAGCGGTTCAAAGATGATGAGGTATATTGATATTTTTCGATAATGTAGTCAACGAGTTCAATCACGTTTCTGACCTCGTGGTAAAGTAACTACTTTTGTAACAATAATCGATAAGGCTAGTATTGTTAATACACCAACACCAGCCAGAACGATAGTAAGTAAGAACTGTAACAATTCTATCCTCCCCCCAAAATTATCAGGGGATTTAGTTTAACCTATCAGACACCAACATATTCGGGGGTTTGTAGTAGCCAAGAGTTTCCAGTATGATGTAGAATACCTTACACATATCGAGTGTAACTTTTCTGTAATCTATTGCACTGGCTATCTCTTTCGGTACGCCATGGTTTACTATAATATCGATATCCAAATATATGGTAGGTATCTGTTTCTTTTTATATTTCTCTACAAAAAATGATAGCTTATTTTGTATTCTTTTATTTTCTATACTATCTATCCATTCTCGTAAAGCAGTAATATTCGTCAGCACTGTATTGAACTTTACACAAATATAAGGAGGTTTGTTTGCATGTTGATAATCTTCAGCAAAGACTTCTTCCCAAAACATATGTCCAAAGTATGGTGTAGAGGCTGGATTGTTCAGATATTCTTCAGGATCTTTTATCTTAGCAAAGTTTAAGAAGTCAGGGTGTCCTGCCTTTAGGTAACGAATAATCTCTTCTTCTATATTTTTTACTCTTTCTAAATAGTCTCGTAGTTGTAATGGTTGGTTTGTATTGATTTTATTACAAATCTCTATCATCATGTCGTGTGCTCTATTGGTTAGAGTATCCGGTATCTTACTGGCTATCAAATGTACGCCTTTGAGTTCTAACTCTTGTTCTTTATATACATTCCCCTCTTGTACTGCTGTGTATGCGTAATAGTGTTTCGATACATTTGCAGGCGTCATTACACTCCATGTGAACTCGTTTTTCATAGCGAGTGTCTCTTTAAACTCCTCTTCTACACCCATTCCTGCTGAAAACAGTTTGTGATTATGCGACATCGTTTGTGTCGTAATAGTCATTACTGCGGCTGCCATAGCAGTACTCTCTGGTGTAAATACTAACTTCCCATCGTTGTAAAACATTACCCATTCCTGGTATGTTCCGCAGGTAGAGTCTGTATCACTAAGTAGAGTAGCTTCACGTACCATTGTTGGTAGGTAGGCAGAATTGATAGGTAGATGTGGAGTGGAACATATTGGGTATAAAATATCCTTGTATTTTTCAAACGCATTTGTTACACCTATACAAGTGGATGCAAATAAGTCCAATAACTGTGGATCATATCCAGCATAGTTGGTTCCTTTTCCTTTTAACTCATCTAACAGAATATGGGATACAAGATTTACTATACTGTGGTCTGTGTTCTTGATATCCTCTACATTACTGCTAAGTCCAGTATACTTTCTGGATAGGTCTTGTAATATCTGTTTCATAACTGTTGGGTTGAAGTTTCTAAAATGGTATAGATCTCCAGCATAGGAAAAGATAGCACGTTCTTCAGGTGTAAGTGCTTTGATATAATCATAGATCTTATTTTCATATTTCATATTTTTCCAATATTTTCTACTACTTTTCAATACGAGAGACATAACTTCATCCGGTGTAGGTTTATGAAGATTATGTCGGTTTACCATATCAGCAATTGCTTGGTTTTCCTTATATAGTATAGACATACTGATATCTATAATTACAGAGTCTGGAGTACTGTAATACCGGTTACCAGCTACCATTCTTTCTGTAGTGGCATTTCCTATTGCTGTAAGACTTCTCGTAGTAGAAGTTAATGTATAATGTGCACTGTAGTCGTATAACTCACTTCCTCGTACAGTTAAGAGACCTGACACACTATTATTGTCGCGTTTCATTACTTGTTGTAGTAGGTTATATTTTGTAAACATCTCCATGTCTCCTTTGGCTTTAGCAGGTATAGCCATATTTTTGTATTTTGCTCTACGCTTCATACGGGTTTGGATAAAGTCCACTAATAGACTTTTCTTCTCACTATGGGGAGTATAGCAGGTAAAGGATGGAGCAGAACATAATCTCTCTGTTTTCATGGAAGAGATATATCCTTCTAGATCTATCTTCCGTATTTCTTTGTCTCCCGTGGATGGATCTCTTTCATAGTAAGTAACCGTTGGGTTTCTCATCTTAGGTAAGATATTGGTCTTTACGTATTCTTCACACTCTTCTATTGGTTTGTTTTTTACTTTTGATAAATAAAAAGATAATGCTTTCGTATAGATCGGTATGGGAGACAACATACGCTGCCTCCCATACCAAATCCAATCTCTATCGAAAATACCCATCAGGTGGTTTTAACTGAAAAGTTTGAGAAACCCAACAGTCTTAAAGCATCTTTTATATCTGGTACATCGCCAGTGCCAGCATCATTGATAGTGATTGTAATAATAGTAGACTGTGTTTCCATGACGGTAGACCCGTCTATCCACTCTTGAGCAAGGACGAGTTCTTTTCCATCACTATCTCTAAACTTGATAAAGGTAAGTAATGATTCATTAGACGTAGTACCTGGTGGTAGATCGTTATAGATATTGTTATGTATCGATACTACATCCGAATATGAAAGAGCAGTCTCTAGATCGATAATACCCGTTACTTTCATGTTCTTGAATATAGCACCGCCAAGTATATTTGGACTATATGTTGTAAAGTTGTAAGTTTTGTTTAGTTCAAACATGCAAATCTCCGATCAAATGTGTTGGTCCGATCTCTCGAACACCAATAAGCTTTGCGTTCATAGTTGTCATCCATTGTAGTTTATAGAATACTTCACTGATCAACAACCACATTTGGTTTAGTGAATCTTCCGTAAGATAATCTACATATGCGTCATATATCATATCGCGGTATGATTCATAGTTGTGTTCAGTGTGTATATCGTTTTTATGATATAGATAGCTATTGAATAATGAGACTATCCAATCAAAGGCTTTTCCACTGCGAGGATCTTTGTTGATATCCATAATGGCTGATGTAACATCTGATACTGTTTCAATATCCAGAGGAATACAAACAATCATCGGAGTACAACAGTAACTACACCGTATCGTAAATTTTCATTGATGGATTTGAGAAACATTGCATCAGGTATACCGTTATCGAATATTCCAGATAGCGATAATACATGTATGAGGTCGGACATGAATGAAGTCATATCTGTTATTAGTGTTTCAAGAACCCAGTATGAATCATCTATGTCTTCTCCTTGAACTCCAGTAAATACCTCCAATGCTTCTTCTAGCCACTGTGGACTATCTATTCCATCGACGGCTACCATTGGCACTAGCGGTATGAGTTCAGTTAAAGAATAAGATAACCCATACTCATTTAAGAAATTCACATGTCTGTAAAAGATTTCTATATTGATCAAATAGTCTAGTGAAGAACGATGCGGATCATCGATATGTTTTTGCGGTAATACAAGCTGATGCATTCAGGATCCACCTCCTCGATAATGTCTCTCATGTGACTGCAAAGGATTCCAACTTCTGGATATATTTTATAGGCGTTTCCAACAGCTAGTCTATAATCCTTACTACTTAAATTTTGTCTGTAATGTATCTTGTATCCCAAGTCTTGTAAGTAAGTAGTAATAACATAAGACAAGATATCTGGTAACTGCGATGTATCGTTAAAGTGTTGTACCAGTACAGGCTCTATTGGTTCTGAATTGATCAATATTGAAAGCGATTTTTTTCCCACTCGGCAGCTCTCACATCCAGACTATAACCAACGAATAGAAAAGGATCTTTTATTACATTTGTAAAGATATAAGTATTTCTATCCTTGGTATCTTGAGCGATCTTTTCCAATAACTCGCCGTAATATCGTTCTGGATCTAACTTCTTTGATTTTAGATCATCTATAAACTCATCTTTAAAGACATCATAAAGCCAGGCATATTCTGGCACATCAGTATTGGAGAATACACCATTCTCCATCAATAATTCTTTGTATGGGTTATTTATAGTAAGTTCTCTTCGTATGGAGTTATCCAGTATTTCATAACCTCTGGCTGGATATGTTGGTTTCCTGAATAACCGAAGATTCTTTTTATGACTCTTCTTTATAAATAATTCTCCTCTTCTTGAAAGATCTCCTTCTGACTTTCTAAAGCTTTCAAAATCTGTAATAGCATTTCCAGTCTCATCAATTAACGGATCTTCTTCTGAGATAATAGGTTCTTTTGTCCCTGCAAGGTAAATGCCTTCTTTATAGGGTAATAGGTATTGTTTGTATTTCTTTTCCAATGTGTCTGCGAGGTGGCCGACTTCATATAGCCAACCACCTCGCAGTGTTATTACCTCTTCCACATAGCTTCGCGCTTGTGAAGTCCTTGGAGTAACAAACATGCTATCAGAACGGTACGTCTTCCGCAATGTAGTCTGAAAGCTCTTTGAATCGCTCGCGTATGTTTGGAAGTCTGGCGTAATCTTCGGCATAACAAATTCCATATCCGTCTTTTATTGGCGCAATTGGATCATTCGTTTTGTTTCTTACAGGAAGTTCCAATAAAGCAATGTTTGTCTCTTCCAAGTTAAAATTTTCCATCATATACCTCTCTGGTTGCATGAGGTTCTTCTTTGAAGTTGTAGAAACAAAGTTCCCATCTTGTAATAGATAGATATACTTGGATTCTATATCGTCAGGATCCGGGAGGTCGTCGTAATCGGTGCGTAAGAGGATATATTTCCCTCTTGTAAGCTTTCTCCAACCATCTAGAGAGTAATCGAATACTACATTTTTATAACCCTGTTCTCGAAACCACTTATTCATGTCTGCTTTACTATCGAAATATTTGATATTGTTTTTTTCCTCTGTGATATCCACTACAGTAACTGGTATTGGATTCCATACTACTTCTCCAAACGTTATACGTACTAACGGCTCCCATTTCAGATTCTTGTAATAGTTATTGGATGGATTTCCATCAATATGTTTTGCCACTACCATATGGCGTTTGAACTCTGTATTTGGTTTTAGATAAGTATCAGCAACAAGTTCATGTACGTAAAATCTATAACCACATTGTAATTTGACATACACGTATCCGTGTGTGTTTGTTTGTGGTGTAAGGTGTTGTTTGGATATGGTGTCATATACTTCCCCGTTTTCACTGACAGTAAGAAAACGGTACTTGGGATGTTGTGTGGTCATGTTGTTTCTCCGGAGATTATTGGACAGTTATTATATATATTAAAGGAACAAATCAATTTCTTGATGAAAATTTGGAGACATTGGTCGTGATAAAATCGTTCATTGCTACAATTTTACTACTGATTACAACAAATGCTTATGCTGACATTATATTAATACAATCACCTATTGGAGATGATGTATCGATAGGTACAGCCACTGTAATCAGCGATAGACTAGCTATTACCAACAAACACGTAGTAGGGGATAAGATAGTAATGGCGTGGGTACGAAAGAAAGGACATCGAGCCATCAAAGTACTTGCAAAAGATCCGAATAATGATATTGCCTTGTTGGAGGGAGATTTTAAAGGCGTCAAACATACCAAATTCAAAGAAGCTTCAGAGGGTTCTGGAGTGGCACTTGGATACCTGGATGGTGTAAAACACAAGACATATCCTGGAGATTATTTTGTGGATTCAGGGTTCTTGTATTTCAAAGGTTCTATCTATCCGGGTCAGTCTGGTGGAATCATCAAGGATGAAAAAGATGGAAAGGCTGTTGGTGTTATTATGGGAGTAGCCAGGGACAAGAATACCTGCATGGATAATGGTTCTGTTGCCGTACCTTCCCATATCATAAAAGCCTTTATAGAGAGGAGTTTAAAAGAAAGCAGTGGTTCAAAATATCTTCCGAAAGCCATAAAACCAGTTTTTATTTCCGAATGAAAGCACTCTTCGAAGCCGTCTTTTTTAGTAATGATACAGATAGTAATAGCAAAGAAAAAACTGTCGTAATTTTCGATCCTGAAATACGTGAAAAGGTAAGGGAGTTTCTGAAAAAGAAATATCCGATCATTGGAGTAGACAAAGAACTTTATAACAAAATCGCTGAAGTCAATTACGAAGAATTTGACAAAGTAATCATGTTCACTAAACCACAAGAGGTCTTGAAGGATATTGGAAACTATAGAAGAATCTCAGATAAGTGCGGACTTTGTCTGGTATTCGAAGAACCCCCCGTCGGTTCTTTACGAAAGGCTATTTCAGGATTTTCAGATGTCGAAATACTCTAATCTCATAGAGTTCTTTAATAAGAATCTATCAAATATAACTTTTGATAAAGAACTGGCCACACGTCTACGTCTATATAAGTACGGATGGATAAACAAACTCGATGACAATGGTCTGTTTCTAGGAAGTAATCTTACTGGGGTTTTTAACCCAATGTATACAGCTTCTGATGTTAGATCCTTCTTCAACGATGTGTTGTTCGAGGAACGAGATACTTTACAACAGGAAGTATACAAGGTAAGAGGTATAGATAAGTCTAGAGAACACAGTAGTAATATATTCAATATTACAATTATGTGGCTTATTAGAGGCTTCTTGAATGCAAACGATCAAGAAGCGGCAAGGGATGCATATCTGTTATTTGCTTATAGAACATTCGTATCCATACATTGTCGGTATTTTAAGTACAACGTTAGTAGAGAAATAGCAGAAAGCGTGGTTCTTCATATGTCTAACAAGTTCCTTGTAAAGAAACTGGGTTCTTGGAATGATGTATTTATTTATAGAGCCAATGACTTTATTGATAGAAAAGGATTGAATTATCCAAGAATAATGAAGTTTAAAACAGAGGATGTTGTTAGAAGTATCAATGACGGAAATGGTAGATTGAAGTCTGCTTTATTACAAGTCTATGCTTTAACAGTAGAAGTAGCCAACAAAGGAACCAAGGTAGAGATTTCATCGAATAATAAGATCGATGAGGAAGGTGATGTTAGTGTTAAGGATATCACCACTGGCTTAAATAGTCAGGTTGATGATATATTTGCTATTCTTGCAGACAAAGCTCATGCTGTTGATCTGGTATACATACGTACTGTAATAAAGATAGTAAAAGGTGCTTCACGAGAAAATGATCTCAGGAAAATGATTAACTGGCTAGCTGATAATATTCATAGCTCCAAATCTACGGAAGTCGATCTGAGAGAGTTAGTAAAGTCATCGATGAGTATTACTTTGGACTATATACAAAAGAAGGGATATACAGTTATTAACTCCTCTAATGTCATAAATGTCACTATCGATGTAAAGAACCTATGGTCCATACGGCGGATAGAACACAATCAACAGGAAATAAAAGAACAATGGATCGAGCTAATTAGAAAAGTTACCAATAAAAAGTCGAAAGCCTTTCTGAACTCAATGGCAGTCGCGACGGTAACTTATCTTTTCTTGAAAATGACTTACAAGTAGAAATCCCGGAGAAACAACATGGCAATCCTTTTTGAAAAGGATTGGGTAGAGAAACACCCAGAAGCTATCATACACGAAAATACTAGGAATGAATCATTTCTAAGACTATCTGCAAAATATGAGAAGATGGGAGTAAAGAATAGCAATTTTATTCTTGCTCTTCATGATCCTTCTCTAAAGGATGTAGATCCATTTGCTCCAGATCTCGATACAGAGACAATAACACGAATACTGGTAGAATTGAAAAATAACCCATGGTACTATATTAGAGAAGTAATGCGTATACCTGCTATATCCAGTAATGAACCTATCTTCTTTAGAGCAAACAGAGCTTCTATAGCTATCTATTGGCTATTCTTTAATCATATTACCACCATAGTAGTACAACCAAGACAGACAGGTAAAACTGTAACTACTTGTAGTCTGATGAGATATCTATTAAACATACGTTGTACAAATACCAATATGAATTTGCTTACATTATCAGAAGCACTTAGACAGGAGACGATAGAAACTTTAAAGGATATCGAAGATGAATTTCCTTATTATTTACAAATTACTACAAACGAAGATAGCAATAACAACTACATGATTACTGTAAAGGCATTGAATAATGTCTATAGAGGATTTCTACCTCAGAGATCCATTAAAGCAGCATACAACGTAATGCGTGGTCATACAGCGCCGATATTCCATATTGACGAGGCAGCTAACCTTTATAACATAGACATTACGATGCCAGCAGCACTAGCAGCGGGTACAGCAGCTAGAGATATTGCAGCCTCACACGGAAATCCATATGGAACTATTATTACGTCAAACGCAGGAAGAAAGGACGATGGTAGTGGTAAGTTTATATATAACTTACTTTCCAATGCTATGGTTTGGACAGAGAAAGTGTTCGACTGTGCGAACCTGGAGGAGTTGGAAGAAACAATTAGAAAGAATAGCAATAACAAAAGTCTAATGGTAAATGCTACCTTTAGTCATAGACAGTTAGGTTACACAGATGAATGGTTAAAAGAGAAGATAGAACAAGCAGTAGCTTCAGGTGAAGACGCCGAACGAGACTTCTTGAACAAATGGTCTAGTGGTAAAGTAAATAGTCCTCTGAGCAAAGAGGATAATGAAAGAATACGTAACAGTGTTATACAAGACTACTATGCAGAGATAGGAACCATAGGCACCTATATTACTCGTTGGTATATAAAGTCAGACATTATAGCAGATGCTGATAAGAATGGCGGTATTATTATTGCTGTGGATTCTTCGGATGCTGTCGGGAATGATGATATTTCTTTAGTCGTTCGTAGTGTAATCGACGGCAGTGTAATTGCAGCTGGAAACTATAATGAAACCAATTTGTTTACCTTTTCAGAATGGTTAATGACTTGGTTTACCAAATATGAACGAATGATGATGATTATAGAAAGAAGGTCATCTGGAATGATGATCATGGATGCGTTAGTAACTATGATGATAGCAGAAGGAATGAATCCTTTTAGAAGGTTATTTAATTGGATAGTACAAGACTTGGATAGTAATAGAGCATTAGGAAATGAAGTCTTATCGAAATCGATACATAATAAATCGGAACTCTATAGTAAATACAGGAAGAAGTTTGGATTTGCTACTTCAGCATCTGGAAGAGCCAGTCGCGATGCCTTATACGGAACAACACTTACTCAAGCAGTGAAATATACCGGAAGCACGGTAAGAGATAGCGTTCTAGCAGATCAGATACTTGGATTGGTTACCAAGAATGGACGCATAGACCATGCGGATGGTGAACACGATGATATGGTAATTGCATGGCTTCTATCATATTGGGCTATGACACAAGGAAAACATCTGAAAGAATACAATATAGACACCTTGAGTATTATGAGAAATAGACCAATGGAAGCTACCACGAATAAAGAAGATTTGTACAAGGAAAGACATGTCAACAAAGTAAGAAATGAAATCGCTTCTATAATAAAATCTATGCAGAAGGAAAAGAATCCTTACTTATTAAAGATACTGGAGAAGAAATTGAAAATTGGTATGGAAGAGTTGAAGAAAGCGGGGGCTATTGAGGAATACTCGATGGCTGAGTTGGTCGAGAGGATAAAGAACGAGCGATGAGTAATAAACGAGATCTCGTAAGTTTTATTAGCCACGAATATGTGGAAAGCGATGCTGTAGATATTAACGGTCTTACAGCAAATGATTTTCTAAAGATGACAGATTTATTGGAAGCTATCAAAGCAAGTAAGCAGTCGATAGCCTTTATCAGAAGACCAACATTGGCTGTACAAGTAGTTGGTGGTCAGTTGAGTGCTCAGTCTAGTCCCTATCAAACCACTGAATATTGGATAGGACCACATATTGGTACTGTATGGCAGTTGGCTTCAGATTTGGAATTCCAAAACATAGTAGAGGAAGCCACAGTGACGACTGGTGATTTGTATTCATATACGTTCTCTACTACCACTCCGGGAGATTATTATGTCCGTGTCAAATACACCAGTGATCCAGAACACGGTCTCTGGTCAAATATCGAGCCGGTGACTCTATGAGCAATCTTCCTTGGTTTTACCAGGATATACCGGACTATACAGTTCCAAACGACTTTACAGAGTTAGAGGGTGGATCTCTGGATGATTTAGTCCGAGCACAAGCTATCTCGTATCTCACCAATGAAATCCTTAGACCTCCTATAGATGAACCAGTTATCAACCTTCCAACGAATCAAGCAGAACTTCATACTGGTGGAATTTTAGAACTGAACATATCCATATCGGATTACATTCATAGTACGACATTCAATGGACCGCATACTGCAACGACTTATCAAATTGGTGCAGATGAGAATTTTATAAATGTACTAGAAGAGGATCTTAGTAATACTACCGATCTTACCGCAAAGACATGGACTGGTTTATCACTGCCTTTGAATAATTGGTTTTATCTTCGTGTACGATATGAGTCCAATTATTACACTTCACGCTGGTCAAATGTAGTCTCTTTTAGGTTCGTGTCATGACAAAACAACGTAATAAACACAATATGGATCTGTTCTTGAAGAAATTCAAGGTACCGGGTCCAGGTTCAGCCGCCACGCTAAATGGATATCGATACGAAGAGTTCGTAACAAGATTGGGCTTTATAGAGCTTGAAAGACTATTTGATGCTCCTACTGCAAAGATAGGAAAACCACTACTAAAAGGCTTTACAGATGGTATAGATTTAACAGGCTCTCCTATTATACCATTGCAAGTAGGGAAGCCAAACAAAGGTGACGGTATTGAGGATGTTTCTTTAGAGATCCGTGTATACAACTGTCCAGAAATGGATGACACTTGTTTGGTCTATAATACAATAAAGCCTGAAAATCCATTGGAGATCTATGATATTGCTGGCTCAGCTATTGCAAGTAGTGGGGATCCAAAACAGACATATTATTTGGAAGTTCGATGGGTAGAGAATGGAGGGAACTGGGCTTCTACATGGACAGAGGAAGTCTCGTTTGATTATGAAGTAACCTTCAGTGTAGATAAACCACAAATTCTATACGAGAGTTATAGATTTGTACAGGCGGATGACTATGCTCCGGCTGGAGGATGGACTGGTGCTCACACGAAGAGTGATTGGGAAGTCTCAAGCACTGGCGATATGACCAATATCGTCTTTACTTCTTACGATGATCAAATCAACCTTACGTCAATTGTTCTTGACACATTGACACAAGGCTATGATTATTGGGTACGAGTAAGATATAAGTCTGGAAGTCTCATTAGTCAGTGGTCCGATCCTTTCCAGTTTCATGCTGAAGCATTTATTGTAAGACCTGTAATCCTCTATCCTACAAATACAAACGAAGGTACAAATAGCATAGTCGTATCGGAACACGATAATGTAAATACACCATACCCAGATCCAGAAATGATAGTAGAGTATCGGTTTTCTGACGATAATGGTAACACTTGGAGTAACTGGTATAATATTTTATACAGCTACAATGCCGATGGTATTTATGATGTATATTTAGATAGAACTGCTACTAACACACCAGGTGAAGTAAGGATATGGGAAACAAGGTGTAGGTATAGAAAATACACAGGACCCAATCCATTGGATTTTGTATATTCTGCCTGGTCAAATACAGTACAAGTTACAGTAGATGCTAGTCAATTATTAACGACTGGTCCTTATGTTCAATTTGCAAATACTGGCCCTACTGGATATAGAGCTAGAATTACTGGAGGTGCACACTTTACAGCCACACAAACCGATAAGATAGAGTTTGAATTTTATACAGATAGATCCCTTCAGAATTTAGATAACAAATATATCGGACCAAGTACTGGGATAGGTGCGGATTGTTATACTGCACCATATTGGCAATATGAGTATTTTGGCTCTGTTAGACATTGGTTCCCAGCAGATACAAAGCTTTATGTCAGATCAAGGAGAGCTTTATCCACAGGAGGATATGGTTGTTGGTCTGATGTACGAATAATGGATCTTACAGGAAAGTTCTATCCCGCATCTCCAACTATGGTAGATCCGGTAGATGGTGCTGTAAAGAATAACGGACTGTTACAGATGACAGCGCTTACAGGAATTTCTACAGACGAGCGCGATCCTCTCTATATAAAAGTAATTGGTTTGGATGTAGAACTGGGAACACAACAAAACCCAGATGGTAGTCCTAATCCCAATACAGAAAATATATTTTATCCACACACAGATATGGCAACAGCAAATAAATATATTACTGGAGAGTTAGTAGCAGGACAGCAATACTATGTTAGAATGAAGTACCACTCGTTCCCGGAGTTACCGACAGGAAGTTGGTCAGATACCGTATCCTTTACAGTAGATCCGACTTATACAAACACATACACAATACGTAATGATTTTACTATCGGTGGTGAAACATCTATTGGTATACCGACGACACCACTCTATACTCATGCTGACTTGATAATTACACCTCCACCAGATAATCCACGATACTATGGCAAGATGCATATATACATAAAGGATAGTGCAGGAAATGTTGTATATCACAAAACACCTGACCAGGATTATTATCCGTATGATCATACACAATTACAATTTCATCAACATGACAATACAAAAGCATTGACGATAAATGAACAGTATACGATTTACTATCGGTATGCCAGACCGATATTCAATGCTACTACAAATGATAAAGCTTCTCCATGGCAGTCTAGAACATTTACACCAACGGTAGGAAGTATTACAGTACAAGAACCAACTTTGACAAACGGTGGTGCTATAATTGGATTCGATACGGATGACGAAGTTATATTTACCGTAGATGCGGTTAGAGTAGGATACGCAACATCAGCATTCAAGGTAGTTATGTTCGATGCTTCCTCACCTGGAGAACCCCAGATTAGAAGTTCTACTTCACAGGGTTTCAGTGTAGATGGAAGTTATAATCGAATAGATTGGGGTGCTACGATATGTTATAACCAGGATAAGAAAAGGGTGGAATTTCACTCTAGTAATCAGGGTCCTGTTCCGAATAACTTCGTAGCATACTACCACTATGATACAGATACTTGGTCTTATAACAACGGTAATCTCGATACCTTTGTAGGAGGCAGACTCAATACTGCCGCGACAGGATACAATAAAGTATATCAAACAACTTACATAGCAGGCGGTAGAAGACACGATACCGGATATGATGGTGGAAACACCCTAATCAAACGACCAATGAATAGCACGAATTATAGTTATATGGATCCTCTCCCATTACCGAAGTATGTATTTGGTTTATTACACACATTATCAAATGGAGAAATGATACTTCATGGAGGAAATCATAGCTGGAGATACCCACAATATAATTCAATAGACAAGATATTAAAAATAAGTCCAGCAGCACCAACTGGATCACAAGTCGTTATACAACAGACATTACCAGAACCTTATTATAATACACCTGGTGGTCTGTGGGATGATACTAAACTTTTTCATCCCGCTGTCCCATGGAAAACCGGTGGTTTGAAAAGTAAATTTGTTACAATCTATGACTTTACTACAGATACCTGGGACTACATCTATTTTATGGATTATGGTTATTGGAGGTTTGGTGTAGGAGGTCTTCGTGTAGGAAATCGATTCTTCTACAACTATCTCGGTCCGAGAAAAATCACTATCGGATAAAATATCCCACCCACTCCCATGAATTGGGAGTGGGTGGGTATAATACGTTAGATCCGATAATCGGAAATTAGTTGTTCAAAGGACTTTATCCATTCTTTTTCTAATTGTTTCATACGAAGACTATTTACTGCGTTCATGATGGTGGTTCTTTTATAAATCGGTACTTCCATTGCGATCCGCAATAATGAAATAAAGGTAGGAGGATGCATTAAAGCCGCAGCAATATTTTCTACCTGATTGAACCCAAACCATCCTCTAGCGATCAAAGATACCAAGAGATCAGAGGTAATGTTCTTCATCTTGCTGGAACATTTCGTTATATTCAAGATAAAGTCCTCAAGATGTTTTGTATTTCTTGTAAGACCATCCGCATATTTTATAGCATCTGTGGCACTAATAGGTAGTTTATTCGAAATCTGTATAACGCCTGCCTGATGATAATCGTCATCTACGTTTTCAACAAACAATGATCGATAGTAGAGGTATGCAGCAATACGAAGTTTCATGCGTTCTTCTGCGTCTAAATTATAGGCATAAGATAAAGCACCAGATATCCATTGTGCATATACATGCTGATCAAAATTGTTTAATGAAATAATACTTTCCGTACTTTCCACCCAATCCATAGTGGTAATCAGTTTGTACATGGCGTATTTGAATTCTGTTTTATTAGATATTAGTTTTTCAACATCCAGTATAGGAAGTATAGCTCTCTTTACGAAAGGTCTGATATCAATACAAGCATACGTAGATTTACCATGTTCTTTTAGATACGTATGTGTAAAACTTGGAATTGCAGACTCTCCGGGATACCATCCAGAAATTGCATATGGTTTTATCAAACCAGACCTAAGTCCAAAGATTTCCATATCTGGAAGTTCATGGAGAAAAGCCTGTTGTAATTCCTTGTCTACCTTTGACATATCAGTAAGTTTTAGTACGGGAATATCGTAAGCGGTTCTGTAGATCACGGCGAAAAACTCCAGATGAATATCAAGAAATCTATTAATACTTTAATCTTTGAAATTAAGTTGAGCAAGCTCAATCGCTATAACTTTCGTTTTTTCACGTGAAAATTGGGAAAATAATCCATGGTATCTAGCATAATCAATGCCAGTCCCACGGTAGTTGATTTAGGTCGTGATGACAAGTCTACCCGAGTAGTTCCGGTAGAACCGATACCACGTCCTACACATCTGCCGAAGTTTTGGTTGTTTACAGAAAAAGGACCCCTTGGTCCTCAGCTTGTAAGTAGCGCGGCTGCAAAACAAATGTACGGATCTGCTAGCTTTGATCCACTTAAACCTTATTATAACCATGCATCTTTATTTGCTACCTCTATTATGGCAGAGGGAAATATTTGTATGTTGGAGAGGGTAGTTCCTGCTGACGCTGTCGTAGGTTCCCTTATCCTTTGGTGTGAAGTAGCTGATGAAACCCTTACAGTTTATCAAAGAGACCCTGCTACGGGCAAATATATCCTCGATAGTAATGGAGATCCGCAAGCCGATACTGGCGCACCCGCAACCACTCTGAATGGTAAAGTTTTACGGTGGAGATTAGAAGCACATACTGCTACAAATATTGATAACGATTTCGGCAACCTGTCCTCACAATCAGGTAGTGTTTTAACCAATAGTACCGAATATCCTATACTTGAACTCAAAGCCAAAGGTCCTGGTGCATTTGCCAACCTGGCCGGTATTCGCATTTACCCTGCAAAGGAGGAAGAACTTCCTTCCGGTTTTATTACCAAATCCGGTGTATTTCCGTATTGGATCGAAGTAATTCGTAAGCCTGATGCGGCTTCCAGTGCAAAGACTCTGGCCAATAACTTTGGTGAAGGTCGTACGCTGTTCAGCTTCGAACCCAATAGCATCAACGGTGTTACTACTGCCGAGTTGGATATCGAGAAGAAATTCCTATCTTGGTATGAGAATAGTGAAGATCCGAGATATCCTCTTACTTACAGTGACTTCGGTGAAATAAACGTATACCACACGAATATTTCGACGATACAAGCGTTGATTCACCAGGAAATGCAAGATGCAAAAGCAGCATTATCTCCTGGTGGTACAAACTATTGGAACGATGCATGGTTTGATTACGATGCAGCGTCTACCAGTACTGATGTAGATCCACTTAACAATATTCTTACACTTACCAGTACAAAAGGTGCTCCGTATTCTGGTGCTGAGTTGGCTACAGGTGCAAATGCTGGAATTTACTTCAGCAAGACTACAGATAACCTCATGGCTAACGGCGTCGATGGTACCATGGATAATTCTACCTTCGATAGCCTGGTATCTGCTAAAGCATTGGAATATCTGGATCCAAATAGTCGTGTACAAGACAACGCAATCAATGTAGAAAGTATCTTTTATGATTCTGGTTTCGGAATGCAAACCAAGAAGGACTTGATGAATGTCCTCGCTATTCGTAAAGATACTTTCCTGGCACTTACCACTTATATCGATGGGAATCCAGCTCCGTCTATTTCCGATGATATGGCTACTGCTACATCGTTAGCTACATCACTGGCTGGTTTTCCTGATAGTGAGTTCTTTGGTACAAAAGTATTCCGAGCTATGATCGTAGCTCAAACTGGTTTTGTACGGAACCATACTTATACTAAACGTACTCCTCTCCTGTTAGAGATGGCTATCAAGGCAGCTCGGTACATGGGTGCTGCTAATAGCAAATGGAAAAATGGCGCTGGTTTTGACTATGCACCTGGCAACATTATCGACCACATATACAAAATCGAAGCAGACTTTATTCCTGCCAATACGAAATATCTTATGTGGGATAAACAACTTGTATGGGCACAGCCGTTTGATAGGAAACGCTATTTCTTCCCAGCAGGTCAAACCGCATATGATAACGATACCTCGGTATTGAACAACTTTATTACAGCTATGGCTGCTGTAGAGCTGGATAAAATTGGTTGGGATGCTTGGAGGAATTTCACAGGCGTGTCGTCTCTTACCGATGCTCAGCTCTCTCAGCGTGTAATAGAATACGTAAATGATCGTGTCAGAGACAAATTCGACGATCGATTTGTTGTCATTCCAGAGGCTTTCATGACAGAAGCAGACGCCCTGAGGGGTTATAGCTGGACGCTGGTTATCAAGCTGTATGCGCCAAACATGAAGACTGTGGAAACCCTCAAGATTGAGACTTACCGCATTGGCGATCTCGGAGCATAGGAGTAAGAAATGGGTAGAGTAACGAATGCAATATTAACGGATAAGGCGTATAACCAATCCGAAACACCCATGCTCGATCTTGAGTATGGTGGTATGTTTGGCTGGTCGCCGAATCTTACGGAATGGGTTAGTAACCAGGCTTATATAAATCGAGACATTATCTGCTTTGTATTGGAAGCTCCTAGGTTCTTCCAACTGATGCCTAATCCTGATAAATGGATTTCATCGCTGAAGGCGTTGATGGAAGTACACACATATACGATAGAAGGTCTCAACATGGGTCTTACGGTAGATACAGAAGAGCATCCTGTCGGTGGTGCCGGTGAGATGATGGAAGAGTACACTAACGTAACTCGTGCACGTAGTCAGGTATCGACCACAGTGCGTGAGAAATACGGTTTACCCGTATCGAACTTTCTGTACAACTGGATCGTATACGGCATGATGGACCCGGATACCAAATATGCCCTTTCTGGTACACTTCCTGAAGCTCCTGAGGATGCTCTGGCAGATTGGTACACAATGACATGTCTCTTTACTGAACCGGATCCGACACATACTCGTCCGTTGAAGTCCTGGATCGGTGCAGGGATGTTCCCGAAAAACACCGGAGACATCATAGGTCGTAAAGCACGCACAGACGGTGGTAGTGGTATCGAGATCAATATCGAATGGACTGGTATCTATCAAAGCGGGCGCGGTCCTAACAAGCTGGCTCAGAAGCTGTTAGATAGCATTAATCTGATCGGTGCGAATCCGTATACCAAACCTGCATTTGTGGATGATATACATCCTGATATCAAGGCTGCTGAAAATGGATATGTCAAATCGGTAGAAGACTCCAAAGATTAAAAAAAAAATAAAGAACCCACCCACTCCCGATCCATGGGAGTGGGTGGGGTATTTTACCCAAAAGCGAGTTCCCCCGCTTCTAGCATCATCTGCTGGTCCTCGTCGTGCTGGAGAGATAACTTTCGTATCTCTTCATTTTGAAATTCGGTTCGGTTATGGACCATAAACAGCAGTTGTGTCCGCCGGTTAAAAATCTCCAATAAGAGAGGAGACCCTGCGAGAATGTCCTTATAATCATCCTCTCGCGAAAGGATGTCATCAAAGACATGGATGTTCCAATCTTTAGACCCCCAAAAGTCTGGGAAGAGAATGTTTCTTGAAACCAGAACTTCTAATTCTTTGGAAAGTTTAGTTAGTTTTGCTTCGATGTTCATAATTTGTCTCCTACCTCTAACTATAAAAAGAATAATACAACAACACCTACTATTATATATACGAATACATAAAATCAATTTAAAAAAACTAACCCACCCACTCCCAGTCTATGGGAGTGGGTGGGTAATTGATATTTAGCAAAGCAAGTCGGTAAGCTTCAGGCTTTCTGTTACCTTGTTGACATTAGAAGAACAGTGGATAGTGTAAAGAGGACCAAGGAGTATATTGGCTTCAGAAGGTTTGACCCCTGGATATGTCTCTGTGATAGTCAATGCCAATTTTGGTTGCTTTTGGTTGGTGGCGGGCAGCAACTTCAGATAACCGCTGATATCCTGGAGACTGAGGTTTGATGAAGACATGTAGTCATTCAAGGCTTTCTGTGACATAAAGCTATATTTTATTCTAACAGACGTACCTTTTTCAGGGTTAAGTCCAGTGCCAGTAATGAGCTCGTGACTTTCACCTTCTCCGTCTAGCTTCGGTTGGTAGACGACGACAATAGACGAGGTAGTCCCGTCAAGATAGAACGCAGTTTCTTCATGAACTGTTTTAGTGTATGGTGAAAGCTCAAATGAGTATTTTGGTCTGATGATGAACATGTTGTTTCTCCGGAAATTGTTAACTGCAAAGTGCCGTCGGAATAGTTTCGCATTTCTGCATGTCCGATGGGGTTTACGAAACTATCATATGCGTTATAGTATGTTATTAAAGTTATTATGGATTCAGCAGGTATCGTCGCACCTGTACTCATCATTAACCTATAAGGTTTCGTAGGTATAGTAGTAGTTGGTTTTGGAATGGCGTATAGGAAAGTCGTAGTATTTCCTTTAGTTCGTTTGCTAAGAAGTTCTCGTTCCTTCCATGTCTTCATTCCGTCCAAGGAGTAGATAATCTTGTTGTCGTAGAGAGAGTAAAAGATATCGAATTTATTCAAGGGAAGTCACCGTGTGTTCATCTACCTTAAAACCATACTTATACACGCAATTATCCTTTTTTACGATTCTCATAAACTTATCCGTGTTATGATCCTTATAGACAATACTCCATCGCGTATCATCATCGTAGTGTTTTTCTATAATCGTTATATTGTATGGAAGATATTTGGCTATATCGGGTTCGACTTCTATTGACACAAACACGCCTCGATTTCAAAGATTTTTAGGAGATCCAACATATGCCTCGTTCCTGGTGATTTTCCATCCCAAAAAACAACAGCTTCATCACAGTTCACACCCATCCAAACATTCCTAAAATATCCAGCAGAAGCATTATACGTATAACCAGATTTGGTAGTACGTACACGTTTGAAAGGCGTGTTTAATACAGACCATGGTGCCTTTAGAACAACAACGTCTATTCCATTGTCTGTTGTATACTGTTCAGCAATACTGTCTACTCCATCAGCACCTCCGGATAAAATTACAGTATCTTCTGTAATTTTATCCGATAGAGCTTTATATATCTTATCTTTATCTGTAATAGAGCGACTACCAGCCACTAACAATACTTTTCCTTTTAGCATATCATTACGTTCCCACCCATCTGGTAGAACTATATTTTCAGGTGCTCGATAGAATAATGGTTTAATGAGTTCTTCTGGATATCCAGCTAACCCACAACCTATTTTTGTAAGCAAGAATTCTAGCTCTGAATGTTCTCCAGCAAACTTTAAAAAATCCAGAACGTATTTACCGATTGTACCCAAAGGTAGTGTTTGCAATTTTTTGTCTTTTGTAGGAATGGCGTAAGTCTTCCCTTGCAGACCGACAGCTTGGCCGTATACAGCCCCAAAAGAATCGACTGCTTGCTTGGCAGCGCCTCGTCCATGTCTACCAGCTAAGTTACTACCAAAGACAAAGATTTGGTTTTCTGATAAGTGTTTTATCAACGAAAAGAACCTCCTAAAATACCCTACCCTATACCTAGGTATAGGGTAGGTGGTAAAAACGCCTCAGAGAGCCTCTCAGAGGCTCCTAGAGGCATGTTTGAATAGGTGACTAGCTGTCTTTCCCCAACAACTTTTTGGCATAGGAATCCAGGTCGGCCAGATATTCCTGTTCTTCCTCGGAGATATCTGACTTCACTCTGGTCAGTATCCTTCCGTTCTTTAGAGTAACACCTTCTATTTCGTATATACCAGAGACGTCGATACTTACCGCCGCTTTTTTATCCTTGTGCTTCTGCTGTAGATTGATGGTAGCAGCCGCTGTAACTCCGCGTAGAGCATCTTGAAATTCTTTTACCTTCTTCAGTGTAGCTGGTGTAATACCTTTTGGAAGGTTTTCTTTTGTAAGCTGAATTGTAGCGTGTACTCTCTTGTCTGTCTCGGTAATCTCTACCGGGGTATTTGGCGTTAGGGTATCTACGATCTCCTTTACAGTATCAGGAGCCTTACCGAAGTATTTTGCAATGATTGGATTTTTAGACATGTCGTTTCTCCATGGAAAAAGAAGGTGAGTCAGTTATGACTCTAGACTAATATATAGGAACAAGATGAAAGGATTTGCGAGAGGGGAATAGAACTCCCTACCCGTGGAAGGGTAGGGAGTAGGAGGAAGATAGAAGGTTACCACTTCTTCCAGATCTTATTTGGATTGGAAGACGGAATATCAATGCTTTCTAAGAATTCTTTCGATTCTACACTGATGCTATCAGCGGCCATGTTCTTGGCATAGTCTACCATTCCTGATGTCACCATGAGTTCGTATTCTGTATCTATATGTATGGATTCCAACCCAGGACTATCCCACTTCGTAGCATTTGCTATACCGGGTTCTGTTACAAAATCCCAACATATGATATCTTTGTAGTATTTATAAATCGTACCTTGTGACATTTTATCATTAGTAAAACTACGCACTGAGAATGCCGCATTGATCGATGGAGTTTTTAAATACTCCTCCAGAGATTCTTTATACGGTCCAGTAGGTTTTACTTTACCGATAATAGCTACTATTTTACTATTCTTCTCACCAAGAGGTTTATAGTTTTCCTCTAACCACACTTCCTTGATATGTCCACAGTGGTTCTTTTCTTCTATTCGAAGTACTCTCACGAACCAATCCCTGTCAGTCATTCCGGGTTCTCTTTTTGGATGACCCATTTCCATATACATATGTCCGTTCTGTATACGACGTTGTAAGATACTATTGGGTTCAAACATTTCTCGATTGCCATCCAATGGATAGAAACAATTCGAGCTATTCAATACGTTTAAACCTCCCAATACGACAGTGTAATACCCTTCACTATCAGGTTTAAGAACACCTTTCTTATCAGGCGCTTTGGTGGTAAGACGAGATACAGCAATATAAACAGGACTATTTGACAAAACGTTATCTCCGAATTAAATCTTCAACTTTTTCAACACTTTCAGCAGGATGTATCAGTGCGGCTCTTACACCTTTTTTCATGTAAGAACCTAATAATTTGTTTGTGGTATTCTTAAAGGCATAGTAGACATTTGATAACCCAATCCATATTGGTTTACCAGTAAACTTTTGCAAATGTCGTATTTCCTTTGTTCTATCATCTGGATCTCTAGCCATTGTAGATATCATGGCTTCAAATCCTACCAAGTTATTAGAAACAGGACTATCGGCATGTGTTTTTGAAGTCTTAAACAGGTTTATACCGAGGTCTTCATACTCCATAAACCAAGGTACATTCCCATTAATCAAAAACTCATTGATAACAGGATAGATGACCTCATCATTCTTTACTACTTTAAGATTTTGTATTACTGTCGATCCTTTATTGAAATGTAATTCATAATACTCTTTATCATCTACTAATATTTCCTCTACAGCATCAGGAAGAAATATTACCATACTGAGTAAGTTTATTACGGAATATACTTCATCATCCAGTACAATAGCGGCGCATAATAGACTAGAAATAGTATCTTGTACTTTTGCTAGCTTTACATCTACATATCGTTTTGGAATATGGATAGTAATATCGTTATCCGTAAACAGAGAATTATTCTTTTCTGTCAGTATCTTTTTAATTCTCTCCGGGTCCCTCCGGAGAGTGTTTGATGATAGAGTCTTCACACCAACTCAATGTGTTCCAAGCAATATCCTACGACATATTTCATAGATGCTAATGCAGCAGCATCTTCAGGTTCCATGGTAGGATAATGCTCTGCAAATTCTTCCATGTATTCAAAGAACTGCTTTGCTTTCGTATATGGAAAACGATACTCCATAAGAACTTCCATTATTATCTCATCGAGCTCCAGACTAATCTCATCGACAGAAATATTATCCAGCGCTTTTCTAAGTCTGGGCAATGCTTCCTTTACAAAATCTCCATTTGTATAGGTTTCACGCAATGCGAGTTCTATATCATCCGCGATACGTATATCTGATACCATTACGTCTTCCATAATACGTTTTAAAGCGTTCTTCGAAACCGCTTTATTTTGGTTACTTGCCATCAGATAGTACCTTTTCCATATATTTACCAACTCATCCTTGTTTTTAATGATGGATTCAATGGTACTATACCTTCTATCCGTAGAAGAACTCGACACAATAGCTCCATACACTGCATCGATAGGGTGTTCATCCTTCAGATAGTCTTCGAGTACTGCATTATAAACATAGCCTGTATTATCCCGAACCGATGCCAGCAGTATCCCTTGTTTTACTCGTCCCAAATAAATCCGTATAATAACACCAAGAATACTATCGGTATAACGAATAATTTGTTTCATTGTTTTGTTGTATGTAGCACTATCACCAGTAAATGCATTAGGCGGATTGAGCAGATATGCTTTTGCTAACAAGTTGATAAGAAGTACTTTCTCACTATTACCTACTGAGATTTCTTTTCTGAGTTCTTTCCAGTTATACCCATCCGGAGTAATTGATGTAAAATACGTATCTGAGATATTCCGCAGTGTGTCTGCTGGTACCTCGGAAAGATATGTATGGAGCTCATCATAAGGGTAGAGTTCTGATGAGGTTAAACCATTCAGAGCCTTACGAATGACATCTATGGAAATACTGTTTAATGTAAGACGCGTTTTAATCGTTTCATTTGTAGGTCTATATGTGTGTTGTTTATAAAAATCCAATACATTTGGATACTTCATGATCTCCGGAATATCCAATAATTCCATTCGTACGATATTCGTGTTTTTTCCTTCTACGAGAGAGTTGTATTTCTCAGATACTTTCTCTATTGTATCTTCCAAGATAGGTTTTACCACATTCTTTATGAATGCAATATCCTTCCTCAGTTTTTCCGTAATTACTTCCTTTGTTACATTTTTTAAGATCTTTCCAAAATCCATGGAATTGCTTTCAGAGAGAATATATTCGATTTGTGTTACGAGCTCGTCTTCGCTTTGTCTCGATTCTTCTATGACAAGAGATACTTTTGGAATAGAAGCACTTACTACCTGTCCAATATCATGTAACAAAGTAGGAGGTTTGCCTTTAATGATTTTGTTACGAGCAGTAATGTTTTTAGCAAGTTGTAATGTAGCGTATATGCTCTTCTTGTCTATTTTCATTCTGACAGCCCCTGGTTCAGATCACTAACGATAATACTGCTCAGACGTTCTTCTGAGATTTGACCAAAAATACTCTCATTATTCTCTTTCATAATCTCAAGTATGATGGAGTGTATGATGGCGAGCATCGCTCCATTTTGTATATTGTAATAAAACTCATGATCTTTCATTATTCGTCTCCGAAATAAGCAGCCACTGCCTTATTCTTGATAAGTGTCAGCAACTTGTTGGTTGTTCCTATTACCATAGGAGATAAAACTATTCGAGCATAGACAGACCGATCCCCGAATAGTGCATCGATTGGCGTTCCATCTTCTGTAGTGATATCATGCTGGATGACCTCACTTGTTACTGTTTTCATCTGGTTGGCAAAGATTCCTTTATCACCAAGACCATACTTCTCTTGTATCTTTACATAAATATATATAACGACCTCATTCATCCCTAATTGTCGTCCTTCTACCAGTAATTGTCCATCTGTATTTCCGTCTACTTTTTTTCCAAGTTCTTTGGACAATGTCTTATTACTTTCTTCAGCTAATTTTTTAAGGCTTGGAGACATATCCTCCATATTCCCATTCCAATACATTATAACTTTATCAATAGTACCTATGTATTTAGAACTAGGAGCTTTCGTAGTAAGTTCTGCTAATGCTTTTCTAGTATCTTCATCCAAACCATCATCCAAAGATCCTTCGGCATATATAAATAGATTATCACCTGTTTTTACACGATCACCTACTTTGACCATATCGGATATAGTTGCCGTAAATGGTAGTGTATATGTGTGTACTTTTGCAATTTCTGATGTAAGTTTTTCAGTGGCTTTCTTTGTAATAGCAGAGCTATCTTCGAAGGTCTGATCCGTTTCCATAAGAGCCACATTCATTAGAGTAGCTTGTTTATATACGATTTTATCGTCGTACAACCAATCTTTTTCGAAAAACATCCTATCGTAGTAGATCGGATCTCCTTTCTTGAACTTATCTCCCTTCTTGAGATCTGTAACTAACTCATGCATGTAAGCAGACCCTGCTTCAGGACGACTGTACCATACACCTATTTTGTAACTACCACTCTCTCCATTCTTATACTCTACTGTAATGTTTTTCTTTGTGAGATTTTTTACTACACCATCTTCTTCAGCCATGAGTACATACTTACTTTCTACCTTATAAGGTAATACATAATCATATCCCGTACGCACTTTTGGCTGTACTTGTCCTTCGATAGGCACTACGTGTGAATTCTGAATGCTTACAAATCCTACTCGCTTTGGATCGTCTGTATCACTTCCAACAGCCAACATAGCTGAAGTCGATAAAAGACTTGCAGGACCATCTTTCTCTATGTCAAATGGTTTGGCTTTCCTACCTCGAATATCTCGTATATTTGGATTGGCCGATAGACCAGCACTAATACCTACATCACCGCTGTCTTTTGTAGCCTCTGAGATGACACCAAGATCTGAGGTATGATACTTTCTGGTGGATTCAGACATGGTTTCCCTACTCCTTCCACCTTCTCCAAGATAAGTGACCTCTTCTATGAGTTTCAGACTACCAACAGGATTAAGCTCTTCAGAAATACTCTTTGCACTATCTCCTTGTATTGTGTTCCATATAGTATATGGAGACATTTCTATCTTACTATTACCAAAGACATTTCTTTGTTTATAATCTCTAACCGCCTTCGTAAGTTCTTTATATATAAGACCAGGAATACGTTCATATCCTCTAATCAACATAAGATCCATATCTTGCAAGTATGGATGATAGTCGATGGTCATCAATTCTGCGGATCGAATAAGAAGACCTCTAAACGTTTCTGGTTCTTTTAGATCTCGTAATATGTCTTTGGTGATCGGATCAATAAACGAACTATCCAACATATCCAATTCTCGTAATTGAGAAGTGGTCATAAACTGCAAGAAGACTGATTTTTCATTGAGTTCTTCTTCCGTAAGACTAGACAGTATGTTCTTAGAATAGGTCATACTACCAATAATAAGATTTTCTTTATTAATACCTCTTTTGAATACATACTTCTTGTCATTAAGACGTAGAGCATATTCGTTTTCAGGATCTTTTAACCTATCACGTACACCGATTACGTAGTATGATACGTTTAAATATTTTAGTAAGTTTATGAAACCAATGTAGTAGGATAATACAATACCCAAAGGAACAGCCTTTCCATAGAGGTTCATAAAGACACCATCCACAGGTGCCTTACCCATATCTACACCAAGCTGCTGTGCAAAGCTATCATATGGTTCTTCCTTTCCATCTTTTACTATTTTTATCTCATTGTCCTTCGTCATAATCAGTATGGCTTTTCCTTTCTTACCTATTACAACAGACCCTTTCTTCTCATAATCCTTTGGATCTATTCCGAGATAGGCTCCGCGATTATCATAATCGAATATATATTCTATACCATTTATTGTTGTATAACCTACATATTTCGACAAACCAGTATAGAGAAAGGGAAGTTCTTTTTCATTGGTTTGTATGTTCATAGATCGTAGGTCTGTAACGATATTGTCCTTTGCAGTAAAACTGTTCGACATCTTTCTATATAACCAATAAGCATATTCTTGTCTCTTATAAGGAGACCTTTTTATCATTACTTTTCCATAAAAGGATGTAAGTGCTACAATATTACTACGTATCTTTCGAATAGGTAAATCTGTTCTTTGTCTACGTAAACGATATTTTGTACCTCCCATAGTAAGTTCTCCGTCTTCAGTAATTACTGGGAGTTCGAACTTAATAATACTAGGTTTACCATCTATTGGTCGTACTTTGATCTCATGTATTTCTTTATCACCAAGCACATGAGTTTTCTTCTCTATTTTGTAATCCTCTACAATTGCACCAGTCTTCTCTAAGGACAATATAGTAGATTTTACTACATCTGTTTTATATCCTTCCTTGAGATACTTTTTATCAATTGTACGTATTACATTCTTTGCCATGGATTTGTCTGGAACTATATCCTCTATTGGAAGAGCAATTTCTTCTTCCTGTATTTCTGTGTCGATATTTTCTACTACTCTGCTTACTGCTGTTTTCTTTTCTCCATATGGATCCTTTATCCTTTTCTTGTTTTCCAAGGCTTCTACTATGTTCTTATATTGTACCTTACCTATTACTTTCTGATCCAACAGTATACTTGCTTGTTCTTTTATGACATCATCTGCGTCCTTTTCTTCTTCTACAAGTGTCTTTGGATCGACTTCGTCTTTATCTACAAGCTTCTTTGAACTTGCTATAGCTTCTGCCTTGTTTATTTCCTTCAGGCTTTTTGTTACCAATTTTTCAATTGGAATTTCTTCCTCGTCTTCATCAATTTCGATATGTTCTGCTACACGTATGAAAAAGAACAATAATGCTTTCTCTATGAGCTTTGTATTGCTGATTGCCCACTCCTTCAAGAGACGCAGTGATAATATAATAAATTTATTCGTTTCGTCGACTATGACAAAGTTAATTCTATTGGCAACTTCTTCAGGAATGCTAGAAAAAATACTTTTATTTTTTAATTCCACATCGCTATGTACGTAACGATAAAGATGTATAAAGAATCTCTTCCAGTCTGTATTGATGATGTTACTCTGTGTAGGCGTAATATCTTCCTTTGCCCATCGATTCAACTCTGCAAAAGTAACCAAATCCCTCTCTGGTTTTAGAAACCAAAAATATTCCCTATCCAAATCTTTTGTTTCTTTTATACCTCGCAGTGTATACTTTATTCTATCCAGCCAAATATAATAACTTTTTAAACGACTTGGATAGTGTTTAAATGCATAGTGTGCAAGTTGTGTATCCAAAACGACTGGAATTTTCTCAGGTATTGTCATACGTACAGCATCATAATAGCGATAATCTCTATTCTTCTTAATAAGTTGTAGATATTTAGTATAGTGTCTTGCATAGACTTTACCATTTTCTATTTGACCAGAATCGGGAAGCTCTGGCACAAAGATAGGTATCTTTTGTGAAACATCAATAAACGACATTGTTGGAACTGTAACGCTATTACTTTCCTTACTATCGTGTATATAGACTGCTCTTTTGATAGAAGCAAATTCAGTAAAAGGGTGTAATGCTCTTGTAATTAAATGTCCCGGTCTTCTAACGCCGTATTTTTTATAGAAAATCTGATAGGTATACATTACAACATGTAGGCCAGAGTGTATTCCGCTACATCGATCGATGCAGAGTAATTTGGGTTGCCTTGGAACCCAACGTAATATTTCTTAGATTTCATCAGTTTCTCCAGTTCTTCATTGGCTTCTTCACTTAAGACCGTCTGTGTTCCTACTGTATCACCATCGTGGTCGCCCCCAAGGGCACCAAGATGTATGGGGTTTGGACTTGTACTATTGTAGGACTTCTCTCCACGAATTGGAAAAGTAGGTAACGTTACATCGGTTTCGTTCCAAAAACTATCCAACTCTGTTTTGCTTTCATATGGTACTGTACTAACCAAGTAGACAGTAGAAGGATAAATTCCCCCTTCTCCCAATACAGGATACCTTGTTACAAATGTATGATATTTCTTAGGATACTTAGCCATAGTAATATACATTAATTCTTCTAAGGTAATGGGTTGGACGTACTTCTTATCTTTATCCTCAGGTAACTCATCGATGTCGTAGAATATACGGAAGTGTTTCTTATCATTATAGAGCAATGCCAGATAGTATCCTTCTATCATGATTGGTTTATGTTTGGTTTCTTCCTGTATCAACGTCGATACAAGTTTTTCTATACCAGTACGACTAAGCCAGGTTTCATATGTCTTTGGTTTAATTTCTACAGTGGTTTGTTTTAGTGTCTTCGGATCGATAAGTCTGGCAGTATTACTATTTTCTATAAAGACCTTAGATAGTGGTCCAGTTCGTAGATGATGTCCCAATACAGGCATGGTGTTTACAGCATACTGATGCACCCCCATGGCTGTATCATTTGCTTTTAGATTTCGATCATCGTGCAGTTTTGTTTGTTCTACTGCCAAAGTAGTAATTACGTTTCTACTCGTATGAAATACGTTTCTTCTAGCAAACTTCCTGTAGATAAATCCTTTTTTACCATTTAGAAAATCCAGTATGTATTCGAATAACTCATATACGGCCAATTGTAACTTGTATCTAAGGTTATCTAGGAGTCTGATGTTTTCAGCTATTTGGTTCTCATCGATCAAGTTACTTATATTAATAATCTTTCTATAGAGTGTATTGATCTCTGGATCTGTTGGATTACCATTCTTGTCTACTTCATATTCTCGATACCATGCTGGTATTACTAACATTTTTGTAATCATTCTCTTTTTCTTATACTTCTCCAGTAACTTTATATTGTGTTCTCTAGTAACACTTCCACGATCCGTTAATTTTAACTTATCGATATTTTCCACAAGATACTGGTATCCGGTATCTCCATTCAAAACACTTCCCTTTTCAAAATCTGTAGTTTCTTCTGTCTTTTTTAGGAAAGCATAGGTTCTTCCTTGCATAATGTCGCCATACATCTTCCTAAGATCCATTAGTGTCTTGAATAAGAGAGGATGCATTATTGGTACTTTTAAATCGATATAGGCAAATGTATTTCGCCTTTCTTCAGACCCTACAGGACCAAATATACTAGTACTATAGAGACCTTCATCATGAAAAGACTTTGTAGAGGTATCGATGATTTGGAGAGAGGATACTTTTTTGAGACCTAAAGCCTTTACGTAGGTTTCATCTGGAAGTATGAGGTCAAGGTTAAATGGTTTTTTATCTGGGAGCATGAGTGTGTTCCAATAGAATATCAAGAAATTTCCTGATATTGTTATGGAGCAGCAGCGAATGGCTGACGATCTTGATTTCGATTTTGATATGGACGATGATGGTATGTTCGATGTCGCTGGAGATGGCGACATACTTGAGGACAATAAACCATCAGATAAGAGAGCAGTAGTTACTAAAGTAGTAAAAGACTTTGGTACTGGTATAAAAGAAGAACTCGATACTTCAAAAATAATATCCACGTTAGTAGATACCGCAATACCAGATGAATTATCAGAAACCGTATCGGCTATAGAGACGATAAATACAGGAATATCAGATATCTATAAAGAAGCCGTTAAAGGCATTAAACCAGAATTACAAAAAGTAGCCAGACTTAGTAAAAAAGTAATACCATCCAAATTTAAAAGAACAAGGGATCTGCTGGATAGAATTGGTGGTATAGAAGATCCACGTCAAGCGAAAGAGTCTGAAAAGGAACTTATTAGAGCAAAGATACTAGGCATTCTACCTTCTTTGACAGAGGGATCGGAAGCTGAAAAGAAACTCAAGGAGATGGTTTCTCACAAGAAGTGGGAGACAGAGCTTCAAGCACTACAAGAAATATCTGGTAGTCTAAAAGGACTCTGGAGATATCAAGTAGAGTATGAATCCAGGTATCAATCGAAATCTCTAGAGTTAAAATACCGGACATTATTTACTTTAGAGAAAATACTGGAACTCAACAAGAGCAATAACGAGACCATAAAGAGACAATTAGAAAGTATCGTAACGAATACAGCATTACCAGAAGTATTAAAGATACGAAAAACAGAACGCTTTGCAGAGATCCTCAGAGATACAACATTACAAAACGTACAAGAAGCTATGTTTGGTGAAGATACCTGGATAGGAAACTTACTGAAAAATGTAAAGAGTAAGGTAGCAGAAAGCGTAAATATGGTAGTACAGGGATTATCGGCTGCCAGTATGGGTCTTGAAATGCAAGCCATGATGGCTGAAATGGGAGTACAGACATCGAAGGAACGGAAAGTTGGAGGCTTTGTAGGTGGCAGAGTTCGTAATGCTGTAGGAAACAGAGTAGGAGATAAGATACTCGAAAACGAAAAACTTATGAAAGTTCTTTCGTTGTATAACGAACGAGTAAAGAATGCTCCTGGATTCGTACGCGATTATATAGCAAGGGAAAACACTCCAGAGTTCTTAAAGACAATTGGTCGTGGTTTCCTTTCACTGGCTACAGATACCTCCACCAATAAAAAATTAAATATTGCAGAATTTAATCCTACGGGTCCTGCTATTTTTGATAATAGCTCAAGAATAAGTATCGTAAAAGTAATACCTGGCTATCTGAAAAGAATTCTAGGAGAGATTACTTCTATACGTACAGGTGATCCATCTGTAGATCTGTTAGACTTCGATTACAGTAGTGGAGAATTCAAAAGAACGACTGCGTTGAAGCGAGAAATCAAAAGGAATATCGATACTCGTGTAAATGAGTCTGTAGCAAAAGAAGATATAAATACTTTCATAAAGAAATATTCTAAAGATTTGAACCTTACTAAAAAAGAGAAGCAGTCTTTTAAGAATGCAATCATACGTACTATAGCCACAAAGAAATACTACGGAATAGAAGACATATTAAAAACTCTACGTGTAAACGATGAAGAAGAACTAGCCGGGAAATTAGAGCAAACGTTACGAGACAATGAACAAGAAGTTATAGCCACTATGGGGCTTATCAGAAGTTACATGCCTGATATAAAAGATATCGTACAGCGATATATCGATGCTGGAATGCAAGACTACGTACAAGACTATATATCAGATAGTGGCTATTCTCTGGATATGGAAACGTATTATAGTCTGTTCAATAACAAACCAAACGCGGTAAAAGGTAGTAAAAGTTCTAAGAAAGTAGTAGAGGACATTGTTACTACGACAATAGATGGTATGTCAAAAGACGACCATGAACGACTAAATAGACTTATAGATCAAGCTGGTTTGGATACATTAACAGCCTCTGGTGTGTTGTCTGGTAGTGGAAAGAGTACAGTACTCGTCGATTTACAGAAGCTGCGTAGTTTTAATATGGGAATATCTCCTGTAGGACAACCAGTAGAAGAAAATGAAGAAGGACAGTGTTGGTGTGCTGATAAGCTGGATAAACAGACAGAACTATTGGAGGTAATGAACTCCAACCAAGAGAATACCAATACGATACTGACGAGTATCTTAGACAGCATAGCCAATATGTCATTTGTAAGTAATGATACGGTAAAAGATATTGAGAAATATGGCTTTAAACTTCCGAGCGTATTGAAGGCAATTGGAGTTGGCGGTAGGTTTATAAAGAATTTAGCAATGGGTGGTCTTGGAAAAGCAAAGAATTTTATTTCCAAGCTTTCTCCAATGAATGCTATAAAGTTTACAGCCAGCTCTATACAAGGAGTGATGGCAAAGCTGTTAGCCACAGCAGGAACTACATATAAAACACTATTAGGTCCGATGACTGCTTTGTCATCCACACTTAGTGATATATTTAGCAGATCCCTTACAGTAATGACAGCTATGACTACGTATGGGATAAAAAGATTACCAGACTTATTAAAAATAGCCAAAAAAGGTATTGGAAAGGTAGCCAGCTTTATAGTAGGTCAAAAAGATAAACCCATGGATCTTTTTATCGACGGAAATCCAGAGCCTGTAATAAGGGCAAAAGCAATGGAAATGGGTTTGTATGTAGATATTACTACAGGTAAAATAATAAGTAAGCTTAGTGATATTACAGGACCAGTAATGGATATCGAAGGCAATATGGTACTTACTACTTCTGATCTAAGGAAAGGTTTAAAAGACGCACAAGGAAACCTGATATCATTAGGAAGTAGTATAAAGAAAGGACTGGTAAAGGGAATAGGAAAAGTTATATCGAGAGTTACAGGATTACAATTCAAAGACAAATCCAAGAAGTTTAAAGGTATTGTTACAGACAAATATAACCAAATGTCTGGAAAGCTAGGAGAGGTATTTTCTGCCGATGCGTTTAAATCCATACTATCTACTACCATAATACGAACAGAACACAATAAAGACATCTATGATGAACTTGTAAAGCAAACAGAGCTACTTACTAAAATATTGGACGAGTTAGACGGAGAGAACATTCGAAGAGGAAGTTGGAGAGAGCGTATAAAGAATAGGAAGAAAGATACGAAGAAAGAAGATAGAAAAACGACTATAAAAGAAAAAAGTAGTAAGAAGTCTATGTTTTCACTAGACAATATAATGGAGTTATTTTCTAAGGCGTCCAATATGTTTGGACTGGATAAGATGGGTAAAAAAGTTGGAAATGTAGTAAAAGCAGCAGGAACCGCCTATGCAGGGAAGAAAGCTCTTGAAAGCCTTAGAAAGAGGACTAGTGGTAAAGTACAAGATAAAGTGTTAAAAGATCTTGGTAGTAAAGGATCTTTAGCGATAGAAAAGGCAACAGGAAAAACAGTAGCAGAGACAGCAGGAAAAACAGTAGGAAAGAGCCTACTTAAAAAGATACCTATAATAAGTATTGGTGCAGGCCTTGGATTTGGAATCCAAAGATTACTACAAGGCGATATCACAGGTGCTATAGGAGAAGTAGCTTCAGGTGTAGCCGGAACAATACCCGGTATAGGGACTGGAATATCAACAGCCATCGATGCTGGTTTAGCTGCTAGAGATATAGCACTTACAGATACAGGTACTATAGATGTAGATCTTACCCCAGATGAAAAAGAAGCTTTAAAATACATAAGATTCCACAATACGGATAAAGATAGTATTATAAAACTCAATATAGCAGTACGTAGACTCTTTTTGGCTATGGTTACGGAATATCATCAGCTTACGGGTAAGAAAATACAAGTAAATTCTGCATATAGGTCTAGAAGAGAACAAAGTCGTTTGGCAAGAAGGAACAGGAATGCTGCAAAAGGACTTTCCATGCACAGTCTTGGATATGCAATAGATATCAATAGTAGCGATGCGAATGCATTAGAAGAACTCGGACTCCTTCGTAAGTATGGATTTACAAGACCCATTGGAGGAGAACCTTGGCATATAGAACCTGCTGGATTACAGGTGGATATCAGTAGAGCAAAAACTGATCCAGATTGGGCTATGCAGCAGATCATAAATAGCCCAGGAAAGGGAGGCGGTGGATATGGTACTGTGCGTGGTGCAAGAAAGAGAGGACGGTCAAAGAAAGTAGCCATGCAGTCGATGGGTATGGATAGACCTCTTACCAAGAAAGTGGAAATGGCTTCTGTACAACCAGTCGTACCGCAGTCGAAAACCACCCCAATACCAAAGATATCGACACCTACTGTAATGCCAGCACCACCACCGATATCCAACGACTTATTAGAACCAATCTCTACTATGAGTAGTACACTAACAGAATCATTACAAGTACAAAAAGAAATACGAGATATCTTATTGGAATATAGAAATATGAAACTCGAAAATACAAAGACTACAGACACTCCAAAAAAGCCTAAACCACAGAAACATAGTATACCAAAACCAGCTTTGGATTTAAGTAGGTAAAAAAAAATACCATTCCTACCCACTCCCTGTCCATGGGGGTGGGTAGGGGTATTTATTTTTTCTTTACTGGCAAAACAGGAATACGCATTTTGCGTTCGATACGGAGTAAGTTATCTCTATATCGTCTGGCCATAATAAATACCAGAGATTGTAGGTCTCTTTTGATGTGTTTTTTATCACATTTTGTCCTGCGTAGAAAACGTTGCATTTCAGCACGGATAGACGAGACGATACGCATGGCTTCTATCGAAGCCGACTCTTCATCTAGACCAAGAACTTCAAAAGCTTTGGCAAGATCTTCACAGGCTCGGATATAAAAATATTTAGACATAAAAAAACTCCGGAATTTACTACAACTTATATATGCGAATGAAATCAATTAAAATAAAAAAATAAAGCACCTGCCGGTGCT
>Ga0256914_1000518_pt1 | contig 37918 bp, 27 predicted proteins | sample HulkmetaG_FD_191571 | JGI IMG/M metagenome (GOLD analysis project Ga0256914, IMG submission 191571) | Hydrothermal chimney microbial communities from Main Endeavour vent field at the Juan de Fuca Ridge, Pacific Ocean - Hulk | ecosystem: Environmental > Aquatic > Marine > Hydrothermal vents ... | reverse complement strand
CGGCACAGAACTACTGGTTCAGGATGTACAAAACTCCCGAGGAATTGTATGATTGTGTCAATGATCCGGAAAATGTGCGCAACATCATAGATGATCCGGCCTATGCCGCGAAAGTGAAGGAACTGCGGCAGGCACTGGATGACTGGCTGGCACGGGTGGGGGATAAAGGTGCCATCCCCGAAAAACAGATGGTGATGCAGATGTGGCCCGGAGGAAAACAGCCGGTCACCCTGCCACCCCGTGTCGAAAAAAAGGGCAAACAGCTGTTCGTGACATGTGATACCGAAGGTGCCTCGATCGGTTATATCATCAGCGACCGTGACGAGATACCCCGCATCGGTGACCGCTGGCTGGTCTATTCCCGTCCGCTGTCGGTGCCCAAAGGGAAATACCTTTATCTCATGGCCCAGCGGATCGGGTACAGGGAAAGTGAGATCGTAAAAATGAAATTCTGATCCATGGGACGTTGGATGATCCTTTTCGCTTCTGTATGGCTCACGGGGTGTGTGGTGGGTGGACACTCGGTCCGTGAGGTACCGCCCTCGCACCCCGCCATTCGTGTCACGGGAGCGCTTTTCAACAAGGAATCGGATACACTGTTGATCTTCCAGCGACACAGCGATGCTTTTCTGGCATTGCCGAGGATGGTGTCCTATACCAATGCGGAGAAGGCGCGTACCTCTTCGGGTGTGGCAGTGACCTTTCGTACCGATGCTCAGAAGGTGGAAGTACGTTTTCGTATGCTGAACGGTTTCAACAACTGGCAGATCTGTATCCCCTGGTATGTGGACGGGGACAGTCTGGGGATGTACATCCTGCGCAAGGCTGTGCTGGAGGAGCGCGGGGACAGTCTGTTCCGTGTAGTGCCCCGGGTTCCGCAGGACGGGCGGCCACACACCTACCGTCTGGTGATGCCGACGCTCAATACCCTGGCTTTTGCCGGCCTCACCCTCCACGGCGACAACCCTTCTCTGCTGCCCCTGCCTCCGGAGGACAAACCGGTGTACCTGGCCTGCGGTAACTCCATCACGCATGGCCGCGGCCAGTGTTCGGGTGATCAGACCTATCCTGCCGTCCTGGCCCGGGAAATGGGATGGCAGCTGTTCAACCTCGCCGTGGGTGGGGCCAGTACCTCCGTTCCTCTTGCCGGGATGATCGCGGATGAAATACCTTATCATGTGGACTTTCTTTCACTCCTGATCGGTTACAACGATGCCGTGTTCCAGATGATCGACACGTCTGTTTATCATGCACGCCTCCACGCTTTTCTCCGTACGGTGCGTGAAGGACATCCGGAGACCCACATCTTCGTCCTGGGACAGACCTACACGGAGACCACCACCAACCGGGCCGGTGGGTCGCTCGATTTTGACGACTGGAGGCATGTCCAGGAAGAAGTGGTAAACCAGATGCAGCGGGAAGGGGATGACAGAATATGGTATATCAATGCTGCCCTTTTCACGGGACACGACGACCTGAACAATCCACCCGACGATGTGGTGCATCTGAACGTGAACGGAGCATCCCGTCTGGGTAAAGCACTGGCGGATACCATTGGGAAGATCCTTGAGAAATGATATGATGGGAATGGGTGTGAAAGGCAGGGTAATTTTTTTCATGGTAGGGTGGATGCTTCTTCCCTTTTTGCTTGTTGCATGTAACAAGCAAAAAAGGCCGCAGGAACCGTTTCCTTCCCGAATAACTTCGGACCTGCCTCTGAGGGAGCTGGTGGCACGTACCTTTCCGGGCGGCGAAGTACAGGTGGGGGTGGCCAGCCATTACCGTCTTTTCGGGACTCCCACGATGGATACCGTGGATGCCGAGTTCGGTTATGTCACACCTGCCAACGATTTCAAACAGACCTATATCCATCCCCGTCCCGGTATTTGGCGGTGGGATAGGTCTGATGCCTGGATCGAACATGCGCTTCACCACCGCCAGCTCCTGCGATTGCATGCACCCATTGGTCCGCAATGCTCAAAATGGGCCAAGGAGGACGACCGGACGGCCGAAGATCTGGATGCCCTGCTCAAGGAATATGTCACAGCCCTGTGCCGACGTTACGACGGTCAGGAGCCGGTACATTGGCTCGATGTGGTCAACGAGACCATCGATACCAAGACGGCAGAGTGGTTCGGGCCTAAGGCCGGGACCGACAAATGGGAAAATCCCTGGCCGAAGATCGGGTATGATACCACCACCCCCCTGGCCCCACCCCTTTACATTGAAAAGGCTTTTCGGCTGGCAGAGGAACATGCACCGCATATCCGGCTGATCATCAACCAGCATGGGGCACTCGAAGAGGCTGTATGGGAAAAGATGAAAGCACTGGTGGGTTACCTTCGAAGCAAGGGCATCCGCGTGGACGGTATAGGATGGCAGGCACATATCGATGTGGGATGGGAAAAAGAACCGGGTAACCTGGATCGACTGGCCGGTCTCGTACGGTGGTGCCACGACCGGGATCTTGAGTTCCACATCACCGAGTTCAATGTCTGGTTACGGAATGGGACCGAAGGACATCTGGAGGAACAGGCGGCCACCTTCACGGCTGTCATGAAGGTGTTGCTTGATCAGTATACCAACGGTCCCGTACGGATCAACTTCTGGCAGGTAAAGAGTTCCGACACGCAACATCCTGACCGGGACGGTTGTCTCTTTGACAACGATCTGAATCCCAAACCTGCCTATTTCGCTGTCAAGAATCTGATCAAAGGATACACGGAACAATGAGGGGGAAGAAAGGAACAGAATCGATGAGAAAAACATGGTTGTTGACTTGTTTTATGCTGATGGCTTTGTCCTTGTGGTCCCAGCCGCCTGATGACCCGGTATCGCCCGTCGAGGCAGTTTCCATGCTGGGGAAAGGAATTCTTTTCGAACCTCAGGCAGGGAATGTCGATCTTCAGGTATCGGCACCCTACAAGCCCGAATACGGCGATCTGATCAGGGAAGCAGGGTTTACCAGTGTCAGGATCCGCTATCAGGGGAGCCGGAACCCCATGATTCAGGCCATAAAACAGGGGCCTCCTTACGATGCGGATGATGAGGCCCTTCTGGATGAACTGGAAGGGATCGTCGACGACCTGCTGGGCAAAGGGCTGGCAGTGGTCATCACATTTTATGGCCTCACAGAGGATGAACCCGGGGACCTGGAGAAAATGGTGAGCTGGTGGGGATTCGTGGCAGAGCGTTTCAAGAACAAGAGCCATCGGCTGTTGTTCGACCTGTTCGTCGAACCATGGAAGCTTGTCCTCAATGACGATCCGCAACGCATCGCAGTCTATTACCGGGAGATCACAAAAGAGATCCGTAAGACCAATCCGGACAGATTGTTGATCTACTTCAAGGTGCCTCCGCAGAATTATAAGGATAATCTTTTCGGTCCCGGTGAGGACTGGTTCATTACCCGTGATTTTGATCCCGTCCCTCCCGAGGCGGGTATCTGGTACATGTGGGATTTTCATGTGCTGAAAGACAATGCCCGCGACGATCTCCGGCTCATTGATCAGGCTTGGGAATATAGTGATTCTGCCAAGAGAGCGGTCTGGTCGGGAGCATGGGCTTCCAAGACCGACGACACGGAGATGTGGTATGCCATGCCCATAGCCATCCATGGTACGCGTCGTTTTATCGACCGGGGGATCCCCTCGGCCTATCTGATGATGTTCGACGGGGGAACCGGTATTTTTGATGCCCAGCGCGACCACAACGGCAATGGCATCTATGATGAATGGTCGTGGCCGGGACTGGTGGATACCCTTACCGCCGGACCTGATGTCTGGTGGAACCTGCTCAGTGATCCTGGTTTTGAACAGGAAGAAGGAGCATGGTCATACGAAGGCGGAACGGCCTCACGAGTATTGCTTGGCGGCGAACATGCCTGGCGGGTGGTGCCCGATGCAGGAGGCATCGCTGTCAGCCAGGACGTGACCCTTGCCCTCGCCAACAACGGACCGGGCAAAACCGATTTCCTGGCATACATCGTCCCGGACGATACGGTGAAAGTCCGTTTCGTATTTGAAGGTGTTAGCTCCGACGGCAGTTTTGTTGTGGAGAGCGAGCCCGTGACCCTCAACTCACCCCGTTTGCTGAACGAAGAGCTTGATCTTGCCTGGACGGGAGAGCTTCAGAATGCTCAATATACCCTTGTTGTGGAGGGAGGAGGAGCGTATCTCGACAAAATGGGACTGACACGTTTCTTTTATGACGATCCCGTGATGGATCTTTCCCTCTGGCCCGGTGAACGTCTGCACAATGAAAGTTACTCTTCCCGTACCACCTCGACCATTGATCTGAATATACTTACCCGGACTCTGCTCAACAAAGGAAAAAGCGACGGAATCCCGTCGATCCTGACCCTGACACATGCCATTGATTCGGTGACCTATGATCTTGAGACCCGTCTCATCGAACTCATCGGAAGCGATTATCAGCGTACGGCCGAGGGAACACAATACAGGCTGGGAGGCTATTACCAGGGACCGGACAATGGCGATTATAAAGTGGATGTCGAGAAATACATCGGAGGAAAAGATGCGGAAGCTTATGCCCTGAACCAGGCCCTTATCGCACGCCAGAATGAGGCCCGTGACCATCTTATCCTCACGAATCTGGAATACCGGTCCTTTTTCTATGAGGTGTGGCGCGGGTGGCCCCCCTCCATGGACGGAAAGATCCCGCTTGACGACCGTGTTACGGTCGACGGGATCACCTTGACGGCCGCAGAGTCTGGAGCACAGTACCGGTGGCTGGATTGTTCCCTGCTTCTCAACCCCATTCCGGGTGCTACGGAAAGAGGTTATACCCCCGGGCATGACGGATGTTATGCTGTGGAGATCAGTAAGAACGGTTTTACGGTCATTTCGTCTTGCTATACCGTATCCGGAGTGGGTGTGCCTGCTGTGAAAGCAGAAAACAGGTTCCGTCTTTTCCCCAATCCTGCTTCTGACCATGTGACCATGAAGTATGAGGGACCGGGGCAGCCACTGTCTTTGCGTATCTACCGTTCTGAGGGGATCCTGGTAAAGCAGCTGCGATGGCAGGGCGGGACCACATGGACGCTGCTGCTCAGACAGCCTCCGGGCATCTATCTGTTTGTGGTGGATGATGATCAGGGCCGTCAGGTGAAAAAACTCCTGATCCGATGAACTACTCTTTGTGAACAGGAGAGCGGGACAGCCTTTCGGCTGCATCCGTTCATCCCCCTTTCTGTTCTGTTGCGGGAAGAGCTCCCCGAAGCCCGTGGACGGCTGCAGATACTGAAATTTTTACCATTTTCACAAGAAAGATGATGAGTTTTGGCCGCTAAGATGAAAATTACGACCTTTCGGTATCAACTTTTCGATGATGTCGAAGATCGTGGTCATCGGTGCGGGCAGTGCTTCTTTTGGTCTTTCGACGCTGGGAGCGATGTTGCGTGAGCCTGCCCTGAGGGGGTCGGAGCTCTGTCTGGTGGACAAGGATGCCGAAGCGCTGGAATGGGTCACTCGTTTGGCAGAACAGGCCAATGAAGCCTGGGAAAGCGGTTTTACAGTAAGCAGCAGCACGCGGCGACGTGAGATGCTCGGCGGTGCAGATTTTGTGATCACCGCACTGGCCGTCGACAGAGAACGGATGTGGGAGCTGGACAGAAGGATCGCACTGCGTCACGGCATCCTGCACTATGGAGAGAACGGCGGGCCGGGTGGTTTCTTCCATACCGCACGCAACGCCGCTTTGTTCATGCCTCTCCTGGAAGATATCCGCGAGCTGGCTCCCGGCGCCCTTCTTCTCAACTTTACCAATCCTGTGCCACGGCTCAGCCTGCTGGCTACCCGTCATTACGGGATAAGAACCGTGGGTGTCTGTCATCAGATCATCTTCGGTTATCTGCAGGTGGGGGTGGTCCTGGGCGATAAGCTGGGTCTGGACGTACCTCCCCATTATACCTTCACCTGGGAAGATGAGTTCGCCCACGGACGTACTTACGCACTGGGTGGTGCCGCAGCCAGAAAGGTGAAGATCAAGGCTGCAGGCATCAATCATTTCACATGGATCCTTTCCCTCACGGACAGGGAGACGGGGGAGGACCTCTATCCCCTTTTCCGGGAAAGGCTTGCACGTCATAACCCTTCCTTCGAACCTTTTTCACGCGACCTGTGGCGTACCTTCGGTCTTTATCCGGTAAGCGGTGACAACCACCTGATCGAGTACCTGCCATACACCCACCATCTTCATCGCGGAGGTTGGGAACGGTACCATATCCAGATGTATCCGTTCCATCTGGCCACGCAGGAAAGGGAAAAGATGTGGCAGATGGTCCGGGGGATGGTCGAGGGCAAGGTCTCCCTGGAAAGTCTCAAGACGGTGCCTTCCGAACGGGCGGAGGCGATCATCGCAGCCATCACGGGGAACAGCGGCGCCTGCGAGGAGGCGGTTAACGTTCCCAACAAAGGATACATCGACAATCTACCCGAAGGAGGTATAGTGGAAGTGCCTGCCACCCTCGATGCGCAGGGCATCCACGGTGAGAAGGTGGGAGCCCTGCCAGAGGCCATTGCGGAACTGTGCCGGCGTGAGATGGCTGTGGCCAGCCTTGCCGTGGAGGCTGCCGTGAGCGGCAGCAGAGAAATAGCCCTCCAGGCCCTCGCCCTCGACCCTATGGTCGACGATCTCGAGGTAGCCCGCAGCCTGCTCAGAGAGTTCCTGGAAGAAGAAAAGAAATACATCCCTCAGTTCTTTGGGGAAAAAGGAAAAGTTCCGGGGGAGTGACGTTCAATACCTGATACCATGTTGCACGGCATCGACTATTTCATCATCATCGCCTATCTGCTGGGCATGCTCATCCTGGGATATTACTTCAGGCGTTTTGTCAGCTCCTCCGGCGATTATTTCCTGGCAGGACGTTCTCTCCCTTTCTGGGCCATAGCCATGTCTCTGATCGTTTCAGACATCGGTGCGGTCGATTTTGTCGGGACGGCGGGGCAGGCCTACCGCTATGGAATTGTGGTGGCCAACTTCGACTGGCTGGGGTCGGTGCCGGGAATGCTCCTGGCTGCTTTCGTATTTATCCCTTTTTACTGGCGCAGTGGTGTGTATACCATCCCTGAATATCTGGGACGTCGTTACAATGCTTGGACCCAGCTCATAGCCTCCGTCACGTGGATCATTTTTTATACGTTCGGTCTCGGTGTCACTTTTTGGGCCAGCGGCGTGATGCTGCACACTCTGATGGGATGGCCCGTATGGCTGGCCATACTCGTGACGGCAGGGGTCGTGGGTTTTTATACCATCTCGGGTGGCCTGTCGGCTGTGGTCATGACCGATGTGGTGCAGATGATCATCATGTTCATCGGCGCCGGAGCCCTGCTGGTGCTGGGGCTCCATCATGTGGGAGGATGGAATGGTCTGATGGAAAAGGTGACGGCCATGGGTGGTGATTATGAACATCATTTCCGGCTGGTGCGTACTGCAGATACCGACACACCCTATCCTTGGACCGGCATTCTTTTTGGCCTGACCTTCGTGATGGCCAATGCTTACTGGATCGGCAACCAGAGCATTGCCCAGCGCTGTCTGGGTGCACGCAACGAGTGGCATGCCAAGGCAAGTCTCATCATGGGGGCAGGACTGAAGATGTTCATTCCCGTACTCATCATCTTCCCGGGTCTGATCGCGGTGGTCACCCATCCGGGGCTTGCCGACGGCGACCAGGCAGTGCCATTGCTCATCCGTCATTTCATTCCGCCCGGTCTGATGGGTCTTCTCTTTGCCGCTTTCTTCGCGGCCCTGATGTCGACCATCGATTCCACGCTCAATTCCACCGCCACGCTTTGGACCAACGATATATACAGGAAGTATCTTCGTAAGGAGGCCGGCGATGAACATTATCTTCGGACGGGCAAGATCACCACGATGGTGCTGCTTCTTCTGGCTGTGGCCACGTCGCCGGTGAGCCGCAGCTTTCCCGGCATCTACGTGGCTATCCAGACGATGCTTTCTTTTATCCAGGGGCCTATCTTCGGTGTGATCCTGCTGGGGATGATATGGCGCCGAACAACCCAGTGGGGCGGGCTGACTGGTCTGCTGGGAGGTATCCTCCTGGCAGCTGTGCTTTATCTGTTCAAGAGCCGGTTGTTTACCATCGAAGATCCTTTCCTTTATGTCTCCTGGTGGTCGTTCGTGGGCACCGTGCTGATCACTGCCGGGGTTACCGTGTTCACCCGCCCCTGGCCGACCGACCGTCTCAAGGGGCTTGTTTTCAGTACCGGTAAAGCGTGAGCGGGGGAGAGGGAAAGCGGTATGTTTTTTCCGTTACTCTGTGTATCTTTACACAGCCAAACGTAAAAAAGGAATATGCCCAAGATCCTGGTCACGGGTGCTGACGGTCAGTTGGGTCGTTTATTGCGGGAACGTGCACGGCTGGAGCCGGGCTGGACTTTCCTCTTCACCGACGTGGAGGAGCTGGACCTGCTCGATGCCGGGAGCGTAAAGGCTTTTCTGTTGGATGAGCGGCCCGACTATGTGATCAACTGTGCGGCGTATACCGCTGTCGACAGGGCCGAAGAGGAAAGGGAACAGGCCTTCGCACTCAACGCAGGTGCAGTGAAAAATCTCCTGGCTGCTGCTGGCGAGCACACTTTCCGGTTCATCCATATCTCCACCGATTATGTGTTTGATGGTCGGCACTACCGACCTTATCGCGAGGAGGATCCTCCTTCTCCGGTGTCGGTCTACGGGAGCAGCAAGTACGATGGGGAGCGGGTGGCCCTGGGCTATCCGCACACCGTGGTGGTACGGACGGCCTGGCTCTATTCGGCCCATGGCAGTAATTTTGTGAAGACCATCCTGCGGCTCGCCCGTGATCATCAGGAGCTGAAAGTGGTATACGATCAGGTGGGCTCTCCCACCTGGGCGGGCGACCTGGCCGGTGCCCTGCTCACCATAGTGCGCAGAGGGGAGGAGGGGAGATGGCATCCCGGCATCTATCACTACTCCAACGAAGGGGTATGCAGCTGGTATGATCTGGCTCTCGAGGTGCTCTCCGCCAAGGGAATACATACGCGTGTGATACCCGTTACCTCGGAGGAGTTCAGACGCCCGGCCCCACGGCCGCATTACAGTGTGCTGGCCAAGGAAAAGATCAAGAAAACCTGGGGGATCACCATTCCCCACTGGAAGAAGAGTCTTTACAAATGTCTGAAACAGATAAAGAACGACGATATGGAACAGACCGATCTGCTTGAACAGGTAAAAGCCCGGGCCCGTCAGTGGCTGGAGGGTGACTACGATGAGGACACCAAACGCCAGGTACGCGAATTGTTGGAAGGCGACCCCGAGCAGCTGATCGATGCTTTTTACAAGGATCTGGAGTTTGGCACCGGCGGACTGCGCGGGGTGATGGGGGCCGGCACCAACAGGATGAACATCTATACCGTGGGAATGGCCACCCAAGGGCTGGCCAACTACCTGAAGCGACAGTTCGCCGGTCGTGAGACCATCCGTGTTGTCATCTCGCACGACTGTCGCAATAACAGCCGTCTTTTTGCGGAGACCACCGCCGGCATCTTCGCCGGCAACGGATTCGAGGTCTTTCTGTTCGAAGATCTCCGTCCTACGCCGGAGCTCTCTTTTGCCATCCGTCATCTGGGCTGCCAGAGCGGCGTGATGATCACCGCCTCGCACAATCCCAAGGAATACAATGGCTACAAGGCCTACTGGGAGGATGGTGCCCAGGTGATCCCGCCTCACGACAAGGCCATCATCGAGGAGGTGAAGAAGATCAAGGATCCTTCCGAGGTGAAGTTCAACGGCCCCAAGGAGCGGATCACCATCATCGGCAAGGAAGTGGACGAGGCCTACCTCAAGGCGGTCGCTTCGCTCTCCCTCACACCCGAAGCCGTGAAGCGGCATCACGACATGAAGATCGTCTATACCCCCATTCACGGGACGGGTGTGAAGATGGTGCCCGCCGCCCTGGAACGCTTCGGCTTTACCAACATCATCCATGTGCCGGAACAGGATGTGGTGGATGGTAATTTCCCTACCGTCATCTCACCCAACCCCGAAGAGCATGCCGCCCTGGAGATGGCGCTCAAACGGGCCGACGAGACCGGTGCCGAGCTGGTGATGGCCTCCGACCCCGACGGCGACCGCCTGGGTGTGGCCGTACGGGATGATGACGGCAGGATGCGTCTGCTCAACGGCAACCAGACAGCTACCCTGCTTACCTATTACCTGCTGACACGATGGAAAGAGAAGAAAAAGATCACCGGAAAAGAATATATTGTCAAAACCATCGTTACCACCGACCTGCTGTCCGAGATCGCGAAGCATTTCGGCGTACATCACTACGATGTGCTTACGGGCTTCAAGTGGATCGCCGATGTCATCCGTCGCAACGAAGGAAAGATGACCTTCATTGCCGGCGGGGAGGAGAGCTATGGTTTCATGGTGGGCGACTTCGTGCGTGACAAAGACTCGGTGAGCACCGCCGTGATGGTCGCTGAAACGGCTGCCTGGGCCAGGGACCAGGGAAGCAGCCTGATGGGGCTGCTCAAGAGGATCTATACCGAGTTCGCCTTTTACAAGGAAGATCTGCTCAATATCGTAAAAAAAGGGAAAAAAGGGGCCGAGGAGATCCAGGCCATGATGGACAAATTCCGCAGCAATTATCCGGAGACCATCAACGGCTCCAACGTGATGCTCATCCACGATTATCTCAAACAGCAGACCATCGATCTTATCTCCGACCTGCGTTACCGTATCACCCTCCCGAAATCGAACGTTCTGCAGTTCATCCTTCACGACGGTTCGAAGATCTCTGTGCGTCCTTCGGGCACCGAGCCGAAGATCAAGTTCTATTTCAGTGTACGTAAAGAGCTGAAGGATCCGGCTGATTTTGATAAGGTGGAAGCCGAACTGGATGCAAGGATCGAGGCCATCAAGAAAGACCTGGACCTTATCTGAGCGGCCGGGAAAAATCTGCAAGGATCCGATAAAACATTTCTCGAAAACCTGAACAAAACCTGGAAAAACGTACGACCATGAAGAGTTACAGAAAAGAGCTTTGGTTTGAGACCAGCAAACGGCGTGAACTGATCAATATCACGCCGCAGCTCAACGAATGTCTGCGCGAGAGCGGTATCAAGGAAGGGCTGATGCTGTGCAATGCCATGCACATCACGGCCAGTGTCTTCATCAACGATGATGAGCCGGGCCTGCACCATGATTTTGAAGTGTGGCTCGAGAAACTGGCTCCTGAGAAGCCTTATTCGCAGTATCGACACAACGGTTTTGAGGACAATGCCGATGCTCATCTCAAACGCACCATCATGGGACGTGAGGTGGTGATCGCCATCACCGACGGCAAGCTCGACTTTGGTCCCTGGGAGCAGGTGTTTTACGGTGAGTTCGACGGTATGCGCCGCAAACGTGTCCTGGTGAAGATCATCGGTGAATAGAACAGAATGAAAAGGGAAGGGAAACATCCGGAGCCTCAGGAACAGGGAAGCACCTTCTTGCGGTATTCCCTGGTTCTTTTTTTGTTCCTGTTCACCATGTCCCTGCCTGCGCGTATGAGCTGGTGGGATCCGGCTACGGCATCGTACCCCGTGCTGGAGGGACAAGGGTGGCCGGGAGAGACGGAAAGTTTCTATGACCGTTTCCCTGCCCGTGCCAAAGAAAAGGTCAGAAAGCATGTCTGGGAGCTTTCGCGTCATGCGGCCGGCCTGGTGATCCGTTTCCGGAGCAACGCCTCCCGGATCGTCGTCCGGTACGGAGTGGAGGGTGCTTTTTCCTATCCCCATATGCCGGCTACGGGAAAGAGCGGGATCGATCTTTACGCCCGTGACAGTGAAGGGAAATGGATGTGGGTGCGTGGCCGTTATTCTTTCGGGGACACGGTCGTGTACGACTTCAAGGGTATACGGCCCAACGACAAGTATCATCATCTGGGAAGGGAGTACCGGCTATATCTGCCCCTTTACAACCATGTTACCTGGCTTCGGATCGGAGTGCCAGACACGGCACTTTTCGAGCCCTTGCCTGTGCGCCGGGAGAAACCGCTCGTGATCTATGGTACCTCCATCGCCCAGGGAGCCTGTGCGCCCAGAGCCGGACTGGCATGGAGCAACCTCCTGGAACGTTACCTCGACCGGCCGGTGATCAACCTGGGCTTTTCAGGCAACGGACGCCTGGAAAAAGAAGTCATCGATCTGCTGTGTGAGCTCGACCCCAAACTTTACATCATCGACTGTCTTCCCAACATGCTGCCGCCCCGTTTTACGGGGGAAGAGGTGAGAGAGCGACTCTTCATGACCGTGCGTCGACTGCGGAAATGCAGACCCCACACACCCATCCTCCTTGTCGATCACGACGGTTATGCCGACGGAGCGATCCAGCCCGTTCGAAAAAAAGATTATGAAAAGCTCAACACCATCCTCCATGAAGTCTATGCCCGATTGAAAGAAGAAGGTGTCAGCGACTTGTGGTTGTTGGAAAGGGAGGATCTTGGACAGGATCTTGACAGCCAGACTGACGGGACGCATCCCAATGCTTTGGGAATGGTGAACTATACGCGTGGTTATGAACGGATCATTCGCAGGATCCTGAAAGAGCCTTCAGGAGAGACCCCGGCTACCCGTCCTGTCACCCAGGACAGGGAACCCCAGCATTATGTGTGGGAGAAAAGGCATGAACAGATCCTGGCTGAGAACGCCTTGCATCCACCCAGGATCGTTTTCCTCGGTAACTCCATCACCCATTACTGGGGAGGTGTGCCCGGAAGCCCTTACAGTCGGGGAACAGCATCATGGGAAAAGCATCTTGCCCCCCTGGGGGTAAAGAACATGGGCTGTGGATGGGACCGCATCGAGAACGTCCTTTGGCGTGTGGAACATGATGAACTCGACGGTTATGAAGCAAAGCAGGTGATCCTGCTCATCGGGACCAACAATCTCTTCCGCGATGATGATGATGAGATCCTGCGGGGGCTTGATATGCTCGTGAGAACGGTTCGCATGCATCAGCCCCATGCGAGGATCCTGTTGCTGGGGATCCTCCCGCGAAAAGGGATGGAAGAACGGATCAGGAAACTGAATCTGCGTATTGCCCTCCTGGCCGGACAACTCGGTGCGGACTACGGGGATATCGGTCAAAAACTTCTCGATGACAACGGAAAGATACAGCCTTCATGCTTTCTGTCAGATGGTTTGCATCCCAACAGCACAGGCTATGAAAAGATGGCCGGCATTCTTGCCTCGCTCCTGAAGCAATAAATAAGGGAACCACGGGGATGTCACCAGTAGAGCACTTTCTCAAATACCGCCGTATTGCCCCGGTCGTCCGTGACCTTGACCCGGACAAGGTGGTCCTTGCCGGCAGGAATACGTGATCTGTCGAAAATATACTCGATCCGTTTTCTTTTGGGTTCGTAGGCAAAGAGAGCCCATTCTCCGTCGATGGAGCCCTCATACGAAGCGATCCCTGAAAGATCATCCCGGATCAGGAAAGCGATGCGTCCCAGTGAAGCGACATCTTTCCGTGAGGGATCAAAAAGAGGCCGGATGACCGGCGGAGTGGTATCGAGCAACAAGGTGTACTTTCCGAAAGTAATCAGTTTTCCCGTCACTTCTTTGCCGTTCCAATCTCCTCCACGTGCTGAAGGAGTGCCGGGATCGCTCACCTCGGCGATCAGAAGTTTCTCTTCAAGCCCCTCAGGAAAATGGTCGGGCCGAATCCATACCGTGTAAGCTTTCTGTAGGGGTACATAAGGATTGTGGATCCCGTAAACGGGTGCATAGCTGTCCCGCAGAGGAGGGTCGATCTCCATCGTGAAATCGAGAGTGTCGTACAATGCTCCTTTGGGTATGTAAAGCCGGAATCCGTCGAAAGTGTAATAATTGTCCCGCTCCCAGTTCATACGGGCCAGTGGTCTCGGAGAAGGAGGAGCGGGGACGAGCATGAGTGGACGTGGGGTTTTTACGACCCGGGTGCGCAGACGTGAAACGTTTCCGTGAATATCCCCTACGACAAACTCGAGGAGATGGGGCAATGTGTCGGTGAGGACCAGAACCCCACGGTCCCTCACCTCACGGTATATGTCCAGGCGGTTGTTGGGGAGGATGATCGTCCGGATCACATTGCGGTTGTGTCGGACCTTCTCTTCGTAGTCGATGTAACTGTTGATGTAGCGGGTCTCGGCATAGGTGAACTCATCCATCGTGTAATAGAAGAAAGTCCTGCCATCGAGCAGTGCACGGAAAGAGTAAACACCGAAATGGTTGCGCGTACCGTTCATTCTGTCAAGGACCTCCAGACCCACGGAAAAAGGACCACTTATCTGTATAAGAGTATCACGCGTACGGTACTCCCCATGGGCCAGAGGGAAAACCTCGAAGATCTGCTTCCCGGGTCGTTGTGCTATGAATGTGGAACGGGATTCAGGATAGAGGTACAGCCGGTATATGCGGGGACACAAGGTGTCTTTTACCGGAAAGTCGAACAGCAGGGGGTTGACCGGTGCCTCCCGTCGGGTTTCCCTTATCTCAAAATGCAGATGGGGGCCAAAAGAATTGCCGGTGTTCCCGGACCAGCCGATCAGGTCGCCCTGCTTCACGGGGAAAAGACCACGCGAAGGAAAAAGGTTGACCGTATAACTCTTTTGCCGGTATTGTTGTTCTTTTACCCAGGCTTCAACAGCCGGCGTGAAACGGCTCAGATGGCAATATACCGACGTAAACCCGTTGGGATGGGTCACATAGACCGCTTTGCCGTAACCTCCCGTAGCCACCTTGATACGGGAAATGTACCCGTTGTCGATGACATGGATTGGTTCACCGATACGACCCCGGGTTTTGATATCGATCCCGGAATGGAAATGTGAGGGGCGTATCTCGCCAAAATTGGATGACAAATAGATAGGAAAACGTACGGGAGGAATGAAATGAACTCCCCGGGTATTGATCTGAGCCGGCGTTCCGGTGAATGTCAGAACGAACAACCCCAAACCTGCCACTATCTTGCGCCACATCCCGTTTCCTCCGCTGTGCAACATTCACCTGTTTATTTGATCGGCAAAACTAAAAATTTATCCTCTACCCCCCTAAAAAGGAAAGGTGAATTTTTTTATTTCGGGCAGCAATATTAACTTTGTGTTGGACAAAGGAACGATGTTTGAATGGCGGATGAGCGTTTCATAGAAGAATTGAGGGATGCCGTGGGGAGAACGGGGGCCTTGCTGAAAAGGCTGAATGAAGAAAAAGAGGAGCTGCAACAGCAGCTGGAGGAGGCCCGGAAAGCTCTTGCCGCCAGGGAACAGGAACTGAAGGAGCTGGAAGTCAGGTATGAAACTTTAAAAGTGGCCAAGTCACTTACGGGCATTACTCCCGACAGGGAGGAAGCCCGCAACAAGATAAATCTGATCATCCGGGACATAGACAGGTGTATCGGCCTGTTGAACCGGTGATCGTCTGAAAGTGTTGAGAAAGAGTTATGGAAGGTGAGGAGTTCACGATAAGGGTAAAAGTGGCTGACAGATATTATCCGCTGAGGATACGCAGAACGGATGAGGAGAAAGTCCGCAGGGCAGCACAGGGGATCAACGACCGGCTGATGCAGTACGAGAAACGTTATGCGGAGATGGACAGTCAGGATTTTTTGGCGATGGTGCTGCTGCAATATGGTGTTAAACTACTGGAGTGTGAGGAGAATGCCGATATCTCATCCCTCAGGGACAGCATCCGGGAAGTGACCCGAGAGCTGGAAGGATACCTCAGCCAGATGTGAACGTTCTTTTACATAAAAAACAGTTATAGCCCGCTCCATTTCTATAACTCTGCTGAAAACTCAACACTATTCAAATTGGAGCCCCGCTCACGGGTCGTACGACAGGCCCCGGTCCGCTTCGTGCGGATCCTTCGCATGAAGGCAGGGGAAGCCGGAAAACCGGTGGCAGCTCCACCCATGTCTGACAGGGGTTTTTGATAGACTTATAGGAATGGGCGGGCTTTTTTGTTGAATTTTGTGGGAAGAGACAATATTTTCAATGGTAAGGACCTAAAAACATGAACGTCATGACAATACTGGCAACACAAGGGACCCAGGTCTCCCTGATCCTTCTGGAGATCCTGGTCGTGGTGGCTTTCCTGGCCGGTGCCGGGGTGGCCTTTTTTATTTACACCCGGGCTTTGAGAAAGAAACAGCGCAGGATCATCGAAGAGGCTGAAACGGAAGCGGAGGTGATCAAAAAAGACAAGATCCTGCAGGCCAAAGAAAAATTCATCCAGCTCAAAGCCGAACATGAGAAATACATCAACGAGCGGAACAACAAGCTGGCCCAGGCCGAACAGCGTTTCAAGCAAAAAGAAAGTGCCCTCAACCAGAGGATCGAAGAGAACCGCCGGCGAGAGAAGGAACTGGAAGAGATGCGGAACAACGTGGCCCAGCAGCTGCAGATGGTAGAGAAAAAGAACGAAGAACTGACCCGTATGCACAAAAGGCAGGTGGAACAGCTGGAAGCCATTTCCGGTCTTTCGGCTGAAGAAGCCAAAGCCCAGCTGATCACCTCACTGAAGGACGAAGCCCGTACAGAGGCCATGTCCTACATCAATGAGATCATCGACGAAGCCAAGATGACCGCCACAAAAGAGGCCAAGCGTATCGTGGTGCAGACCATCCAGCGTGTTGCTTCGGAAACCACCATCGAGAACGCGGTGACGGTCTTCAATATCGAATCAGACGAGATCAAAGGCCGTATCATCGGTCGTGAAGGCCGAAATATCCGTGCTCTCGAGGCTGCCACAGGAGTGGAGATCATTGTCGACGATACGCCCGAGGCGATCCTGCTCTCCTGCTTCGATCCGGTAAGGCGTGAGATCGCCCGTCTTTCCCTTCATCAGCTGGTGGTGGACGGACGTATCCATCCCGCCCGCATCGAAGAGGTCGTGGCCAAGACACGCAAACAGATCGAAGAGGAGATCGTGGAAGTGGGCAAACGTACCGCCATCGACCTCGGCATTCACGGGCTCCATCCCGAGCTGATCCGCCTGGTGGGCAAGATGAAATACCGTTCCTCCTACGGACAGAACCTCCTTCAGCATTCCCGTGAGGTGGCCAATCTGAGTGCTATCATGGCATCGGAACTGGGACTCAATCCCAAGCTGGCCAAACGTGCAGGCCTCTTGCACGACATCGGCAAGGTCCCCGATGATGAGCCGGAACTTCCCCATGCCATTCTGGGAATGAAACTGGCTGAGAAGTACAAGGAAAAGCCGGAAGTGGTCAACGCCATCGGTGCCCACCATGATGAGATCGAGATGACCACGCTTCTGGCACCCATTGTACAGGTGTGCGATGCGATCTCCGGTGCGCGTCCCGGTGCCCGCCGTGAGGTGGTGGAGTCGTACATCAAGCGTCTGAAGGATCTGGAAGAACTGGCTCTGGAGTACCCCGGTGTTACCAAAACCTATGCCATCCAGGCCGGCAGGGAGCTGCGGGTGATCGTGGGTTCCGAGCAGGTGTCCGATCAGGAGGCGGAGAAGCTCTCCTATGAGATCGCCCGTAGGATTCAGAACGAGATGACCTATCCCGGTCAGGTGAAGATCACGGTGATCCGCGAAACACGGGCGGTCAATTACGCCAAGTAGGACATTTGCCGATGATCCGCCTTGTCAACCTGGTAGGGGCTCGTCCTCAGATCATCAAGGCATCGGCTGTCAGCCGGGCTTTGAAAGATCAATATGCTTCACATGTCCTGGAAAGGGTGGTCCATACGGGCCAGCATTATGATCCCGGGATGTCGCAGGTCTTTTTCGATGAGTTGGGCATACAGCCACCGCACATCAACCTAGGGGTGGGATCCGGTCCTCACGGACGTCAGACCGCCTGGATGCTGGAACGTCTGGAAGAGCTGTTCTCCCGCGAACACCCCGACGTGGTGGTGGTTTACGGTGATACGAACTCCACACTGGCCGGAGCACTGGCGGCCGTGAAGATGCATATCCCGGTGATCCATATCGAGGCAGGCATGCGCAGCTTCGACAAGAACATGCCGGAAGAAGTGAACCGCATCATGACGGATCACGTCTCTACGCTCCTTTTCTCACCCACCGAGGCCGGTTTCAGGAACCTGGTGAGGGAAGGTTTTGCACCGGATCCTTCGCCGCCCTATCACATAAACAACCCCCGTATCTTTCATTCCGGCGACATCATGTACGACAATTCGCTATACTTTGGCGAACGTGCGGAGAGCAAAAGATCGCTCCTGACACAACTCGAAGTGGAGGAGGGGCGTTTCGTGCTCTCTACCATCCACAGGGATTCCAATACCGATGACCCGGAACGTCTCCGTTCCATTCTTCGGGGGCTCCGGAACATCGCCTTAGGGGAAGGCATCCCCGTGGTGCTGCCGCTCCATCCCAGAACGCTGCATGTCCTGGAACAGATGAATGAGAAGGAAGAGCTGCTTGAAGGACTGAAAATACTGCCTCCGGTTTCTTTTCTGGAAATGATCCTCCTGGAGAAAACGGCGGCCCTGATCATTACCGACTCAGGAGGAGTACAAAAGGAATCCCACTTTTTCAGGAAGCCTTGTCTGGTATTGCGTCCCCACACCGAATGGATCGAGCTGGTGGAGAACGGGACGGCCCTCCTTGTGGATGCCGATGAGAACAGGATCTTGGAAGGGTTTCGCAGGTTCTTCGGACGTGAGGACCTTACCTTCCCGGCCTTTTACGGGGACGGGAAAACAGCCTATTTCATGATTGACAGGATACTGGAACTTTTCAGCAATGATCATGGAACATCCTGAAAAACATTTTCTTGTTACCGGGACAGCGGGTTTCATCGGTTTCCATCTGGCCAACCTGCTGCTGGAGGGGGGACACAGGGTTACGGGCCTTGATCAGATCAACGATTATTACGATCCCGATCTGAAGTACGCCCGACTGGAGAGTGCCGGCATACCTCGCGAACAGGTGCAGCCGGGGGTCATGGTGAAAAGCAGGAAATACCCGGCATATAACTTTCTGCAGATGGATCTGGAAGACAAAAAAGGGGTGATGCGGCTCTTTGAGGAACATCGTCCACAGATCGTGGTCCACCTTGCTGCTCAGGCAGGTGTGCGTTACAGCCTCACACATCCCCATGTCTATCTGTCAAGTAACATGGAGGGTTTTCTCAATATCCTGGAGGCATGCCGGACCTTCCCTGTGGAGCATCTGGTGTATGCCAGCAGTTCGAGCGTATACGGGCTCAACAAGAAGATGCCCTTTTCCGAACATGTGCCGGTGGACCATCCCGTCAGTTTGTATGCCACCACCAAAAGAGCCAACGAACTGATGGCTCATACCTACAGCCATCTTTTTGGTATTCCCACCACGGGCCTGCGTTTTTTTACGGTATACGGCCCCTGGGGACGGCCGGATATGGCACTCTTTCTCTTCACGGAGCGGATCCTTCGCGGGAAGCCGATCGATGTCTACAATCATGGAAAGATGGAACGGGACTTTACCTATGTGGAGGACATCGTGAAAGGTGTGGAAGCCGTCTCCTACCTGCCCCCGGAAAGAAATGATGCCTGGGATGCGTCTCCTGTCGACCCTGCCCGTTCGTCAGCCCCATACCGTATACTCAACATTGGTCACAGTAGTCCAGTGCCTTTGATGGATTTTATCCGAGCCCTGGAAGAAGCGTTGGGGAAGAAAGCCGTGCTGAACAAGATGCCCATGCAGCCGGGGGATGTTCCCGCTACCTGGGCGGATGTCTCCGAGCTGACCCGCCTCACCGGCTACCGTCCTTCCACCGACGTATACACAGGCATACACCGCTTTGTGGAGTGGTATAGAGAGTATTATAAGGTGTGACGGAGAAGTGTGTGCCTTGGCTCAGCTTAACTGCCGGATCACTTTTTCCATCTCTTCCCGGTGCTCCTCCATGCTGGCTACGAGCCTGAACTGCACCCGGGCCCTTTCCAGGTTATGACCGGGATGGTGGATCTTGAAATAATGATCACCATCCAGATAGTCAGTAAGAAAACGTACCCCGATGATAAAGGTCATCACCTGGGCGGAAAAGGCCAGGTGTTCTTTCTCCATGGCGGTCAGTTCGTCCTTTGTTTCTTCAAGGAAACCACGGGAGAACGCTTCGAAGAGGTCCAGTCGGACGAACACCTTGGAAAGATCCTTTTCGTCTTCAAAGGCTGAATTAGCAGAGGTGCGGATGGCATCACCGAAATCATAGTGGATGTATCCCGGCATCACCGTGTCGAGGTCAATGACACAGAGTGCCTGATCGTTCTCATCGAGGAGAACATTGTTGAACTTGGTGTCGTTATGGGTGATACGCAAGGGGATCTTCCCGTCGCGGCCCAGATGCTGGATGGTCATCATCTTTTCGGCACGTTCCTCGACGAAACGGATATCCTCGTGCACAGAGGCTGCCCGTCCCGCGGGATCTTTCTCAAGCACGCGGAAAAAGTTGTTAAGTCTGACCTCCATGTCGTGGAAGGCGGGCAGCACTTCATAGATACCCTTCGGGTCAAGGCCTGCGATGAGCTGTTCGAAACGGCCGATGGCCCGCCCCCCCTGGTAGGCCTGTTCCGTTGTCTCAACACGGTCGTAACTGCGATGCCGGTCAATGAACAGATACAGACGCCAGTACCCGGAATCGTCATGAAAATAAAGCTTTTCTGCCTTCGTCGGGATCAGGGTGAGGGTCTCACGATCCGGATCACTGCCCGGGATCTTTTCCAGTTTCCGGCGGATATGCTGTGTGACCTGAAGGATGTTTTGCTGCAGATGCTCTACGTCAGGAAAGATATGGGTGTTGATCCGTTGAAGGATGTACCCCGGCCCGGTGCCTTCGACCTCGATACGGTAGGTGTCGTGAATATGTCCTGAACCAAAAGGATATCCTTTGAGGAAAGGATCATTTGCTTTGAACTGCGCATATATCTTTTGAAGATCTTTCTCTTCCATTTCCCGGCAAATTGATTGGAACTATTCTTTTTCTCTTCTCCCTACCTTGTATCCGTGGGATGCGAAATAGAGGATCACCGTATAACAGACCAGCAGGATAGCATAGGCGTGGGTGGGACTTTTTTCTCCCGGCAGTCCAGCGAGGTAACCATACAGCAAGGGTATGAGGGCGCCGCCGGCGATGGCCATGATCATGATGGCCGAGCCCAGCTTCAGGAAACGACCCAGTCCGTGAATGGCCAGAGGCCAGATGGCAGGCCACATGATCGAGTTGGCAAAACCTAACAGTGCAATGAACAGTACCGAGGTGTATCCTGTGGTCATGACAGCAATTGTTGTGAAGATAAGCCCCAAGATGGAAAAATACTGCAACGCTTTTTGCTGCGAAAGATATTTGGGAATGGTGATGATCCCGACGATATAGCCCACGATCATGGCCACCAGGGTGAGCGATGAGAAATATTTGGCTACCTTGATGTCAAAACCCAGCGAAAGGCCGTAGTTGATCAGGGTATCCACGGCGATCACCTCTGCACCTACATAGAAAAAAAGCGTGATGACGCCCAGCCAAAAATAGGGGAACTGCAACAGGCTGGTCCGACGGGTCTCTCCTTCGGCTACTTCCTCCTCTTCGGCTTCCACTTCAGGAAGGGGAGAGAAGATGATGAGCAGAGCCAGCAGGACCAGGACGACGGCCATGATGATGTATGGGCCGATCACTTTTTCAGCTAACTGGTTGAGGGCGGCTTCCCGTGCCGGACCCTGGAGAGTGGCCAGATTCTTCTCGAATTCTCCGATGCCTTTCAAGAGAATCGATCCCAGGATGATGGGGCTTAAAATACCCGCGAATTTATTGGCCACCCCCATGATACTGATCCTTTTGGCCGCACTTTCGATCGGTCCCAGGATGGTCACATAGGGATTGGAAGCCGTCTGAAGAATGGCCAGTCCCGTTCCCTGAACAAAAAGTCCCAGAAGAAACCATACGTAAGTGCGCGTCATGGCTGCGGGAATGAAAATGAGTGCCCCCATGGCCATGATCAGCAGACCTAACGACATCCCCTTCTTGAAACCGGTCCATTGCAAGACCTTCGACGAGGGAATGGCCATCACAAAATAGGAAATATAGAATGCGAAGGTGACCAGATACGACTCAAAAGAGGTCAGTTCGCAGGCTGTGCGTAAATAAGGGATGAGCGTGGCATTGAGCCATGTCACGAACCCGAAGATGAAAAAGAGGATACCGATAATGGTGATCGCAATGGTATAATCCTTTTTGTTTCCGTTCTGGACGTCTGTCATGATTGGTTGTTTAGTTGTGTTCAGATTCAGAGATAGGGTTTAAAAAAGGATCAGTAGTCGTCGTTGAGGGCGAATACCGGTTTTCTGTTGATCCAGCGCCCACGGGTGAAATCGGGGAAGTACTGGGGGGCGCTGCCTTCTGCCAGAGATCTTTCCGAGAGCGGTGTGATGGCGCTCCATGCAGCTGCATCGTATACATCAAGGGGCGGTTCGACCTTGCGTTTCACCGACTCTACGAACGCCCTGTCAACGAAAAAGTCCATCCCGCCATGGCCCGATCCGGCTGCATACTCACCGAACCGTTTCCAGAGGGGATGATCATATTTCTTGAACCATTCGTTCATGGCTTCCCACTGATCGTGCTTGGGAGACTTGCCTTCAATGTAGATGCGCTGGCGGTTGTAATCGAAATCAGCCAGACCGTTGGTACCCTGAATGCTGAAATCGAGCGAATAGGGTTTGGGTGAGTTGGTGTCGTGAGTGACCAGGATGGTTTCGCCGTTGTAGGTGGTGATCAGAGAGGTGACGATGTCTCCCAGCCGCCATTTCAGCTTGGCATTGGGGTGATCGGGTCCGCCGGCCGGGTTGTTGACAATGTAACGGTGCAGTCCCCTGCTCTTGGTGGCATGCGAGGTGAGATAAAGAAAACGGTTGCCCCGGTTGATGTTGAGCCATGTGGCCACCGGCCCGACACCATGGGTGGGATAAAGATCGGCGTTGCGCTTGAGCGAATGCTGCGTCCTCCAACGGGCTTCACCACGGGCCCCTTCCCCGAAAGTGACGCCCGGATTGAATTTTACCGCACGAAGATCGTGACGGTAGCCGCAACGCATATGGGTCAGTTCCCCGAAAACGTTCTGACGGACCATGTTGAGCACGGCCATCACATCCCTGCGGTAACACACATTCTCCAGGATCATGGTAGGAACCCCGGTCTCTTCATATGTGTCCACCAGATCCCAACACTCCTGCATTGTGGTGGCGGCCGAAACCTCGACACCGGCATACTTTCCGGCTTTCATGGAAGCTACGGCCATGGGGGTGTGCCAGTTCCAGGGTGTGGCGATCACCACACCGTCAACATCCTCCCGCTCCAGCAGCTTCAGGAATGCGTATTCCCCCTGATCATACACTTCCGGCTTGGGATAACCGGCCTTCTTCATCATGTTGAGAGAGAGACGGATCGCTTCAGGATCAATATCACATATGGCAGGGATGATTACATCATCCCTTTTCATGATATTACGCAAATGAGAACGGCCACGTCCTCCCACACCTATGAACGCAATGGAGACTTTCCCTTCCTCTTTTTTCTTGTTCTTGCTCAGTGAACGGGCATAGGTGAAATTCGGCACCATGGAGAGTGCGGCTCCGCTCAATACGCTCTTCTTCATGAAATCGCGCCTGCGGACACCTTTCTTCTTTTTCGCTTTCTCTTTTTCCATTTTCTTATGGCTTTATTTCGTATGCATACCCTCTTGAAAAACGTCGTAAATGTATAAGTTTTGTTCAAAACCTCAAAAGTTTTTCTGTATTATTGGTTCTAAATTAGGAGAACTGAGATAAATGCATTAATTTTGGATCAAATCTACAACAAACTGACATATAGATATATATGGAAAACAGAGATCAATTGCCCTTGAGGCAGTATGTGGAAGAAATGGGTAAATTATTTGATTTGATGGGGTTCAACCCCATGCAGGGGAGGATCATGGGCTATCTTTCGGCCGGCAGTGAGCCCGAAAAAACCTTTGACGAGATCGTTGCTTTTTTCGGGACCAGCAAAAGTACGGTGAGCAACTCTCTCAAATATCTCATCGACAACAAACTGGTCGATTACAGAACGATCAGCGGGAAAAGAAAACGCTACTTCTTCCTGACAGGAAATCTTCCGAAAGTTTATTCGGAAAAACAACTGGAGACGGTCCGTCTCCTGAAAGAGATGTCATACCGCACCCTGACCTTGCAGAACAATCTGACCTCGTCATTGAAAAAGATCATCCACGAGTGGATCGATTATGCCAACAACTTTGAAAATATGCTCCAAAAGATTCTTGAACGGAAAAACCATCAGACACCATGAAAAGATTCTTGACATTACCGGGCGTTCTTCTGTTCATTTCCCTTTTGTTCTCCTGTGATCATCGGTCTACGGCATTTTCCGGTGATGAACGTATGGAATGGTGGCATGATGCCCGTTTTGGGATGTTCATCCACTGGGGGCCGTATGCTGTGTTCGGTGGGGAATACAAAGGCCGGACCGCTCCGGGAGGAGCAGAATGGATCATGTACACAATGAAAATACCGAAAGAGGAGTATGAAGAGGCTGCTCGTCGGTTCAATCCCGTTGATTTTGACGCGCGGCGCTGGGTGCGGCTGGCCAAAGAGGCCGGGATGCGTTACATCATCATAACCGCCAAACACCACGATGGCTTTTGTATGTGGCACACACGTCTCTCTCTATACAACATCGTGGATTTCACTTCTTTCCATCGGGATGTGCTCAAAGAGCTGGCGGATGCATGTGAGGAAGAGGAAATGCCCCTGGGTTTCTATTATTCCATCATGGACTGGCACCATCCGTGGGCCCGGGGAGACAGTTTCCCAAGATACAGGGAGGAATACATGAAACCCCAACTGCGGGAGCTGCTCACCCGTTACGGCAAGGTGGCTGTCCTGTGGTTCGACGGTGAATGGATCCCCGAATGGACCGAGGAACAGGGGCGGGAACTTTACGATTTTGTGAGGGACCTGCAACCCGATATCATCGTCAACAACCGTGTGGGCAAAGGACGCCTCGGGATGCAGGGACTGAACAAAGGCAAAGGTTATGCAGGTGATTTCGGGACCCCCGAACAAGGCATCCCCGACCACGATCCGGGATACCCCTGGGAAACCTGCATGACAATGAACGGTTCCTGGGGATATAAGAAAAACGACCACAACTGGAAAAGCACGGACCAGCTCATCGGTTATCTGATCGACATCGTCTCAAAAGGCGGGAATTTCCTCCTGAACGTGGGGCCGGATGAAAAAGGAGTGATCCCCGCACCCAGCGCCGCGCGTCTGCGTGAAATGGGAGCCTGGATGAAGATCAATGGTGAAGCCGTCTACAACACTCGTTCGTTCCGGTATAGTGGAGAGGGTGACCATGTGCGTTTTACAATGTCAAAAGACAGTATTTTCGTGTATCCTCTGCTTACTGAATGGCCAGGTCGTGAACTTGTGCTGGAAAGTGTGGTCCCGGAGCAGGAGAGCAGGATCATGCTGTTGGGCTGGAAAGATCCTCTGCAGTGGGAGGAGACCCCATTGAAGGATCTTCGCATCCTTTTTCCGGAAGCTCTGCAAGACTCACTGGCGCGTCCCTGCCGGTATGCCTGGGCACTCAAGGTGAAAGGAAAAGCATTCCCGCTGGTGCCGGCACCCGCCGTCCGCACTCTTTCTGGTCATCGGGGTGACCGGATCCTTTTCGTCGACACCGTCACCGTGTGCATCGAAGGAGACAGTACAGCGGGGAAGATCCATTATACGCTTGACGATGGTGTGCCCGGCCCCGGTTCTCCCGTTTATGAAGCACCCATCCGTATAACTCATTCCTCGATCATGCGCGTGAAACAACTGAATGCTCAGGGTGTCAAAAAAAGTTTCACGGGGACGGTACATCTGCTGAATGCCCGTGAAGAACATCTCCCGGCCGTCAGGTACCGCTATTACGAAGGCGAATGGGATTCCCTGCCTGATTTCAAGCAGCTGAAGCCTCTCAGAGAAGGTTATGTGGAGAATGTCTCATTGCAGGCAGTGGCACCCCGGGCCGATCATTATGCCATTGTGTTCACGGGACTCCTCGAGATCCCCCGTGCCGGGAAATACCTGCTTTCGCTCTGGTCGGATGACGGGGCCCGTCTGTTCCTGGATGACAGCTTGGTGATCGATCATGACGGATTGCACGGGTTCACGGCCCGTGAGAAAGAGGTGTACCTGAAAAAGGGCATGCTGCCTTTTCGTTTGGAATATTTTGAGGCCACCGGGGGTAACGGGCTGAGGTGGACCCTGAAGGAACCGGGTGGAGAAAAGCTTGAGGCTGACCGCTATTTTGAAAAATTGTGATAATTTCGAACGTTCATTACAAAAAAAAAGCAGAAACATGGAAGAGATCAAAGGGACCAAAAGGCTGCAGGGCAGCCTGCCCAAGATAGGGATCCGCCCCGTCATCGACGGACGACGCAAAGGCGTACGTGAGTCATTGGAGAACCAGACGATGGGGATGGCGCGTCGTGCGGCAGAGTTCTTGCGCCAGAACCTCCGGCATCCCAATGGTATGCCGGTGGAAGTGATCATAGCGGATACGACCATCGGAGGAGTGGCAGAAGCAGTGCGCTGCGATGAAAAGTTTGAAAGAGAAGGGGTGGGGGTGAGCCTTACCGTTACCCCATGCTGGTGCTACGGGACAGAGGTGATGGATACCCATCCCCTGCGACCCAAAGCCATCTGGGGCTTCAACGGGACGGAACGCCCCGGTGCCGTCTATCTTGCTGCCGCTCAAGCGGGTTATAACCAGAAGGGACTGCCGGCATTCAGTATCTACGGCCGTGACGTGCAGGATGCCGACGACGAGACCATCCCCGAAGATGTCAGGGAAAAACTGCTGCGTTTTGCCAAGGCAGGCCTCGCCGTGGCTGAGATGAGAAACAAATCCTACCTCTCCATCGGAGGGATGTCCATGGGCATCGTCGGCTCCGTGGTCGACCAGGAGTTCCTGCTCGACTACCTCGGCATGCGCACCGAAGTGGTCGACATGGTCGAACTGGTACGCAGGATGGAAGAAGGGATCTACGACAAGGAAGAGTTCGAGCGTGCCATGAAATGGGTGAAAAAATATTGTAAGGAAGGAGAGGACGTCAACCCTCCCGAATTGCGGCGCGATAGAAAACGCAAAGACTGGGAATGGGAAGTGGTGGTCAAGATGACCCTCATCGCCCGCGACCTGATGGTGGGTAATCCTCGTCTGGCAGAGATGGGGTTCGAGGAGGAGGCCATGGGTCACAATGCCATTGCTGCTGGTTTCCAGGGGCAGCGACAGTGGACCGATCATTTTCCCAACGGCGACTTCATGGAAGCCATCCTGAACTCGTCGTTCGACTGGAACGGCATCCGCGAACCTTTCATTATGGCTACCGAGAACGACAGTCTCAATGGTATCTCCATGTTGTTTGGTCATCTTCTGACCAATACGGCTCAGATCTTTTCTGATGTGCGTACCTACTGGAGCCCGGAAGCCGTGAAACGGGTGACAGGCAAGGAGCTGAGAGGAAGGGCCGCCCATGGCATCATCCATCTTATCAACTCCGGTTCGACCACGCTCGATGCTACGGGCCAGATGAAGGACGAGCATGGGAATTCTGTGATGAAGCCTTTCTGGGAAGTGACCCGGGAGGATGTGGAAAGATGTCTGGCCAACACCCACTGGCCGCCGGCCGCCTATGAGTATTTCCGCGGCGGCGGATTCTCTTCGCAGTTCCTGACCCAGGGTGAGATGCCCGTGACGATGTCGCGGATCAATATCGTCAAGGGATTAGGCCCTGTTCTGCAGATCGCCGAAGGGTATACGGTGGACCTGGACCCTGAGGTACATCGCATCCTTGACCAAAGGACCAATCCCACCTGGCCGACCACCTGGTTCGTACCCAAACTGACTGGACAGGGGGCGTTCCGTGATGTCTATACCGTTATGGCCAACTGGGGAGCCAATCACGGAGCGATCAGTTACGGCCATATTGGCGACAAACTGATCACACTGGCATCGATGCTGCGTATCCCCGTGAACATGCACAACGTAGAGCCAGAGCGCATCTATCGTCCGGCAGCCTGGTCGATGTTCGGTACCGCCGATGTAGAAGGCGCCGATTTCAGGGCCTGCAAAACCTATGGCCCGTTGTACAGGTAATGTTGGTTTGAATGATGATGAAAAAGGCCGGGATCCCGGCCTTTTTCATTTCTCATCAGGAACTTTCGAAGATCTCAAGATAACGCTCATAGAGCGATTCATAAAGTTTCCGGTCTTTCTCTGTAGGAGAATAGTCTTCGGTCTCATACTGAACATTTGCGCGTGCTTGTTCCGGGGATGCATAGAGACCTGTGCCGGCCAGGGCAAAAAGGGCCGCACCGAGAACGGTGGTTTCTTTCTGTTTGACCACTTTGACAGGGATACCCAGAATGTCGGCCCTCAGCTGATTCCACAGCCTGTTCTTGGCTCCTCCACCCACCAGCAAAAGCTGACGCGACTGAAAACCCCCTGCATCCTCCAGGATGTTCAGACTGTGTTTGGTCTTGCATACGAGTGATTCCAAGGCTGCACGGTAGATGGCTGCCCGGGGAGTGTCCATCGTAAGTCCCGTGATCGAACCGCCGCCGGAACCGTAAAAAGAGGGATCGATCCGGACACCTTTACTGCCTGCCTCTATCTGTCGTGCCTCATCGATCATGATCTCATAAATATCTTTCCGGTCTTTTTCGGGAAGATAGAAATTCCTGCGTATCCATTCGAGCATACCGGAGGCGATCCACTGAATGCCCGTATTCACCAGTCCCGGCAGTACGTCCAGTTCGTGGGTGACACCCTTTTGCAGAAGTTCAGGACCGGGCTGGGCCCGGGAAGTGCGAACCATCAGGATCTCCCACGTTCCGGAGCTGAGCACCGGCTCATTCTCTTCGGCACCTGAACCAAAAATGGCAAACTGGGTGTCATGGCCTGCCACCACCACGGGAATGCCCTCCGGTAGTCCCAGTTCTGATGCTTTGCGGCCTTTCACGGTCCCGATCACATTTCCCGGTTCGGTAGGAACGGGGAAAAGACGTTCTGAAAGACCTATACGGTTGAGAATGGTCTTCGAAAAACTGCGTTTCCGGAGATCGGTAAGCATAGACGTACCGGCCATCGTCATGTCGGTTACCATCTCGCCTGTCAGGAAATAAAGAAAAATGGATGGTATGAAAAGAAAAGCTTCCATCCGGTCCACAACCTCCGGTTCGTTCTCACGAAGCCAGATCAGTTTGTTGATGGTGTTGAAGGCATAGGGTTGTAACCCGGTGATACGATAAAGTTCGTTCAGTTCGATGTATTTCCCAATGTTCTCCATGACCGGAACGGTACGGGGACATTGCCATGAGATCACCGGATAGATCATTCTGCCTTCCCCGTCGAAAGGTGCTCCGTCCACACCAAAGGTGGTGACGGTTATGGCTGCAATCTCACTTCCGTCAATCTTTTCCAATACTTCACGGGTAGTGTGGGAGAATTTTCTCCAGATCTCTTCCACATCCCAAATACGGAAGGAAGGGTTCACAGGATCGGGACGCGTGTTGTTGGAAAGAGAGGAGACCGCAACGATGCTTCCTCGATCGTTCACGGCAATGGTGCGTATGTTCGTAGCTCCGCAATCCAGGACTAGGACGGTTTTTTCTGCCATAAACAAAAAATTCATTTACTTCGTCCGTAAAAATAACAAATCCGTCATAAAATCGGTTTAGATAGATACTTCACTTGAGAAATAGTTGTTAAATTTAGTGGGTTTTTGTAGCGTGAACATTTAAAGGAGTAAGATGTTGAAAGAAAAAGGTTTTGATCAGGAGAAGGTACTGAAAACGCTGCTGGAGATCTCCAATGCGACGGTTTTTACGAAGGATCTGAGGGAGCTGACCGCTTTTGTGCGGGAACAGTTGGGGAAACTGATGGATACGACGAACTTCTACATTGCCTTGTACCATCCCGAAGATGAAACATTCACGATGCCGTTCTTCAGTGACATGAAGGACCATTTCGAGCGTGTACCTGCTGCCGGGACACTTTCCTATTATGTCGTCAAGACCAAAAAGGCTTTGCTGGTCAGGGAGAAAGAATTCAGGGAGCTGGTCAAGAGGGGAGAGGTGGAGCTAGTTGGTAGCGACTCCAAGGTCTGGGTAGGGGCTCCTTTGCGTGTTCAGGACCGGATCATCGGCATGGTGGGTGTACAAAGCTATACCGACGAAAATACCTATACCGAGGCGGATAAGAACATCCTCGAACTGGTATCCTACCAGATCGGACTTGCCATTGAAAAGATACAAAGGGAAGAGGAATTACGTATCGAAAAAACTTATTTCGAACAACTTTTCCAGAACATCCCCGAAGCTACGGTCATCCAGGAATACCCCGGGATCATCACTGATGCGAACGTGGCATTCAACCGTCTATTCGGTTTTAAGGAGGGTGAGGCCATCGGGAAAAAGCTCGATGATCTGATCGTCCCGGAAGAATACCTGGAAGATGCACGTTCTTACACCGAACGCTCCTTTCAGGGAGAGATGATCGAAACAGAAACGGTGAGAAAGAAAAAAAGCGGGGAAAAGATCCATGTATCCCTCGTGATCACTCCCTTCCGGATATCTCACGACAAAACGATCATCTATGCGCTGTACAGGGATATAGGAAAATGGAAAGAAGTGGAACGCAACCTGAGGGCTGCCAAAGAAAAAGCAGAGGAGGCCGACAGGATGAAGACGGCTTTCCTGACCAACATGTCCCATGAGATACGTACTCCCATGAACGCCATCCTGGGGTTTGCGCAGCTTCTGTCCATGGAGGAACTAACACCGGAGCAGAAGAAAGAATATGTCAACATCATCAAGAACAGCGGGGACAGCCTTCTGAGGCTCATTGACGACATCCTGGACCTGGCCCGTCTGGAGGCCGGCCAGATCAACATTCGCGAGGAGTACGTGAACATCGATGAGATGATGGATTCTCTGGAGACCACTTTCTCGGAACTTGTCGTAAGCCATCATCGGGCAGAATCGGTGGAACTGCGGCGCAGCGGACCGGACCAGCGGCTCCCCTTCAAGGTGAAGACCGATCCGCTTCGTTTGCGACAGATCCTCAACAACCTTATCAGCAATGCTATCAAGTTCACCCATGAAGGTTATGTGGAGTTCGGTTATCAGATCACTCCCAATCGGAAAGAGATCCTGTTCTATGTCAAGGATACCGGCATAGGTATTCCCGAAGACAAGAAAGAAGTGATCTTTGAACGTTTTCGGCAGGTGGACAATTCCAAAACGCGAGTCTATCCTGGAACCGGCCTGGGACTGGCTATTTCAAAACGTCTTACGGAACTTTTGGGAGGCAGGATCTGGGTGATCTCGGAGGAAGGCAAAGGTTCCCAGTTCTTTTTTACCATTCCCCTGAAAAGTCTTGAAAATGACATCAGTGTAGGCCTTCGTCTCTCCGGCGGTGCGAGCATCACGTTCCGCGAAAGTACCCTGGGCAAAAGCATTCTCATTGCCGAGGATGATGAGTTCAACTACAAATATCTTCAGGAAGTACTGGAGAAAGCAGGATTCCAGGTATATCATGCGGGCAATGGAAAAGAAGTGGTCCATTTCCTTGAACAGCATCAGGGACGATCCGTGGACCTGGTGTTGATGGATATTGAGATGCCCGTAATGAACGGCTACGAGGCTACCCTCTTAATCAAAAAGAAATTTTCCGAGATACCGGTGATCGCACAAACCGCTTATGCTTCGCCGGAGGAAGAGAGAAAATGCCTGAAAGCAGGCTGTGATGCCTATCTTGCCAAGCCTTTGCAGGTGGATAAACTCCTCAGGGAGATCAAAAAATTCCTCTGATGGTTGACCCCCCGGACAGGGTACCGGTCGCTCTTCTGGACCAATTGCCCGTTTTTCTGGTAGCTGTCGACTACACCGGCACAGTTACCTATATGTCCCGGTACATGCGTGAACAAATTCGGGACGCGGAAGAGGTAGGGGATCAGAAATATGTTGCAAAGGCCACCGGAACAGGAGAAGCAGGATGGGAGAGACTCCTTAACGAAATAAGGACGGGTGAGAAAGTTGCATGGACCAGCCGGCCCTGGTCGCAGAAGATTGCTCCCGGGAAGATCTTCTGGAAGGTCGTCCATAGAAACAAGAAAGGGGTCTGGCTTGCTGGAACCCCGCTGGAAGGCGAAGAGAAAGGCCGTGATTTTTTTCGTATCGCTTTCGAAGCTTCGCTTGTTGGAGTGGCCATTATCGACAGGAAAGGGGATATCCTTCTGGCCAACCGAAAAGCACTGGAGATCTTTCATCTGCCTCCTGATCAGGGAACCAAGGGGCTTAACATGTATGATCTGATGACCCCTGAGACCCGTCGTTCGGTCGATCTTGAAGGACGGTTCACAAGGGAAGGCTCTTTGCTCAACAAAATATATGAGATGAGGAGACCTGATGGGAGCCGTTTTTACCTCGAGGCCTCCACGGCTGCCGTATTTGACAGGGAAGAGGAGAAGCCCGCGTATGTGGTCTCAACTTTCCGTGATATTACGGAAGAACTGCGAAGAAAAAAGGAGCTGGAAGAGGCTTTGAAGAAAGCGGAGGAATCGGACCGTCTCAAAACGGCTTTTCTTACCAATATGTCCCATGAGATCCGGACCCCCTTGAACGCTATTGTCGGATTCTCGGGTATGCTTGCTGATCCACGTGTTCCCTATGACCGCAAGAAGGAATACCTGCACTACATTGAGCAAAGCAGTGAATCTCTTCTGCATCTGATCAATGACATTCTTGACATCTCCAAGATCGAGGCCGGACAGATTATGATCAACCGGGAGAAATTTTCCCTGGCAGCCTTCCTGAAAGAGATAGAGGCCGTGGCCCGTGAACAACAGCACAAGTTCGGAAAGAAGCACCTCATGCTGAATTTTTTACGGGCAGGATGTGAAGCGGATCCATGGCTGGAGGGGGACCCTCACCGTATCCGTCAGGTGCTGGTCAATCTTGTCAGCAATGCATTGAAGTTCACTGAAGAAGGATACGTGAACGTTTCTTGCGGAATATCTGGGAAAAAGGTTGTCTTTAGGGTCGAAGACACCGGTCCCGGTATCCCGTTGGAAGAACAAACGACCATATTTGAACGTTTCAGACAGGTGGACAATTCCATCACTCGCAGATACGGAGGTGCCGGTTTGGGACTTGCCATCACGCGCAGCCTTGTGGAACAGATGGAAGGAACGCTGAGGCTTGAATCCACACTCGGACAAGGAACCAGATTCACGGTTTCCTTTCCGGGTGTTTTTTACAGGAAAGAGTTCTCCGGAACAAGGAAGGATACGGGCAAAGTAAGCGGGAAACGGCCCGACTGGCATGGATATACCATCCTGGTCGCGGAAGACGAACCCACCAATTATGATCTTCTGAAAGCCCTCCTGGAGCCTACCGGCGTGCTTCTCAGGCATGCCTGGACAGGCAGTCAGGCTGTTGACATGGCTTTGGCTCATCGACCTGACCTGTTGCTGATGGATCTACGCATGCCGGAAATGGATGGCATCCGTGCCTTGCGTGAGATCAGGACCCATCTGCCCCATATTCCAGCCATCGCTCAGACAGCATTTGCCATGGCCAACGAAAGGAAGCACTGTCTTGAAAGTGGTTTCGATGATTACCTGGCCAAGCCCATACAGGCCTCCCTCTTACTGGAGAAGATCGGGAACCTTTTGAGGGAAAAAGAAAAAGGAGCAGACCTGTAAGCCGGATTCTGTAGCCTTGCATGTTTCTTCCCGAGAGTTTGCAAGGCTTCCTGTCATTTATCTGGGACACATGTCACCATGTGCCTCAAGCGACCTACCCCCCGGCATCGGGCGAGCAACCCTCAAACGCCGGTATACATGGTCTTTCAACCCGCAAGCCGGACGGCTGCCCGGGTCACCCCGGACACCGGTGAGCTCTTACCTCACCTTTTCACCCTTACCCCGCATCGCGGGGCGGTCATTTTCTGTTCCGGTACTATGCCCTCACGGACATCTTCCCGTTAGGAAGTGCGGTGCTCTCTGTTGTCCGGACTTTCCTCCGTCCCGAAGGACGGCGACAGGACGGTCTGCTCCGCCGTAAATATCCACAAAAACCGTGCTAATCCATTACCTGTGACAAAATCCATCGATCCTGGACAGGGTCAAAGATCCCCTCTTATCTCCCGAATCGTGAAAAGAAGTTCTTTGACCTTTTCTTCCAGAAGAGCAAAATCTTTCTGTGCGATGAGCTTTTGGGTGAAAAGGGCTGAACCCATTCCTACCGCTGCGACCCCTGCATCAAACCACTCCTGAAGGCTCTTCTTGTCGGTGGAGACTCCCCCGGTAGGAAGCAGACTGCTCCAAGGCATCGGCCCAAGGATGTTCCGGACGAAGGCAGGCCCTCCGACCGACTGACCTGGAAAGATCTTTACATATTCCGCTCCCAGATCGTGAGCCTGCTGGATCTCCGTGGCGCTCCCGCAACCGGGTATCCACAACACCTTGCGGCGGTTGCATACTCTTGCAGTCTCCGCGTCAAGGGTGGGTGAGACCACGAAAGATGCTCCCAGCTGCATGTAAAGCACCGCCGTGGGAGCGTCCGGCACCGAACCTGCCCCAAGAACCAGATCAGGAAAATTGGCACGGCAAAAACGTCCCACCTCGGTGAATACCTCGTGTGCCAGATCACCCCGATTGGTGAACTCAAACACCCGTATCCCCCCCTCGTAACAGGCTTGAAGCACCTCTTTCACGATCGAGGCATCCGGATGGTAAAACACCGGAACAACCCCCGTGTCCCGGATCTTTAAGATCACATCTGTCCTGCTGTGTGTTGCCATTTTATATCACATTGGTTGCTGAATCATTCAAGCCTGTCAGGAAAAGAATTGTTCCGATATATACTTATATTCTTCTGATGATAAGTAAGTAAGATTTCCTTCTTCCCCGTACTTTCATCGTCGTTGACATTGTTCTCTGCAAATATACACAAACGTTTGTGTTAATGGAAAAATTCTTAATTTTGTCATGGTCATGAAAGAGCGACGAAAGACGGTCCGGCAGATCACGATCAAGGATCTGGCTGCTATTCTGCACACAACGCCATCCACGGTATCACGGGCGTTGCGTGATGAGGAAGGGGTAGGGGAAGTGATGCGGAACCGTGTGAAAGAACTGGCCCGCAAGATGAATTACCGTCCCAATGCCGTGGCAGCCGGATTGCGTAAAGGAAACAGTCATACCGTCGGCGTGATCGTCCCGCGGATCAACAGGGATTTCTTTTCGGGAGTCATCGCCGGCATTGAGGAGATCGCCTACGAAGCCCAGTACAACGTGATCATCTGCCAGACCCATGACAGCCTCAAAAAAGAAGAACAACATCTGGATACCCTTTTGAGAGCCAGGGTGGATGGCATACTGGTGTCGATAGGACTTGAGACCAAACATTTCGATCATTTCGAGAAAGTGCTGCAGGCCGGAATACCCCTTATCTTTTTCGATCGCGTTCCGGAAGAGATGAGTGTGAACCGTATCCGTGTTGATGACCGTGCCGGTGCCCGGGAGGTGGTCCAGCATATGATCGACATGGGATACAGGAACATTCTGCATTTTGCCGGTCCCGACTATCTTGCGCTTTACCATGACCGCAAGGAAGGATACCTGGAAGCTCTGGAAAAGAACGGCATCCCCGTAAGGGAAGAACTGATCATACCCAACAGCCTGACTTTCGAAGAAGGCCAAAAAGCCATGGAAAATGTGCTGAAGCAAGGCCTCAGGGCTGATGCCCTGTTTTCGGCCAGCGATTATTCGGCCCTGGGGGCTCTCCTGTTGCTCCAGGAAAAGGGAATACGTATCCCGGAAGAGTTCGGAGTCGCCGGTTTCAGCAACGAAAAGTTCACGTCCTATGTCAGACCATCACTGACCACCGTCGACCAGCAAAGCAAGGTCATGGGAAAACATTGCATGGAACTTTTTCTCCGGGAAGTGAATGAGAACAATGGATCTTTCAGTAAAATCATGCTCAGACCGGAAGTGTTGTTAAGGGATTCGACCCGGCGAAGATGATGAAACCGACAAGCCTGTCAACCAATAAAATTTCAGCCATATGAAGACCAACTATGAAATACGTTATGCGACCCATCCGGAAGATGCAAGGTCCTATGATACGGAACGGCTCCGGAAGGAATATCTGGCCGACCGCCTTATGAGGGGCGACGAGATCAACATGATCTATACGTATTACGACCGCTACATTGTGGGTGGAGCTGTGCCCGTTCGGGGAGAACTGCAGCTTGAAAGCTTGGATATCCTCAAGGCCGCTTTTTTTCTGGAAAGGCGTGAACTGGGGATCGTCAACGTAGGAGGGAAAGGTGTTGTCATTACCGACGGTAAGCAACATGAACTGGGATACAAAGACGCCTTGTATGTAGGACGAGGAGTGAAAGAGGTGATCTTCCGAAGCGATGACCCGGCCGAACCTGCCCGTTTCTATTTCAATTCGGCGCCTGCCCATCGCTCGTATCCTGTACGGCGTGTGACACTTGCAGATGCCGAAGTGATGCATCTGGGGGATGCTGCCTCCTCCAATGAACGTGATATATACAAACTGCTGGTCCATGGTGTGGTGGAAACCTGTCAATTGCAGATGGGGATGACGGAGCTGAAAAAAGGCAGTGTCTGGAACACCATGCCGGCCCATGTCCACGCACGAAGAATGGAAGTCTATTTCTATTTTGAAGTTCCCGACGATCAGGCAATATGCCATTTCATGGGCGAACCCCATGAGACGAGGCACATCTGGTTGCGGAATGAACAGGCTGTCATCTCTCCGCCGTGGTCGATCCATTCCGCTGCAGGCACCTCTAACTACATTTTCATCTGGGGCATGGCAGGGGAAAACCTGGATTATGGCGATATGGACTTTTACGGACCCACAGAACTCAAATAACCGACATATCATGGGACTGGAACTTTTTGATCTGACAGGCAAGACTGCCCTGGTGACGGGCGGCACACACGGTCTTGGCATGGCCGTGGCCACTGCTTTGGCAGAAGCAGGCGCAAAACTGGTGATCAACGGCCATACACCGGAGCGTCTGAAAAAGGCCGTGGAGACATACCGGCAAAAAGGTTTTGACGTGGCTTCCTATCTTTTTGACGTTACCCGGGAAAAGCAGGTGACCGATGCCCTGGAGAGGATCGAAAAGGAGGTGGCACCGGTCGATATCCTGGTGAACAACGCGGCCATCATCAAACGTGTGCCGATGCTGGAAATGGAGGTCGACGACTTCCGCCAGGTACTGGAAGTTGACCTCGTGGGGCCCTTCATCATGGCCAAGCATGTGGCCAAAAGCATGATACGCAGGGGAAAAGGAGGAAAGATCATCAACATGTGTTCAATGATGAGCGAGGTTTCCCGCAATACCGTCAGTGCCTATGCCGCAGCCAAGGGCGGATTGAAGATGCTTACCAAAGAGATGGCTGACGAATGGGCCAAATACAACATCCAGGCCAACGCCATCGGACCCGGCTACTTTGCTACCGAACAGACTGCCCCGATCAGGGAAGGCGGACATCCTTTCAATGAGTTCATTATCAAACGTACCCCCGCACGCCGGTGGGGTAAACCCGAAGAACTTGCAGGTGCTGCGATCTTCCTTGCCTCCAAAGCTTCTGATTTCGTGAATGGTCATATCCTTTATGTCGACGGAGGTATCCTGGCCACACTGGGAAGCCATGCCGGAGAAGAATGATAAACCCCTAAACTGACAGTCATGAAAAACATCAGACCGTTCGTCCTGAACTTGTTCCTTTTCTTCACGCTTCTGTTCACGGCCTGCAACG
>Ga0256914_1000517_pt1 | contig 37922 bp, 26 predicted proteins | sample HulkmetaG_FD_191571 | JGI IMG/M metagenome (GOLD analysis project Ga0256914, IMG submission 191571) | Hydrothermal chimney microbial communities from Main Endeavour vent field at the Juan de Fuca Ridge, Pacific Ocean - Hulk | ecosystem: Environmental > Aquatic > Marine > Hydrothermal vents ... | reverse complement strand
TCAGGGAGGAGAAGATGTTCAGGAAAAAACCACCAAACTCGTCATGACCTTCTTGCTGCAGAGTTAGGTCCTGTGCAGCATCAGCCACAATGATAGTGCAGAGTGAGAATCGCTGCATTTTCAAGGCAAATATTGAAGTAGGCCATTTATTGTGTAGTAGACCTTGGAAATCCAGTTAATGGCTTTTTGTGCCATTTTCATGGGATTCCAGCAGCCATGAACAGGAACATTGCGGCCCGCGTCCAATTGATAGCATTGCCCGGCGGGAAGTGGTGTTCGCGCAAATTGGAAACACTAATTCAGGAATCAACCGGACCTGTTGCATATCCTTCAATGCAGTAGTGATCCGGTATAAGGGAGGTTAATAAAAAAATGCTTCACATGTATCTTCCAATCGCTGGAAACAGCGTAAATATCTTCATAATTCTCGGACTTGGAGGTTTTGTCGGTCTCCTCTCAGGAATCTTCGGTGTTGGCGGGGGGTTCCTTATGACCCCCCTGCTCATAATGTTTGGAATTCCCCCAACAGTTGCCGCTGCCTCTGATTCAAATCAGATCGTTGGTGCTTCCACATCCGGAACTCTGGCCCACTGGAGACTGGGGAACGTGGATTACAAGATGGGACTGCTTCTGCTTATTGGTGGTGTGATAGGAGGTACTCTTGGTGTCCAGGTCATCAAGATACTGAGGGCCATGGGAAATGCAGACTTCCTCATCAACATCACGTACGTCATTATGCTTGGCGGTGTAGGCGCCTACATGTTTTGGGAGAGCCTCGAGGGGCTTAAGAAGGACAAGTCGCCCCCGCAAGAGGTGCCGGAACCGGTTGAAAAGAAGGAATCAAGTTATGCCAAGGCCCTTGCTGCCCTGCCGTTCCAGACCAATTTCGAAAAGTCAGGTGTGCGCATCTCAATGCTCCTCCCCCTGATTTTCGGTACTCTGGTAGGTGTGTTGGCTGCCATTATGGGTGTCGGTGGTGGTTTCATCATGGTGCCGGTCATGGTCTATCTTCTGCGCATGCCCATGCACGTGGTGGTTGGAACAAGTCTCTTCCAGATACTTTTTACCTGTATAAATGTTACGATCATGCAGGCCTATAGCAACCACACAGTGGATTTTGTACTGGCCCTGTTGCTGTTACTCGGTTCCACTGCTGGTGCCCAGATAGGTACAAAGATCAGCAAGAAGCTGAAGGGCGATCAGTTGAAGATATTGCTGGCCAGCTTGGTGCTCATCGTCTGCGTGAAGATGCTTTACGGACTTCTTGCAACACCAGATATCATGGTGGCAATAGCTGGTGGACACTAATTGGAACGTGTGTATATGGGTAAAGGTATTTTTAGGATCTCAGGTACGACTGTGAGACCTGGATGATAAAGACTGGAGGAAAAAAAGAGATGCTTTATTCTATAAAATATATGAAAGATCGTGAGGTCGGGCATAGATGCCTGTATCCGCTCGTGTTTACTGTAATTTTGTTGGTCAGCATGACGGCTTCTATATGCTGGGCCGAAAATGTGAATCTTGCCGTGGCCCCGCCGGAGATTTCCATATCGGCGTTTTACAATGGCACTTCCATAAAGGCTACTGGTACCATCCCTGCAAATTCTGACGTGGTTCTGTGTATAACCGGGCCTGGTGAGGTGGTGCATCTAAAGAAAAAGGGAAAGGTTGCCGGACTGCTGTGGATGAATACCGGCAAGATCACCCTGAAAAACGTCCCTGCTGTGTTCATGGTCTATACCACTCCTGCAGTGGCCAAGATGATCAACCTTCCCACTATTAATCTCGGTTACTGGTCGGTAAAGGACCAGGTAAAGCTTGAACCTGTCAGTGCCTCAAAGGAGTTTCTGTTCAAGGAGTTCATCAAGCTGAAAGAGGAAGAAGGTATCTATACTATTGATAAGGAGTCTATAAAATATTCAGAGGAACCAGGTGGGCTTAGACATTTTGAGATCAATGTGAAGGTGCCGCCCAAGATGAAACCAGGCGTCTATACCGTGGAAGCCAGTGCCATATCCAACGATTCTGTGCTTGGCAGGGCAAAGACCAACCTTACCTTGAAGCTGGTAGGTTTTCCCGCATGGATAGCTGGTCTTGCCTTTGGTCATGAGCTTCTCTACGGGTGTATGGCGGTTCTTGTGGCTATTGCCGCAGGGCTGGTAATGGGCGTACTATTTAAGGACAAGGGAGGTGCCCATTAAGGTAGGCGCCTGATACCAGCTACTGAAAACCGTTTTCCGGGGCACGGTAAGCCGTGCCCCGCCAGGGGTTTCATGGAGACCATGAAGTTATGTTGAATAGAGTTATAGACTGGGCAAAGGAAAAGCTCTCTAACCGGAGCAGAGGCAGAGGTGAGAGATCTTTCATAAGTATTTTCACCCGATTCAGGGATATCCTTGCCCTTAACAACCAGGTGCTTGAGCTTATTGCAGAGGCCAACGACAAGCTTAGCGGCGATTATGTGTTTGATCGTCACTACATAGAGACTACTGCCAGGGAAATAGCGTCCATGGTCCAAAAGCTCATATTTGCGCTGGAAGAGATGGCACCTGGAAAATATCTGGCCCTTCATGAAGCATTTATCAAGATCAACGATGATATTGAAGATATTCTGGCCGGACGGCCGCCCAGGTCAGAAAACAGATTCATACTGCCCTATGCCAACATCAATAGGGATATGGCCCAGGAGGTTGGCGGAAAGAATGCCACAATAGCCCAGGTTGGCAATTTTATGGGAATAAGGATTCCAGAGGGTTTCGCAGTGACTGCCGCTGCATATGCGGCATTCATGAAGACCGATGGGCTTGGGGAACGGATTAGGGAGATTACAACAGAGTGGGAGAAGGGCGCTATAGATGCAATGACTGCCTCTGAGAAGATCCAGCCATTGATAATAGAGGCAAGCCTGCCCAATCGTCTGCGTAGAGAGATTGGGGCAGCCGCAGCGGCCCTCAGCAAGAAACTTGGTAGAAGGAAGATTTTTTTTGCAGTACGAAGCAGTGCATGGGGTGAGGATAGTGAGCACTCATTTGCAGGACAGTACAAGAGTATTCTCAATGTGAGGCCTTCAAGGCTTACCAGGGCATACAGACGGGTCGTGGCCAGTGCGTACAGTGCCCGTGCCCTGGAGTATCGCAGGCGCACAGGGTATCATGAAGATGAGGTGGTCATGCCTGTGGCGTGTCAGGTCATGATAAATCCGCGTACGAGCGGTGTACTATATACATATGATCCGGTTGAGCCAGCAAAAGAGGTAATGATCGCCACTGCCACATGGGGTCTTGGAGCGCCGGTGGTCTCTGGGACAGCAATGGTAGACGAGTTCTGCATGGAGCGTAGGCCCCCGCACAAGGTAGTAGAGACCCGCATTACCACAAAGATGAAGGCTATGGTGCTGTCTGATGAGGGCGGGACTGTAGTGGTGGATGTCCCCGAGAAAAAGCGGCTGGCTGCGTCCCTGTCACACGATGAACTGTCACTGCTTGCTGATACCGGACTGATTATAGAGAAAAATTTTCGCAAGCCACAGGATATAGAGTTTTCATTTGACCAAAACGGGGAGCTGGTGATTCTGCAGACAAGGCAGCTTGCAGTAAAATCCCTCAATGCACCATCTGCCTCTGAACTGGCAGGCATAAGAGATAAGTATGAGGTAATACTTGAGAACTGTGGTGTTACGGCCCAGGACGGAATAGCCGCCGGGCCTGTCTATATGGTGCGTGAAGACAAGGATCTCAAGGACTTGCCGCCTGGGGCCATACTGGTCACCAAGTTCGCCTCTCCGAGGCTTGCAGCAGTACTTCACAAGGCGGCAGGGGTAGTCACTGAAGTGGGTTCCATCACGGGGCATCTTGCCACGGTTGCAAGGGAGTACAGGGTACCTGCGGTCTTCAACTGTGAAAATGCCATGTCTGTGCTGAAAGATGGTGAGGAGATCACCATTGATGCTGAAGAGCCTGTGATCTTCAGGGGAATTGTCAAGGAGTTGCAGTACTACAGCCTGTCTGAAGAGCCTATCGAAGAGACATATGAGTACAGGCTGCTGCGCCGTGTGTTGAAAAAGATCGAGCCTCTGAACCTTGTTGATCCTACGGACAAGAATTTCAGACCACGTTCGTGTCAAACCCTGCATGATATTGTGCGTTTTGTGCATGAAAAGGCCGTGCAGGCCCTTATTGATATGAGTTTTTACCATCCTAAGGATGCGCACACTGCTGCAGGAAAGTTGAAGCTCGGGGTCCCCATCGATTTTGTCGTCATTGATATTGGCGGCGGCGTAAATCTGCCGGAAGGGACTGGGGGCCGGAAGACCGTAATACATCCGGAACAGATTACTTCAATTCCGATGAAGGCGATTATTCAGGGAATCATGCACCCTGGGGCCTGGAGCAATGAGCCCATGTCTGTGGATATGGGGAGTTTTATGTCGAGTCTTACCAGGACATTTTCAACAGAGATCACCTCTCCTGAAATGCTTGGCCAGAATCTTGCAATAGTATCTCATGAGTATACCAATATAAGTTTAAGGCTCGGATATCATTTCACAATGATAGACACCTATGTAACTGAAAAGATGAATGACAACTACGCCTACTTTAGATTTTTCGGCGGAGTTACAGATCTGGATCGCAGGGCGAGGCGGGCCAGATTTATTGGAATGGTACTGTCCCATTATGATTTCCGTGTAGACCTGCATGGGGACCTGGTGGTAGCGCGTCTGAAGAAATTGGACCAACGGGCAATGCTAAGACGTCTCTACCTGTTGGGTTTGCTGATAGGGGTTACACGGCAGCTTGATGTAAGGATGGTTAATGAACAACGGATAATAGAGTACACTGAAAAAATAAAACAGTTAATGGAGGATGGTCATGGACAACAATAATCAGCTCAGCATACTTATACTGGATGATGAACCAATAGTAAGCAAGCGCCTCAAACCTTCTCTCGAAAAGAAGGGGTACCGGGTAGAGACGTACACCAACAGCGGTACTGCGCTGAAGCGTGTACGCGATCAGAAGTTCGATATAGTGATCACAGACCTCAAGATGGAAGGTGTGGATGGTATGGAGTTCCTTACCGAGGTCAAAAAACTTTGGCCGGATACAGAAGTCATTGTGATCACTGGTTTCGCCACCATGGATACCGCCAAGGAGTCATTTCAGAAGGGAATATTTGATTTCCTGGCAAAGCCGTTCAAGTTGAGCGAGATCAATGAGGTTATTGAACGTGCCAAGGAAAAGATCAACAAGAACCGTTAATTCTCTTACCCGGATTATGCATTGAGAACAACGAGGTGACGAACATGAATAAAACCCTTTTATACCTTAATGAAGACCTGGCATCAAGTATAGCACTGAGATATGCAGATTATCTTGCTTCTGTTTCAGACCTGAAACTTTATATCATTCACGTTGAAGAACCTGACCTTCGCCAGCAGGCCGGCACCGGCTGGGTGAGAAGGACCTGGGAGACCGGTGTTCAGGAGACCGGCACTCAAGTAGTCAAACGTATCATCAAGACAGAGAATGTCAAGTGCAGGTTTGCAGGTCCCCCAAGAATTCTTGTCGGGGAGAGAGAGTATGAGATACTGAAAGAGCTGCGGATTGGTGGGTATGATCTGTTTATTGAGGGGCACATGGATGCCTCTTCACCTTCAGATTTTTACAAGATCGTGTCTTCACGCCTCTATAAACATGCTCCATGTCCCATACTGCTTGTAAAGAATCTCACGGTGTCGACTACTGCGGCCATTCTGCTTGGAGACGATGTGGACCATAGAAAGGTGGTGGACAGATATCAGAAGCTCATACATGGGTCAAAACTGGATACAGAACTGATCTATTTCAAGTTCAGGGAACAGGCAGAGATATCTTTCATGGATCCCTCCGAGGGCGGCGTAGCACTCAAGGAGAGTGAGGAACTGTTGAAGGCCGCAGGTATGCCGGTAAAGAACAGTACGGTGATCTGTGGAACTCCTGAGCAGACAGGGGACTTTCTGCGGAATTATGCCTTCGTGGCTGCGAATTTCCCTGTCAGGAAGTGTCTAAGGATGGAGGTCCTGGGCAATACACCGGCATCTGTGTTACTCTGTTAGGTGCAGCAGGGGTTTTTGTAAAAAAGCTTCACTCCCAATAACAGAGATCAGGCATAAAAAAGGGCTTTCAGTGCCATTTTTGTGCCCAGCCGGACTATACCGCCGGTTAAAAGGAGGATACCATGAGAATTATAGCAGCATTAGATACCAAATCGTATAGTGAAGAGATAATAAACGAGGTAGCTAAGCTTGCAGCCAATACTTGGGCTGATCTTACGCTACTCGGTCTTCAGTCAGGAAACAAGGAGCCTGATCAGGCCCTGGTGGATGCCATGGCGAGGTACAAGGACCATATACTGTCTGCCATGGAGGAACCATCGCCTTACGCGGAGCTTGCCGTTTCTGATCTTAAAGAGACAGGGCCTGGCAGGTGGCAGGTCTCCTCAAGAGGCAGGAAAGAGCTTTCTGTCACCATCAGGGGAGGGGATGCGAGAAAGGAGATACTCGCAGAGGCACAGGAGCGAGAGGCCGATCTCATCATGCTTGGCTGTACCAGGGGCATTGACTGTATATGGGAGGGTGAACCCAATCTGCCCCAGAGGGTGGCACGAGATGCGGCCTGCTCTGTACTTGTCATAAAGTCTTCAAGGACTCCGTCCCAGATCGTCTCTTTCCTGGACCAGACAAGTGTGAGTCAGGAGTCTTTGGAGATGGTGAACCAGATGGTCACGGTTCACGGTGCAGGTCTCAAGATTGTTGGTCTGAAGACACCCAAGGGGGTTGTTGGCAAGGGCGACGTTGAGAAGAAGATGGTGGAGATTCTCAAGTATTATAATGAGAAGAATATAAGTGCATGGATAATGATGGTGGATAACGACAAGCTTGAAGAGTATGTGGCTCAGTCCACCAAAGAGGGCATGGTGGCCCTGTGGATGGGAAAGGAGTCTCTGCTGAGCAAGATATTCTCCAGAGGGCTTATAGAAAAACTCATCAGCAACACCCAGTCTTCAGTGTTGATCCTGCGCTGATCCTCGTGGGTGCACGTGCTGGATCAGGTTCATGCATGTTGTGTGGGGTCCTGGCCCCATATATCTGAAATACAAGGCAACCCTCCGGCGGGAAATCCCATGCGGAGCACCGCAGGGATTTCCTTCCCCCAGTCCCCCGTACAGGGACAGGTCTAATGGCCTGCCCCTGTACATTTATGTAAACCTCGTTCTGTCATGTCGGCAGCTCGGAAAATCCAGAAAAATAATGAAGAATTGTCCCTCGCAGGGTTTCCCAATGCTGATGAATCTGCTATGCTGTAGAATTTAAATAGAGGCGGGGTGCTCTGTGGCCGTGTCCACAGGCAGAGTTCCCAATGTGGTGAATCATCCATAAATTAAATTTTTTTCGTAATCCTGTATCAGCGTAATGTGTAGAACCCCGTAGAGGGGGTATGTGTTATTTAAACCGGCAGGGCGAACCCTTCGCGGGTTTGCCGGTTAGCAGAAGACTGATACAGACCTTTATGATGCGACTTGAAGAAGTGAGATGATTGGTAGTATCAGAACTGACTTCTGTTCAGACGGTACAGATTCATGTCCAAGTTAGCTTGTGTCCACCCATAAATGGCCCTTTTGTCAGGCCTGGTAGCTCGTGGGTGAAAAATGCTATGGACACTATTTCAAGCCTGTTCTGAACTCTGTAAACCTGGGGAGGGGAGGCAACACCTCCTGTGATTGTTGTTGCGGCGAACCTCCGGACAGTTTTGTGTCTGGAGTTAAAAACAATTATTTCTTTAAGGAGGAAGTAGATGATGATTAACGGTTTATCCTTTACTGCGACCACAGATCCTGAAGTGGCTCAGCCAGGCGTAAATTTGGCAACGGCACTTTTTGGATTGTTGTTGGGCGCCGGAGTCCTGATGGGCTGTTATGCGTTTCTTGCAGGCCATCACCATGTATATAACAATACCCGCGACATGCCATGGGGTATTCTTATCTCCACCTATGCTTTCTTTGCAATTACCTCAACGGGGCTCTGTCTTCTTGCAGCGCTTAGTCATATCTTTGGCGGCAACAGGCTGGCCCCCACGGCCAATCGGTTGGTGTGGTGTTCCTTGATTACCATTATCGGTGCCTTCACGGTCATCGGTTTTGAAATCGAGAGTCCACACAGGATGCTTCTTTACAACGTGATATCTCCCAATATCACCTCAAATATTTGGTGGATGGGTACGTTGTACGGTATGGCTGTTGGTTTCATGGTGGTGGAATTCTGGCTCATAGTAACAAAGCAGTACCAGCTCGCTGTAATGCTGGGTATCGGAGGTGCACTTGCTGAGGTTGCGGCAAATACCTGTCTCGGTGGCGTGTTTGCCACACTTCCCTCACGCCCCTTCTGGTATGGCGGAATGATACCCATCCTCTTTATCTCCTGCGCTTTCATGCAGGGTGCAGCGGCTGCCATACTGTTCAATTACTTTGCAGTGAAAATTAGGGGTAAGAAGTTCGATGATGTGATGATGGGTGCCCTGCAGGCAGCAGGCAAGGTACTACTCTTCATGCTGGTAATGGTTAGTGTTGCTACCTTCTGGAGGATGATATCCTTCTATGTGGGAGGCACAAATGCTGGCAGAAGCGCTGCTGATGCCCTGGTCTATGGGCCGCTTTCAATCAATTTCAAGTTTTTCGAGATCACTGTTGGATTGCTCTTGCCAATTATCCTGCTGGTGGTCACAAGATTGAAGAGTCCTGTGGTCATGGTCATATCGGCGGCTATGGTACTTCTTGGAATGTTCTTCGCCCGTTATGACATGGTGGTTGCCGGCCAGATCGTTCCTCAGTACCTTGGATGGGATGATCTTCCAAAGTATCTTTCATACACTCCATCATTTGGTGAGATAATGGTAACATTGGCAGGCTTTGGCATGGCCGGGTCTGCATTCCTGCTTGGAGAGCGTTTCCTGGGCAAGGTGCTTTCTGACCATGGAGAACACCATTAAGAGTATGAGTAGATAGAGGATTGTTCATCCTTGCGGAATAGCAGGGTCCATGACTTTCCAAGAGCTATTATGGCCTGCAGGTCCATGAGTGCCTGCAGGCCTCTTTTTCGTTTAGATTATATCCATCTTGTTTTTTGCCTACAGGCAAACATATCATCATCATTAACACATCATTACAACTGATGAGCTTTAAAATCGTGTTGGAAAGCGCCGTCGGTGTATATGTGTCGTGTAGCATGCCAATATCCCTTAACAGGCATGTTCTCGTTACAGAGACTGTTCTTATTCCTATCTATCCTCTGTAGAGCCGGCTTTTGTAGAGTTTTTTTGTCTTAAAGGTGTGGTAGCGTCTGGCATATGAGGTGTTGTACCCCACGTCCAATGTACGTCCAATGTATTTTGTATGACTGAACACCAATGTTTTCACACATCCCGAACGGTTTTTCTGTTTTTTGTCCTGGGCCTCTTCCTGTCTCACGGTTGCCTATCTATTGCCGCTACTCCGGTTACAGGGCGTATGACCTCAGTTCCTGTGGCCAAGTCAGACAGTGGCAAGATAGAAGCCAACGGTGGCCATTATGCCGGCCCTTCCGATGAGTTCAACAGAGGAAATCCCAGGTCTACGGTGGAGGGGTTCCTGTCATATGCTGCAAAAGGTGACTTCAAGGATGCAGCTCACTATCTTGATTTGAGATATCTTCCCCGGCGCCTCAGGGGTGTCCCAGGGGCAGAACTTGCCCGTAAACTGAAGATAGTCTTGGATCGTGGTCTGTGGGTAGATCCTGGTACCATAAGTGACAAGCCTACAGGTGATCTTAGTGACGGTCTTCCTGCCTCCCAGGAGAGTATCGGCCAGATAAAGACCCCTGAGGGCACTGTAAACATACTGCTGCGTCGGGTGCCCCGCGGGGATGGTGTGAAGATATGGAAGTTTTCCAACAGGACCGTGGCCAAGATTCCTGTACTTTACAAGTACTATGGATATCGTCTCTTTGAGGAGCGGTTGAGCAAGATATTCCCAGACGTGCAGGTCATGGGATGGCAACTCTGGCAGTGGACAGCATGGTTGGCGTTTGTTGCTGTGGCGTGGATAGGTGCCTATTTGCCCACCTATCTTGCGGCACTTGTTATATTCCGTCGTGGTGGTGCCACTGCTGAAATGCTGGGGCGTTTTATATCTGGTCCTGTGCGCATAATACTGTGGCTGTTTTTGTGCCGTATAGCCGCATTCTTTCTAATGCCTTCCGCTGAACTGAAGCAGCTCCTTAACGCCGGTACCATCCTTATTCTGGCCCTTTGCTGGGCAGGAATAAAGGGGCTTGATATACTCTTTGAGGTATGGAAGCAGCACATGACAAGAGAGGGACGCGAGAGCAGCACTGTCCTTCTAAAACCGCTGCGCACTGTGGTGAGGGTATCGTTTGTCACCATTGCCCTGCTTCTGTGGTTAGACAATATCGGATTCAGGGTAAGTGCCCTGCTGGCCGGCCTTGGTGTTGGCGGTCTTGCCGTGGCCCTTGCTGCCCAGGGTATTCTTAAGAATCTGCTGGGTACTGTGATGATTCTGGCGGACAGACCATATAACGTAGGAGAACGTATTGTGGTCAAGGGGCTTGATGGTGAGGTGGAAGAGATAGGGCTTAGGTCCACCAAGATCAGATTGCTCACGGGGCATCAGGCATCCATCCCCAATGATGAGATTGAGCGGGCCGAGATCGAGAATATAGGCCGAAGGCCTCATATAAGACGCAGACAGAATATTCGTCTTGCCATTGATACACCTCCGGAAAAGATCGAGCGTGCAGTCAATATCATAAGGGAGATACTGCATGATCATGAGGGAATGAAAGAGGACTATCCACCACGGGTCTACTTTGACAGGTTCAGAGACGATGCGCTCAACATAGTAATGTTCTACTGGTACCATCCCCCTGAGTACTGGGACTTCCTTGATTTCAGCGAAAGAACCAACAATGCTATTCTCAGGGCGTTTGAGAAGGAGGGAATCAGACTGGCATTGCCTGCCTCCACTTCTTTCCTGGCAGGTGCTGAAGGTGAGCAACCACTCATGGTTGAGGCACAGACACGGCACAGTGCTGAATTGTGATGATACAAGAGATTGATCCAGATAAGATAATCCTGTGCCCTGATTGTGATCTTCTGCTTGAGAAGGTTCCTGTGGAGAGTGGTTGCAGGCTCGTATGTCCGAGATGTGGCTGTGTCCTGGTATCTCCCAAGGAGAATTCGGTAGAGAAGACCATGGCCCTGACTGTAGCGGGGCTGCTCATGTATATCCCGGCAAATTTCCTGCCGTTGCTGACTTTTGATGCAGCAGGGCTTAAGAGTACAGGTAGCATATGGGAGAGCTGGCTATCCCTTGCTGACAGCGGGTTTGTGTTTACCGGTGTCATGGTACTTCTTACCAGTATTCTTATCCCGTTGGTAAAGCTCTTGATACTGCTTGCAGTAACCATCGCCATCCACTTGGGACGCAGCACCAGGGCTACGGCCCTGTTGTTTCGGTGGTATCATCACCTTGATGAGTGGGGAATGCTGGAGGTCTATATGATAGGGATCTTGGTGACCATCATAAAGATGCTTCACATGGCGCATGTGGAGTATGACACAGGATTCTTCTGTTTTATCGGCTTGCTTTCCGCCACTCTCTGTTCATCTGCTGCCATGGATGTAAATCTGTTCTGGGAAGAGATAGGCCGCCAGATATCGGAGCGTGAACGATTGGACAGTGAATATCCATGTGGTCAGGCCCCTGGTTTAGCAGGGGGGCGTGAGGGAGAGAAAGCCTTATGAGAACTGGGTGTGATGAGGTAGCCCTACATGCCAGCAGGGCACTTACAGGCAAAGAGGCCGGATTCATGCTGTGTCATGACTGCCATTGTGTCATACCCATACCAGATGGGATGAGGGGTGACGAGCACGTTGAGGCAGTATGCCCGAGATGTGGTGCCCTGGTCCATCTTCGTTACCCTGACAGTCTTACATATACATGGGCCCTGGTTATCACTGCCATGATACTTAGTTTCCCTGCCAATATCCTGCCCATAATGAAGGTGGATTATCTTGGCAGTGCCGAGGCCTCTACCATCATGGATGGGATCATCTACTTCTTCAAGGAGGGTTCCTATGGTATCGGAGCAGTTATTCTGACGGCCAGTATTCTGGTACCCCTGTTCAAGATAGTGGGTATCATACTCATCCTTCTTTCCATACACTTCAGATGGAAGAGCTGGTTAAGGCACAAGACCATAATGTTCAGGTTCATAGAGTTTATTGGCAGATGGTCCATGTTGGATATATTTGTCATTGCCCTGCTTACCGTACTGGTAGATTTCGGTTTTTTCTCAACCATTCAGGCAGCACCGGCTGCCACCTATTTCTGTGGTGTGGTCATAAGTACCATGTTGGCTGCCAACATGTTTGATACAAGGTTTATATGGGAAGCGTAATGGAAGGGCCGCCAGTCCAAATCTGCTCCTTAGCCGTGTTACAGGTCGTCTATGCGGCAGTTGGTGCATTTTGGCATGCCTTTAAGGCTCATGAGAAAAAGCAGCATCCGTCTTTGTCAATTGTTGCTGGATTTGAGGCGTCCCGTCGTTTGATCCGGAGCAAATGGGAAAAGCTCCCTCTGGGATATGGAAAAAAATATGGAAAAACCTGTTGTTAAGAAGAAAAGGGGCATATCTCCAATATGGATACTCCCATTTGTGGCACTCTGCATAGGGGGGTGGTTACTTTATCGGGGTATAACAGAACGCAGCATACCCATTATTGTCCATTTTCACAGTGCCGAAGGGGTAACGGCAGGAAAGACCAAGGTGATGTACAAGGGACTGCCTGTTGGAGTGGTCAAAAAGATTACTGTTGACAAGGGGCTTGATACTGTATCCATGCATATCGCCATCAGTCCTGAGGCCAAGAAGGGACTGGTGAAAGACCTGAAGTTCTGGATAGTCAGGCCTGAGATTAAGGCAGGCAAGATCAGTGGGCTGAACACGCTCCTTTCAGGCTCCTATATTGCTGTCCAGCCGGGTACATCGCATGAGCCATGTCGTGAGTTCATGGGACTCGATGAGGCCCCGCCAATCCCTGACTCGGTTCCTGGCCTCCATATCAAGCTCAGGACCGATGCCCTTCATTCCATACAGAAGGGTTCCCCGGTTTATTACCGTAATATCCAGGTGGGCTCGGTTCAGGACTACAGGCTTGATGACGGAAATGGGATCATGATCAGTATCTATATCGAGCCTGCGTTTGCCTCCATGGTGAAACCTGGCACCCGTTTCTGGAATGCCAGTGGGCTTACCCTTGCAGGTGGGCTCAGCGGCATCAAGTTTCATATGGAGTCCCTCAGTACCCTTATCAGCGGTGGCATAAGTTTTGTTACCCCTGATGCCTTTCTGCACCAGGAGCCTGTAACAAATGGCCATGTGTTCAAACTCTATCGTGACTATGAAGAGGCGGAGTACGGGATAAATGTGACACTGAAGTTGGAGGCAGGCGAGGGAATGATAGAGGGGATTACCAAGGTCATATTCCGTGGTATTGAGGTGGGACGTATCAAGAAGATATCTCTCAATACTGATGATCCCAAATACAAGGTGACTGCTCATCTGTTCATGGATCCAATGGCAGAGTCCATTCTCAGAGAGGGTACCAGGTTCTGGGTGATCCGGCCAAAGCTCTCAATGGGCGAGATAAAGAACCTCGATACGCTGGTTACAGGTCCGTACATCACGTTCATGCCTGGTTCAGGCAAGCCATGCCACGAATTTACTGTGCAGGGCAGCCACTCCAAGCCTGTGCTCAAGGGGGGAAAGTTTTACTGTCTGAGGGCAGATGACCTGAAATCCATAGCTCCTGGCACACCGGTAATCTTCAGGCATATACAGGTGGGTGAGGTGACCCGCTACAAACTTAACAGAGACAACAGTGTGGACCTCATCTTCCTGATCTATGATGACTATACATACCTCATCAACCGCAAGTGCGTCTTCTGGAACTGCAGTGGTTTCAGTTTCAAGTTGACCCCGGCCTCCTTTTCCCTCAAGGCTGACTCCCTACAGTCCATCATTTCAGGCGGTATAACCTTTGACTATCCTCATAAATATTATGGCAAGAAGATGAAACCAGTGAAGCCTGGTCACAGGTTCGTGCTCTATGACAGTTTTTCAACGGCTGTTGAACATGCACCTGAACTCAAGCCAAAGGGTCTTTTGATAAGGCTTGAGACCAGGGACCCCATCTATCTGTCTTCAGGCAGTCCGGTCTATTACAAGCGGGTCCAGGTAGGAGATATCACAGGAGTGATGCTTGACAGCAAGAGGGACAAGATTTTCGTGGATGCCTTTATCAAGGACCGGTATCGCCACCTGATAAAAACCACTAGCAGGTTTTTCAACATGGGGGGCATGTCCATAAAGGGTAGCATAAAAAAGGGTATGGTCATCAAGGCCCCGCCGGTGGCTTCGGTAGTGATGGGTGGTATTTCGTTTATCACTCCCCAGCCTGGCAAAGTGGTGAGGGACCGGCACGTGTTCAGGCTCTTTGCAGATAAGCAGGAGGCATTGGAAAAGGATTATGTGAGCCTAACAATTCATCTTTCAAGTGCCGATGAAGTAGATATAAATACAGCCATAAAATACCAGGGCCTTCAGATAGGTTATGTCCGGGATGTGGTGTTTGAAAAAGGCATGAAGTCAGTAAAGGCAAAGTGCGTTGTCAAACCAGGGGCTGCTTCCCTGTTCAGACAGGGAACCAAGGTGTGGATTGTAAGACCAGAGATAAGTATTTCAGGCATTCGTAACGTAAGCACCATTGTCACCGGGCCTTATATCACCATTGAACCAGGGACAGGTCCACAGTGTAGGGAGTTCAGGTCACTTTCCTCACCGCCTCCTGTACATAGGATGACCAGGGGCTTGAGTGTGATAGTGGAGTCAAAGACCTTGGGTTCTGTAAAGAGAGGTTCTCCTGTGTACTATCGGCGCATAAAGGTGGGCAGTGTCGTTGGGTATAAACTTGCGCCTGATTCCAGAACTGTGTGGATATATTTGAATATTGATGATCATTATGCACCCATTGTTAGGACCAACACCCGTTTCTGGAATGTAAGTGGTGTCAGGGTGGACGTGGGCCTGTTTACCGGTGTGGATATAAACACAGAGTCTCTTGAGTCAATAGTCGCCGGTGGCATAGCATTTGCTACACCAGAAGGGGATCAGATGGGAATGCCCGTAAGGGCTGGCCACCATTTCAAGCTCTATGAAGAGGCAGATGACGAGTGGTTGGACTGGGCGCCTGCTATTTCTCTCGCATCACAGGCGTCAGTTCATAGGTAACCAGTTTCTGACTTCAGATAGTCATCCGGCAGGTAACTGCATGCTGACATGGGCATCTGCTGGATAGCATGAAAGTTTCATGACAAATGACTGTTACAAAAAGAACTGATAGGGTTGGGGACAAACCTGGCCTGCTATCTCGCAGGCAGTTTCTCAAGGGTATGGCCGCCGTAGCGGCATGTGCAGTAACTGTTGAAATTCCTTCAATAAGTGAGGCATCGGTCAGGGAGAGGTTGTCATTCTACCATACGCATACAGGGGAAACCCTGACAGTATGCTATCCTATAGCCCCGCGCTGTGAGCGCAAGGTGATGGAGGAGATCAATTACTTTCTGCGTGATTTCAGAACAGGCGATCTGCATGATATTGATCCCGGTTTACTTGATATTCTATACCACATCAAGAGAAAGAGTGGGGGCAGGGTGTATGAAGTTATCTCGGGGTACCGGTCTCCTGCCACAAATCGGATGCTACGGAGACGCGGTCATGGAGTTGCACTCCACAGTCTCCATATGAAGGGAAAGGCCATTGACATTAGATTGACCGGCGTCAACACGCTGACAGTGAGGAATTGCGCCCTATCTCTGAGGCGAGGCGGAGTAGGATATTACAGGAAGTCCGATTTTGTGCATGTGGATACGGGCCGTTTCCGGGTGTGGTAGCAATAACTTAGGTTATAAACATTGCATCCCCATAGCTGTAGAACCTGTATCCTTTTTTTACAGCCTCTTCATAAGCCGTTAGTATCCTTTCCCTTCCTGCAAACGCCGAGACCAGTATGAGCAGGGATGAGCGTGGAAGGTGGAAGTTGGTGAGCATACAGTCAATTGCCCTGAATTTGAAACCAGGCATTATGTACAGGGAGCACTCTCCGCTCCTTGGCTGCACCTTGCCATCCTGATCAGCAGCCCATTCTATGGACCTTACGCTTGTGGTGCCCACTGCGATAATTCTGCCGCCTTCCTTCTTTGTGGTATTTATTATTTTACAGGCACGTTCAGGTACAACTGCATATTCTGAATGAATCTTGTGCTTCCTGATGTCTTCGGTACGTACAGGAGCAAAGGTGCCGTAGCCAACGTGCAGCGTGATTTCCGCCATCTTCACCCCTCGTCTATCCATGATATCAAGGATCTCCTTGGTGAAGTGCAGCCCTGCAGTGGGTGCGGCCACAGAGCCTGTCTCCCTGGCATATACAGTCTGGTATCTTGATGCGTCAGAGGGGTCCTTGGTTTTTCTCTTTATGTATGGAGGGAGAGGGGTTTGGCCATACTCTTCCAGTATGGTTGCAAGTCTGTCCTGGTAATGCAGTGCTATTTCAGCGCTGCCGTCCTCATTCCTCTGCATAATTTCGACCTTCAGGGCCGGGCCAATGTCGATGTTCTGTCCCGGCCGGAGCGGTTTGGAGCTGCGGGTCAACGCCTTTGCTGTGGCCGTTGTCCAGGGACTGTCATCCTGGGCAGACAGCACCTGTTCAGGAAAGTTGAGGAGGAACAGCTCCACCTTTCCTCCTGTATCTCTGTGACCTGTAAGGCGTGCGGGGAAGACCTTGGTGTTGTTCATTACAAGGCAGTCGCCTGGTGCCAGCAGGGATGGTAGATCGTTGAAGAGAAGATGGGAGGTCTCGCCCCTCTTTCTGTCAAGTACCATGAGTTTTGAGCCGTCACGTGATGTGGCAGGACGCTGCGCAATCTGGCTTTCTGGCAGGAAATAGTCATATGCCTGCAAGGAGAATAGGTCATCCATTGAAAATTCCTGTCCTAAGTGCGAGAAAACACAGGCATAACCCCATTATTACCGATACAGTGCCCATGACCCTCAGTTGGGCCGGATGCATCTCTATCATCTTTTTCATATACTCCTGCATCTTTTCAGGAAAGGCAAAGTAGGGCAGGCCTTCAATTACCATGACCATGCCTATTACCGTGATTAGAAGTTTCATGTTGGTCCCCTACATGCTTATAGGAAATGTCATAGCGTCAGGTTTATGTCGATCTGTCGAGTCACACTTCTACTTACAGGGTAGCACATCTACTGTCTCGGAGTCTTCGTTTGCCGGTAGGGCACTTGAAGTGCAGGGGTACGCCTGCGAGCCCTTTGCTTTGTATCTGTAGCACCCTGTAAGCAGATACATCTATCTCACTCAGACAGTTGTACGATAATACCCGCAAATAACCCTGTGAACAGTTACGGTGGTACGTGGAAAAGGCATGAATATTTTGGGGTGCTGCTTGAGAGACGACCCAATGATGGGGCAGATAGGATAAGTGGTGGCGGTGCAGGGACTTGAACCCCGGACGCCGCGGATATGAGCCGCGTGCTCTGACCAGCTGAGCTACACCGCCACATGCGGGTTACCTTATTAACTATTTTGGCGTATATGTCAAGGGCTTAATCCAATTAGCCGGGAAAATCTTTGCAAAGCCATACTTTTGATCTTGGTAAAATGGCATGTGCCCTCATGCTGCAGAGGAATTGGCCCTACAAAAAAAGCCACTTACGTTTCATTCCGTAAGTGGCTGAAATTTCTGGTGGGCCGTCAGGGAATCGAACCCCGAACCTATTGATTAAGAGTCAATTGCTCTGCCAATTGAGCTAACGGCCCTGAAGTACGGGGCACTCTTTACCATATATTCCCATGATGTCAAGAGCGGGAAGGAGAAAAGTTTCGAGTTTTGGGGTGGCACGTTTTTTTTATATTGACTACCGATCTGTCGTGGAGTATTTTTGACCACAATTGGCCTGAGATCAGGCTTCCTCCTGCTGTACCACGCCATTTCCTGTGAAATACATACCTGCCGCCGGTAACCTTTCATGTTTTCGGGAGTATCGTCCAATCGTTACAACATGAAGGTTCTGATCGTGCGGAGGCATGATTTCTGAAGAGTATTTTGGATCCATGAGGATCATTTCTTCCTGATACTTGTGACCTTCATAGTGCCATTCCCCACTCCAGGCATAGAGGTAAGGTCTTGCCTCTGTGCCTGGACCTTTCAGAATGAATGTTTCTGTGGTACCCAATTATGCAGTTCAAAGGTATGAGAAATAAGAAATGTATGAAGCTCTTGTGGATGATAAATGTCCACCATGTAACAGCAGGGCCTGAAAATATTGCCGTGCGTGCGCAATGGAACAGATGAAGTTACCTGAGAGGATTACTGGTACCACAGACATTGCCCATGCGTTTGCAGGGGCCTATTTACTGCCAGGAGAGACGGCTGTGGACTGTACTGCAGGAAATGGCTACGATACCCTGTTTCTTCTTGAGAGAAATGGCCCCAACGGTTTTGTCTATGCCTTTGACATTCAGCAGTCGGCCGTGGACAACACGAGAAAACGGCTCTGTGAGGCTGGCATATCCCCTGACAGGTTTCTTCTTATCAATGATTCCCACAGTAGACTATCCCAATATGTTAAAGGCCCAGTGGCTGTGTTCATGTTCAATCTCGGTTACTTGCCAGGCGGAGACAGGACCATAACCACTGACGCGCCTACGGTAATACATGCCCTGTCTTCATCCATAACCCTGTTGAAATGTCTCGGGGTTATTACAGTGGTCATGTATCCTGGCCATGGGCCTGGGCGTGTGGAGCAGGAGGCTGTGATGAAGTATGTCACAGGTCTGGATCAGCATCTGTGCCGGGTATTGCATATCCAGAGTGTGAATACTGAAAAGCCCTCTCCTTCTGTGCTCGTGATCCAGAAACTTTATCCATGATCCGGTCTTGGGCCTTCAAGAGAGATGTTCCCTGTCCATACTTCATCCCTGGATGTTTAAAAAAATAGCGTTTGCTGCCGAAAGAAAAGGTAGAGGCTGGGATACCATCAGGTTCATGGTTGAGATGTGTCTGTAGTCCGGCCAATGTGTTGGGAGAGCGCAGTAAGTTTGACAGACGACTTGTCCATTTCCATTGCGGTCAAAATATCAGGTGTCCAGACGGTGGATTCGCCGCGAACCGGAGAGTGTGTTTATGAGTAAGAGTCCAGAAATTATAGCTGTGGGTGGAGGCAAGGGCGGAGTTGGCAAGAGCTTCATATCCGCGGGGCTTGCCATAACCCTTGCCCGAAAAGGCTATGATACAATGGTCATAGACCTTGATCTTGGTGGTGCCAACCTCCATACCCTGCTTGGTATAAGGCATCCGGATACTGGCATAGGAGACTATATATACAGACCACATTCACGCAATCTGCAGGATTATGTGACAGAGACAGGCATGGACGGCTTGAAGCTGATTTCAGGCTATGGTTTCATTCCGGGCATTGCAAATCTCAACTACTTTCAGAAACTCAAGGTTATCCGGGCCATAAGTCGTCTTCATAATGATTATATCATATTGGATCTCGGGGCAGGTACCAGCTACAATGTCATAGATTTTTTTTCCATGACCAAATCAGGTGTCATTGTTACCAATGCAGAGCCTACAGCCGTATTGAACGCATACGAGTTCATAAAGAACGTATTGTTCAGGATGATTGAGAAGCAGTTCAGCAAGAGCCCTGAGCTGCTTCGGCTGGTAAAAAATTATAAAAAGCCCGAAGACCATGACGGTTCCATGCCTGGCATGGATCACCTGGTTTCCAGGATAGCCTCAGTGGATCCTGATGCAGCAGAATCGGTAAGGGATATTTGCAGAAGTTTTGCGCCAGCCCTTGTGATCAACATGTCAAGTGGGAGCGCAGAACAACTATCCCAGAAACTCAAGGCCATCTGCAGGCAGTTTCTTTCCATTGATCTTGGCATACTGGATTCTGTACCGTCTGATGATGACGCCAGGGCATGTCTGCTCAGGATGAAGCATATCCTGGTGGAGAATCCTGATGCCCCTTCATCTGTATCCATACAGGCAATTGCTGAAAAGATCCTGAATGGGGGTGTTCATATTGGTAGAGACGCCTCTGATATAGCAGAGCATGGTTCTGACATGGGGGCAGACAGGTTGGTCTCTGGCAGCAGGGAGGATATGGAGCTTGCCGCCCTGATATCCGACTTTTTTTCTGATATACCACTTAATGTCCATGGTGATAGGTATAGAGGAGAGGGGCCCCAAGAACATACCCTTCAGCCTCATGAGTGCCTTGAGTTTGATTTCAGGCAGGACGATCAGCTCCTGCTCCCCCGTTTTTTGCCATTTGATCAGGTGATTGGTAAAGGCCATGATGATTCAGATCCTTCAGGGGCACTTGCGAGAATTATGGCCATTGCGGATGCAGAGGATGCCGCGCTGGCAATGGAGAATGAGGATCAGCGTCAGACAGAATCACGCCAGGTAGGAAAAAAGTGGCTTGAATGTGGCTACAATCTGCTTGCCTCCCATCAGCAGCACAGTGCATTCAAGGCGTTCATGCGCGCCTACAATCTCATTCCTGATTCACTCTTTGCCTCATTGAGTGCTGGAGCCGCCCTGCTGGCCACCAATGAACCGGTTGAGGCAGCCAAGTTGCTTGAAAGTGCCGTCAAACTCCACGGCCATCACCCTTTAATAAGATACAACCTTGCGCTTGCCTACATGAAACTTGGCCAGTTTGAGAGATGTCTGGAACAGGTAACCCGTGGGGCGCGGGATGGAGAGTGTGACGCACGGATGGTAATCCTTGGTGCCCAGTCAGCCTTCAGGCTATGCCGTTACGATCTTGCCATGAATTTTCTCAGCTCAATGAATGGTACCTGTCCGTGGCATCCTGATGTACTTGCCTGGAACAGAGGGATAACCATGTTCAAACTTGAAAGGTTCCAGGACGCTGTCCAACTCTTTGATGAAGTTATAAGAGCCAATCCCGATGACAGTGAGGCTCTGGCTGCCAGGGGCGCAGCCCTGTGGAGGTTGCACGAGGTGGATGCAGCGCTTGGAGATTTCAATCGGGCTGTGGAGCTGAAGAGGTCAGATATCTCTTATAGGGCAGCACGTGGTACGGCTGCATTTCATGCGGGGCTTTTGGATAGGGCCATAGGCGATATCGAGGTTATTGTCCGTTTGAGACCTGACAATGTAAAGTATCGGGCACTTCTCAATGCGATTCAGAGCCAGTTGGGTGCTTGATGGAATAGACCCGTAATGGAGATGTGATTCCGTTTCCATGGTCTTTCCTGTACATTCCCCTCTCGACAGTGATAGTGTACAGATGTATCTTTTAACATATCCTTCGAACAGATAATGTTAGACCTGATTCACAATTATTTGAAACGCTCAATTCAGGATGGTGTCTGTTCACAGGGTACTACATCTACTGTCTCTGAGTCTTCGCTTCCCTGTCGGGCTTGAACTGAAGTACAGGGAATACGCCTGTGTACCACCCGCCTTGCATCTGTAGCACCCTGTAAGCAGGTATATTTCAGGCAGGTGTGCTATAATACCCGCAAAGAATTCTGTGGTAGCTACCTTTCATGTCATGTTGTCCTTATTGGCAGGCAATTCCATTGCAACATGAAAGGCTACTGTGACCGTGTGGGGTCCCACGAAAAAATATCTGTCTAAATGGTGGCACTGACCGTGCGATACCGGTAAACTATTTTTATGCCAATGCCTGTAGGACCGCAAAACCACTCTTTTGATATCCCTCTGGAATCTATTCCTCTTCCTGCGGCTGTAATACGTGATGCCCATGTGCGTGCTGCAAACTGCCTGTTTGCAAATCTGTTTTCAGGGGCAGGAATCTACAGGGGGCCAGGAACTCCTGTAGGCAATCTCTTCTCTGCACCACTGCCCTCCACCTTGGTCCATCTGCTCTCTTCTCCTGAGGATTTTGAGCATCCTGTTGAGTTTGGGCTTGGTCTGGCTGGCGGTATAGGCAAGAGATATATATTCAGATTCCAGTCAGTGTCCCGGGGTGACAGGGAGGACATCGTCTGTACAGTTCAGGCCGGGGTAAGGGAATCCATCTTGGCGCGGCTCCCCCTCGTTACCATTCTGGCCCGAAGTCTTTCTCCCCTGCAGATCGAGTACATCTCTCCCATGATCCGTTGCTGGACAGGTTATGACCCAGAGGCCTTTATCGAAGATCCGCTGCTGCTAATGCATATCGTGCATCCGGAAGACAAGAACAGGTTTCTTGAGGCCATGGCCGGAATGGACAGGGGCAAGGAGCACGATTCCATAACTTACCGTCTTACCAACAGGGATGGCGGATATATGTGGATACGTCAGACCAGGGAGAAGGATGTTGCTGCTGATAACGGACATAGTGGCCTGTTATTTGTCTTGAGGGATATCACGCGTGAAAAGGAGATGGAGCTTGACCTTGTTGAGGCAAGGGAGCGCTACCGGCTTTTTTTTGACAAGGCCCCCATTGGCATTGCCTGTGTTGACAGGCACGGGATAGTCATTGATTGCAATGAGTGGTTGTGCAGACTGTTCCAGATACCGAGGGAAAGGCTTCTTGGCCTCAACGTGTTGGATCCTTCCCTGCCATTTGTGCGTGAATATTCAAGAAAGATATTGAGAGGCGAGGAAGTACATTATGAGGGTCCTTATCATTCCATTATTTCTGATAAGGTGGTAAATATAGAGGTGGACGGCTTCCCCCTTCGTGATGAGACTGGTATGGTTATCGGCGGCTTTACTATATTTCAGGATATCAGTGCAAGGCTTGAGCTGGAGAAGACCTTGCGCCAGGAGCGAGATTTCAACAAGGCTGTAATTGATGCCGCAGCCACCATAGTGTTGATCCTGGACCGGCATGGGAATGTGCTTCAGGCCAATCGCACGACGGAGACCATCACTGGCTACGCTGAGTCAGAGATATCCGGGCGTGCGGTATGTGACTGCCTGATAGCCCAGAAGAGCAGAAAGCGGTTTTTCAAGGCCTTTGAGCTTGCGGTAAATTCAATGCAAGCTGCCCCGGTAGATACAATTTGTACCACGGTAAATGGAGAGGAACGACAGGTGGAATGGTCATTTACCACCATCAATACCCCTGATTCCCCAGTGCGTATAATAGCCACAGGAGTGGACAGGACCGAGCAACGGAGGCTGGAAGACCAGTTCAGGGAGGCCCAGAAGATGGATGCCATTGGCCGTCTCGCAGGTGGGGTCGCCCATGAGTTTAATAATCAGCTTACTGCTATCCAGGGATATTGTCAGATGCTGCTTCTCAACACAAATCCCAGTGATAGTGCATATGCCCAGTTAAAAAACATTGAGAAGGCTGTTAAGCGGTCTGCTGATACGGCAAACAGGCTGCTTGCATACAGCAGAAGGCAAACTCTTCAGTTGAAGAGGGTTGACATAAAGAAGGTAGTGAAGGAGAGTGCAGAGCTGTTCGACAAGCTGTTTGAAGAGAATATTGAGGTAAATCTCAAACTTACAGATGAACCCTGTATTGCAAGCATGGACCCTAACCAGCTCCAGCAGATTATGCTGAACCTTGCCCTTAATGCCCGCGATGCCATGCCGGACGGTGGGTGTATAACCACTGAGGTATTTCTTGACAAGTGCCCGTGTCAGGTAAATCCTGCTGAGGCCAATGGCAGATGCGTATTTATACGTGTCAGTGATACAGGTTATGGCATGCCTCGGGATGTATTGGACAAGGCATTTGACCCCTTCTTTACCACCAAGCCCGTGGGCAAGGGAACTGGCTTGGGCCTTGCCATGGTCTATGGCACAGTGAAACAGAGCATGGGCCATGTTACCATCGATAGTCGGGAAGGCCACGGTACCAGCGTGACCATATCCCTGCCTGCCCAGCCCCCTGAGGCCGTTGAGAAGGACGATGCGCCGGTTAACCTGGTCAAGGGTGATGCAACAGTGATCATGGTGGAAGACGAGAAGAGTGTAAACGAGACGGTGACGGCTTTTCTTGAAAAGCTTGGCTACCGGGTTTATCCGTTTTATTCTGGCGAAGAGGCCATGGAGTTTCTTGCCCAAAACCACATTGAACCTCCTGATATACTGCTTACCGACGTTATACTCAGTGGTATGACTGGCAAGGAGCTGGCAGATAGGGTAAAGGATAGGTATCCTGATGTCAGGGTGGTATACATGTCAGGTTATGCCTCAGACAAACTTGCTGACAAAGGTATTGTGCCCAGCGACCTGACACTGCTTTACAAGCCTTTTTCCATCTTTGAGCTTGGAGAGACTCTGGGGCGTATCCTTGGAGGAGGTATGGCCGCGGACAGGTGCGGTTTTATCAGGTCTTAGCCTATATACATCCAGAAATAATCCTGCATAACCACACTACAGTGGAGGTGGACAGTAGCTTTTGTTATGCTTTCAAAGTTTACCAGTTGCAATGATTTGTTAATGATATATTTGACAGCGGTCAAAGCCATGAGAAAAAGCACTACCTGCCTTTGCCAACTGTTTCTGCATTTCTGGTGTCGACCAGTATGCTCTGGAGGTGGAATTCCTGTGGGGAATTTGCTGATAAGATGTGAGAGGGGGTTTTAGTGACTCTCCATAATAGAAGCATGGAAAGGTCCTGTTTCAATTGGGTGATATGCAAGGTCCATGTCATGACGTGGTGCCTCGTCTTGTCCCTGTTGTTTATGAAGGGTTCAGGTATAGCCTCAGATACCCAGCTCCACCGCTGTCTTGATCTTCAAGCCGCCCTGAACACTGCCCTTCACAAGAATCCGGCTATAATGCAGGTCCGTTCTGAACGTGAGCGTGCACGGGCAGGAATCACTTCTGCCATAAGTGCCTTTTTGCCCAAGCTCGACGTGGATTTTTCCCTTGGAAGGAGTAACAATTCTGTTTTCGTGTTCGGATCAAAGTTGAACCAGGCGTCATTCACCATGCAGGATTTTGAATTAGACAGGCTCAATTATCCTGATTATCGAACCAACTGGACCACCCGGTTCAGACTGACCCAACCCATATTCAACCGTGGAAGGGAGTATGTGGGGTACAGGTTGGCCCAGGCTGGAGAAGACATGGCCGAGGATCAGGAGAGGGCAGCTTCTCAGCAGGTATTTTTCAGGGTTGAGCAGGCCTACTTCAGGGTGCTACTGGCCAGGGAGGCCATTGGGGTCATGGACTCGGCGGTCAAGACTGCTCGTGAGCACGAACGACTTGCGGAGAAGAGGTACGAGGCCGGGCTGGTTTTGAAGTCAGACGTGCTCAGTGCATCGGTCCATCGTATTGACATGGAGAGGCAACGGCTTGATGTCAAGAATCAGTTCATGATGGCCATGGCTGCGCTCAACAGGGCAATGGGGGTGTCCCAGGAGGTGGAATGGGAGCTTTCTCCAGTTAGCATGACAGAGAGGGTAGATCCTGAACAGTTGAGGTGGTGGATAGATACAGCTGTGGCCCATCGTCCTGAACTCAATATCAGCAGACGCAAGGTAGAGGTTGCTGACTACAAGAAACAGGGTGCGCAGCTCAACTTCCTGCCATCTGTAAATTTTACAGGGATGTATGAGCAGAATACTGACAGTCTTGACAGATTCGGCGGAGATTCCTGGACCTTTATGGCTACGGCCTCCTTTAATATATTTAACGGGCTTGGTGACAGGGCTGGGTTGGCGGCTGCCTCTGCAGCTAAGACGGCTGCAGAAGAGGCGTTGCGGGATGTCAGGGCCAGTATTGAACTTGATGTGCGAAAGGCATTCTACAGTTACCAGACTGCACTGAAGCAGCTTGAGGTTGCCCAGGCTGCATGTGCCCAGGCGAGAGAGAGTGTGCGCATCCTGAAAAACCGCTATGATAATGGAATGGCCCTGATGGTGGAGCTTCTAACTGCGGATACTGTCCTGAAGGACCAGATGCTGAACCAGGCCAGGGCCAGGTTCGACGCCCAGTTGTCCATGGCAAGGCTTGAGTTGAGTGCAGGTGTCCTCGGTATGGATATAGATACTCAAGAAGGTTCGGACACGGGGCATATGGTTCATGAGCATGGTGAGGGGCATGACAAGGGTGAATGATGCGTTTGGTGCGTTGGTCTATGTAGGTTCAAATGTGTGGGGGATGGAATTCTGTTTTTAGAAGGTATTGTATAGCACAAGTTGTTTCTGAGGGGTGAGAGGTTTGAACGGTACAAAATGGTCCTGCAGTCTACGCAGGCATATTCGTCTATATGGGCTGCTCTGCAGCGTTGTCCCTGTCCTGCTGTTTGTCCTCTGTGGATGCAGCAACGAACATGGTGGGGACGAAATAGGCCTTGAGCGGAGTGTAAAGGCAGATGTGGCCGTTGTGACAAGGCAGCGGGTGCCTGATCAACAGTTTTTCCCTGGCCGGGTAAAGTCCAAGGTATCAATTGTGCTGGGGGCACGTATGCCAGGCTATGTCAGGGATATCCCTCATGAGATAGGCGATTTTGTCAAAAAGGGCCAGTTGCTCGTTGGGCTTGATGATACAGATATACGCTCAGGTATTGCAGCGCTTGAACAGTCCTATAAGGCAGTTTCAAGACAGCAGTCAAGTTTGAGGGCAAGATTTCAGTATGTCTCTGCCACTTACAGACGTATCAAGATACTCCATGACAAGGGATCGGCCACACAGGACGAATTTGATCGGGTAACTTCTGAGAAGTCTGCACTGGAGAGTCAGATTGCAGCCCTCGATGCCCAAGCGAGACAGGTAAAGGCCCAGTTGGACAAGGTCAGGAACCAGCTCCATTATGTGAGCATCAAGGCCCCGGCTGATGGCAGACTTGTCCGCAAGATGGTTGACAGAGGGGCCTTCGTCATGCCGGGTATGCCACTGGTCCAGTTTGATTGTTCCGGGGATGGTGCATGGTTTGCTGCGGATGTGGATGAGTCTCTGATCTCAAAGGTATCTCCGGGCATGAAGGTCTCAATCTTTGTGCCCTCTGTAATGCGTACCGTAAAGGCTACCATTACCCAGACTGCTCCTGAATCCGATCCTGTTTCCCACACCTTTTCAATTCTCTGCGACATATCGTCAAGCGGTCTCAACAGTGGGCTGTATGGCAGGGTATGCATAACCACTAACTATGCGGAAAAGCTCCTTGTTCCGTGCTCAGCCCTGGTGGATCGTGGTGGTATTACGGGTGTCTATGTGGTTGATGCCAAAAGGAAGGTCCACTGGCGTGTGATCAAGCTGGGCCATGTGTGGGAGAAGACTCCATATGGCTACACTCCGCTTTTGTTCAATCCGCTCCATGACCACATAGGCCATTGTTTTGCTGAGATCCTCACTGGGATGTCCACAGGGGAACAGGTGGTAGTCTCGGACCTGAACCGGGTACAGGAGGGGTGTCGTCTTGAGTAAGGAGTTGCCAGGAATGGACAGAGCCCCTGTGCATAAGGGTACGTTTCTGCGGGCATTAACCAATACGTTTGTAGATTCCAAATTAACTCCCCTGTTCATAATTTTCAGTCTGCTGCTTGGCCTGTTTGCAATTATCTTTACGCCAAGTGAGGAAGAGCCTCAGATTGTTGTTCCCATGGTGGATGTGCTGGTGAGTATGCCTGGGGCATCTCCTGCCGAGGTGGAGACCAGGGTGATCAATCCCATGGAGAAGCTGCTCTGGGAGATACCCGGGGTGGAGTATGTTTATTCCACTGCAATGGATGGCAGGGCCTTGACCGTTGTGCGTTTTTATGTGGGCCAGGATACGGAGAAGAGTCTCGTAAAGGTCTATGATAAGCTCTATTCCCACTTTGACTGGATACCGCCAGGATGCAGCAAACCCCTTCTCAAACCCCATTCCATAGACGATGTTCCAATCATCTGTCTCACCATGTTTGGTGATGGCTATGACAGTGTGCAGCTTCGTCAGATCGCAGCCCGTTTAGATGATGAGATCAGGTCCATTCCCGGTATAAGTACCACTTCCTTAAAGGGTGGCCTCAGGCGTGAGGTCCGTGTTCAAATGCGGCCAGAGGCCCTGTCAGCTACGGGCATAGACGCTGCTGACGTGGTAAACGCCCTCTCTTCCCAGAATCAGGCATCATGGATTTCTGAGATTGCCCATGACAATGCTGCTTTTTCCCTTCGTCTGAACAATTTCTTCTCAAATGTTGATGATGTCAAACAGACTGTGGTTGCAGTAAAAGATGGCGTGCCTGTGCGACTGGGCCAGGTTGCTGATGTTATGGAGTGTGGCGAGGAACCTGAATCCTATGTCTCTATAGGGGCAGGGCTTGGTGTGCGTTACTCTGGGCCTGACGCAGCCATAGCTCCAGGGGAACTGAAACCCGCTGTAACCCTTTCCGTGGCCAAGAGAAAGGGGTGGAACGCCACTGATCTGGCCAATCTGGTCAAGGCCAAGGTTGCTGCCATGCGTGGCTTCATCATTCCCAAAGGCGTGCACGTGGTGGTTACCAGGGACTATGGCCTTACGGCAAAGGACAAGTCTGACGAGCTTCTCGAGCATCTTGCCATTGCAACCCTGTCTGTTGCTGTGTTGATGGCCCTGCTCCTTGGTGTGGAGTCCAGTCTGGTTGTCCTGGTGGCCATTCCAGTGACATTGGCCTTTACCCTGTTCATCTATTATCTGTATGGGTATACCCTCAACCGTGTCACCCTGTTTGCTCTGATCTTCTGTATCGGCATACTGGTTGATGACCCTATCGTTGGTGTTGAAAACATAGTCCGTCACCTGAGACTTCCGGAAAACCGTGGAAGAAATTTCAGGGATATTATAGTGGATGCAGTGGTAGAGGTGGGTAGTCCCCTTGTACTTGCTACCATAACGGTAATCGTTGCCATCCTTCCCCTGGCTTTTGTTCGTGGGCTAATGGGTCCGTATATGCGTCCCATGCCGGTTGGGGCCTCTGTGGCCATGTTCCTGTCCATGATAATATCTTTCATCATCACCCCCTGGACTGCATATCATATCCTGGGGCGGGTAAAGGAGCATAAGGAGGAGAAGGAGAGCCGGCTTGATCATATATATCGCTGGGCAATGGGCCACCTCGTTAGAAACCGTCTGCACAGGTGGATGTTTCTCGGTTTCATGGGCCTGTTGTTCCTGTTTGCCTGCTCACTGATCTATTTCAAGGTGGTAAAGGTCAAGATGCTCCCGTTCGACAACAAGAGCGAGTTCCAGGTCATAATAGACATGCCTGAGGGTACTGCTCTCGAGCAGACGGCAAGGGTGGCTGAGGAGCTGGGAGCCGTTCTTTCTGCACAGCCTGTGGTGAGCAACTATGAGATATATGTGGGTACTTCCTCTCCTTTTAATTTTAATGGGCTGGTGCGTCACTACTATATGCGCAAGGGTTCTAATGTCGCGGACATACAGGTGAATCTTACTCCCAAGAAATCCAGGCATGAACAGAGTCATGCCATTGCACGGCGTCTGAGGCCCCTGCTTGACAGGGTGGCTGACAAGTATGGTGCGAGGATCAAGGTGTCAGAGATCCCGCCGGGTCCACCAGTGCTTCAGACCATGGTGGCCGAGATATACGGGCCGGATTACCAGCAGCAGATCAAGGTGGCCCGGGATATCATGGGGATATTTGAGCGTACTCCCAGTATAGTAGACGTGGACTGGTACATGACCGATCCACAAAAGGAGTATGAGGTGGTGGTGGACAGGGATTTGGCAGTAAGCCGGGGTATTTCTCCTGCTAGGGTGCTTCAGGTCCTGAGGGCCAGTGTGCATGGAATAGAGGCTGGATTGCTCCACGATCCCGGGGCCAGAGAGGATATACCTGTCCAGGTGCGTCTGCCTCTTGTTGACCGGTCTTCTGTCAAGGATCTGAAAAGTATAAAGGTCAGGGGCAGGAATGGCACCTTGGTCAGTCTGTCAGAGCTTGTACATATACGTGAGAAGACCATTGACCATCCCATATACCACAAGAATCTGAAGCCTGTAGTCTATGTTACCGGAGATATGGCAGGTGCAGACGAGAGCCCTGTATATGGAATCCTTGCCGTAAACAAGACATTGCAGCACTATACGGCCCCTGACGGCAGCAAGATAGAGATATACTATACTCATCAGCCTTTTACACAGAAGAAGTGGTATATGAAGTGGGATGGCGAGTGGCAGGTGACCTATGAGGTGTTCCGTGATATGGGGGGAGCCTTTGCCGTGGTAATAGTGCTTATCTTCGTGCTGGTGGTGGGCTGGTTCCGTTCCTACTCTGTACCCCTTGTTATTCTGTCTCCCATTCCTCTCTCTCTCATAGGTATTATACCTGCGCATGCATTGATGGGGGTTTTCTTTACTGCCACATCCATGATTGGCTTTATTGCCGGTGCAGGTATAGTTGTAAGAAATTCCATTATCCTGGTGGATTTTATAGAGCTGCGTCTGTCTGAAGGAATGCCTGTGGAGGAGGCAGTTATAGACGCCGGTGCCATCAGGTTCAGGCCCATGCTGCTTACTTCCTCGGCTGTGGTGGTTGGGTCCTTTGTTATTCTTTTTGATCCAATCTTCCAGGGACTTGCCATTGCGTTGATGGCAGGTGAAATTGCGGCAACTCTATTTTCTCGGATGGTAGTACCTGTGCTCTTCTACCTTGATTTCAAGATGAAGGAGCTTGGAAGGCTCTATCTGTAAACCTGATTGCTACCGTCCTGTCCCTGTACCGCATCTTGTCCATATCTTGGCATATGTCTTGCCCTTTTATCCTGACAAAATATTTCGTCAACCATCCTATATGTCAGGAGAAGACAAGATGCTTAAAGATATTTCCTTTCAAAAACATTATGTTAGTGCTCCAGATGAAGATGTTGTCTCTGCGCTGGTCACTGGTAGGGTACTATCCCTTGATAAAAAAAGTTTAGCAAAATCTTTTTTTGCAATTTTTATCTTGTTTTTCGCCATGTTGTGTACCCAGAGGGTATATGCCGCAGCGGTGACAGTGTCCTGGGATATTGATCCTGAGCCTGATATTGCGATGTACAGGGTATTTTATGGTACAAAGAGCAACGATTATACTGATTCACTTACGGTTCCCAATCCTCAGGACAATCCTGGTCACCTTGAGGCGGAGATAGATGGACTTACAGAAGGTGTAAAATATTATTTTTCGGTAAAGGCCATAGATACCGCAGGGCAGGAGAGTGATGCGGCACCTGAGGCAAGTATTGTGGTGCCCGATGGTTTGGGTAGCTTAGCCCTGGCGTCCCAGTTGGGCAATGTGGAGTGGTTGGAAGCTGGCACCATACAGGTTGGGAGTGAGTGGACAACCGTAAAGCTTTCAAGGAGTTTTGAGCAGCCAGTTGTGATAGTGGGGCCGGTCTCAGGCAATGACAGTGATCCATGCACTGTACGTGTGGCAGATGTAACCGACAATAGTTTTTCCATACGGGTACAGGAATGGGATTATCTTGACGGTACGCACGCGCCAGAAACTCTCTTATATATAGTTGTCGAGGCAGGCACTCACGAGATGCCAGATGGAACTCTGTGGCAGGCAGGCACTTATGAACTCGCCGGTGTCAGGAAGTTTGTTCATGTGGATTTCCCGTCTGTTTTCAATACCGTGCCGGTTGTCTTCCAGACGGTGCAGACAGAAAATGGGGCTGATGCAGTTGCCATAAGGGAGAAGGATGTCAGTGTGGCAGGTTTCAGCAGTGCCATGGATGAGCAGGAGTCTTTAAGGGATGGACATGCCGAGGAGACGGTAGGATATCTCGCTGTGGAAAAAAATGCTGAAGGGCCCTATATGATCGGGCTTAGTGAGGCTACCCATGAAATGTTTATGGTGCCAGGGACCAAGGGCCTGTACCTGCAGCTACAGGAGGAACAGTCCAAGGATAAGGAGATGAGGCATATCACCGAGAAGATAGGTTATATGCAGATTAATGATCTTGTCCTTGCCCAGATACAGACATTCAATGGCGGTGATACATGTGTGATGCGGTATGCCAAGGGGCAGTATCCATTGTCTGACAATGAGTGGTACAGACAGCAGGATTGGATAGAGGCGGGCAGTGTAAACGTTGGCAGTGAGTGGGCTACTGTTACTTTCCAGCACAGTTTTGCCAATCCTGTGGTTATCGTGGGGCCGCCTACGTACCATGGACATGATCCAGGCGTGGTAAGGATTCGAAACGTAAACAGCAACTCTTTTGAGTTGCGCATCCAGGAGTGGAACTATAACAACGGATTCCATGTCACAGAGTCGGTTTCCTGGATGGTGGTGGAGGCCGGTGATCATACGCTTCCTGATGGTACTGTCTGGGAGGCTGGGGTGTACGAGATGGATGGCACGAACCGGTGGAATGAAATTCCGCTTTCGCATAAGATGGGGATGCCCCCTGTAATCCTTCAGACCGTCCAGTCTCTCAATGGAGCTGATGTGGTTACCACCAGGTTGACCTCAGTCAACGGTTATGAGTTCATGAGCGCATTCCAGGAAGAAGAGGCCAGAAACGAAGGGCATACCGTTGAGACAGTGGGATACCTTGCCGTACCTATTGTCTCTCAATGTCCTGTTGGTATAGTCTCTATTGACCACAATTTTGGCAAGTTGGGTGAAGGGCTGCCAGAACTATTCCTTGAAGAGGAGCGGTCCAGGGATTCTGAGATGCGTCATGTGCATGAGGATGTGGGATATGTCGTACTGGGGCAATACTTCTTTGGTCAGATACAGACGTTCCATGGTAGTGATACTGTAGTACTCCGTATGAGATAAAAATCCAATATCCATCCCTCCTCTTCTGTCAAGGCCCCTGTCTGTATGTGTCAGGGGCCTTTTGCATGGTTGAACCATTTGGGCGAGAGGGTTATGTTTCATTTCCCCTTGTATTTTTGTACTGCAGTTGCTAAAAACAGACACGTAAAAAATATCCTTTAACTGGGTTAAAAAACGGAATGCTGTTTAGTGCAGCATTTGCGTATCAAGAGGCAAAAGATATGGCAAAGAGTGTTAGAGACCAGCGGAATAGTCAGGATACAGGTGACAGTGGTCGTAAGGTAGGGGAAGAGCATGTCTATTCAGAATCCGAGAAGAGTACTGCTCAGGAGATAGTTGACGAGATACTGGAGGGACTTCCTCAATGGATAAGGGAGCCTCTGTCAAAGAATTTCCGCCAAATACTGGCAAGTATTGCCTGTGTATTGCTAATCACAGCTCTGTGGTCAGGGTACACCAACTTTGTTGAACGTGGTGAGAATGCGGCCTCGGCCGTACTTGGTAGGGCCATACATACGGCTGACACCAAGGATAGGATTGAGGTTCTCAAAGAGGTTGTGGAAAAACATGGCCATACTGACGCTGCCCGACATGCCCTGTTACTGCTTGGTGCCGCATACATGAATTCAGGAGATAGGGCCGGTGCCGCAAAATATTTCAGTGAGGCAGAGCAGATATTTCCAAAGGGAAGTATCCTGCATGATTCAGCTCTCATGGGTATGGGATACTGTGCTGAAGAGGCCAATAAGCTGTCAGATGCCGTTGGCAGTTTTGCCAGCGTAGCAGACAATGCGCTGGGTTATGAGAAGATAGCCCTTCTTGATCTGGCGAGGGTTAGTGCCGAGGCAGGCAAGGACAAGGATGCCCTGTCAGCATATGAGAAGTTTATGGCAGCGGCCCCAATGTCGCCACAGCTCGATTTCGTGCGTTTTGAGATCATGAAGATATCTGAGAAGATGGGCCAGAAGACGGCAGGAAAAGGCGACAAATAGTTGCCATATTATTCATCTTTGCATCTTAAAGGTTGCCTAATTATGCCGGGTACAGCTTGGCAGGTATAGAGCGTTCATATCTTGTCACCTGGATCACTCATCTCGCCCATTGGATATGATCCAAGCCATTCAAGGAAGGTACATCCCTTTTTTATGGATTCTATGCCTTCCCGTACGTCTTCGTCCTCGATGTGCCCGGCTATATCCACATAGAACAGATAGCGCCACGGTTCATCCTTGACAGGGCGTGACTGAATTTTTGTCAGGTTTATCCCTTTTTTGGCAAGTGGTTCCAGCAGCCTGAAGAGTGAGCCAGGACGGTCTTCGAGGCTGAGCAGAAGGGATGTCTTGTCATTTCCTGACGGACGGGGACATTTGTGCCCAAGGATCAGGAAACGTGTAGTATTACCGGCAAAGTCTTCTATGCGTTTTTCTACTACCTGCAGATTGTATGTGCGGGCAGCAAGAGGGCTTGCCACGGCAGCTACTGCTGGGTCCACTGAGGCCCAGCGTGCGGCCTGGGCTGTACTTACTACCTCCTCTGTGGGTACTCCGGGAAAGTTTTTCTGCAACCACACCCGGCACTGGGCCAGTGCATGGGGATGGGAGAGTATGCGCCGTATCTGGTCAGTCCTGCCGCTTTGGCTTATGAGATCGTGGGAGATGGGAAGATAGATTTCACCGCATACCTTGATCTTGTACTCGCAGAGGCCATCAAGTGTAAGTGCAACTGTGCCTTCTACCGAGTTTTCAATGGGTACCACCCCGTAGTCTATGCGTTTTCTCTCCACCTCTTCAAATACGTCAGTTATATTGCCTTTTGGTATGAATTCAGGGGCCTGGCCAAAGAAGTCTGTGGCCGCCATGTGTGTAAAGGTAGTTTCCGGTCCGAGGTAGCCTATGCGGGCAGGTCGCTGCGCGTTGCGGCATGCAGATATTATCTCACCGAATATTACCTTGAGGCCCTCTGGGGGAAATCTGTCTGCATTGTGGGCCAGGATATGGTCGATTACCTCTTTTTCCCTCACTACGTCCAAGGGCTGCTGGCTGGTTTGAGCCTTGATCTTGCCGATCTCCTCGGCTGCCCCAAGTCTTTCCTGCAGCAACCTGACCAGTTCCCTGTCAATCTTGTCAATTTTTTCCCTGAGAGGTTTAAGCTGGCGATACTGTTTTTCGTCCATGTTATGCATGAGCGTATCCTGACATGACTATAAAGCGAAAGTATTATAAAGTATTATGGAGATGGAGCTATTATCACAGGAAAATGCCTTATATGGAGCATGCATCAAAACCTGTCTAACAGTCTTTCAATTTCTGCAAGTTCGTCCCTGACCTGTCCTAGGATTTCTTTTTTCCTGCTGTTAGCAGGCCGATCCCGTGATGATACTGGCACTCTTCCCCGTTGTTCCCTTGCAAGCTGTTTTTTGGCCCCGTTTATGGTGAACCCCTCTTCATAGAGGAGTTTACGGATCCTTACAATCAGTTCAACGTCCTTTTTGCGAAAAAGACGTTGCCTTGCTACCCTTTTGGGCCTTATCTGTGGAAATTCACTCTCCCAATAACGCAGGACATGCGGTTCAACCCCGGTAATACTGCTGACCTCACCTATCCTGTAATATTTTTTCCCCTGTCCGGGCATTGACGATTCCCTTGAGCGTTCTGCTGGGCCTGAAGACCACTTTTCGTCTTGGAGGAATGATTACCGGTTTGCCAGTGGCAAGATTAGTCCCCTGCCTGGCCCTTTTTTCAACAGAGGCAAAGGTACCAAATCTTACTATCTTTATGTCACGACCCTGCAGCAGGTTTTCCTCCATGCATGCAAAGAGCTGATCCACAATACATAGAACACTGCGAACTGAAAAGCCCAACTGGTCGCTGACATTCTCAGCTATTCTGCGTTTGGTAAGTGTATCAGACATGGTACCATTACGCCCTTAGCTCAGCGTCAAATTTTTTCAGTATATCATTCAATAGAGGCTGGTGAATGGCATTGACTTCATTGTCTGAAAGTGTGTGGTCATCAGCCCTATAGGTGAATCTTACAGCAATACTCTTGTATCCTGAAGGTATGGGTTTGCCCGCATATACGTCAAATATTTCCGCCTTTTCAAGATAGGCAGGGGCACGGTTCTTGATGTACGACATGATATCTGCTGCCCGTACCTTGTCCTCTAATACCAGGGCCATGTCCAGTTCTACTGCAGGATAACGTGCCAGAGGCCTGAACCTGGGTATTGGTTTGGCCGCCCTGTCCAATGCCTGCTGGGAGAAGTCAAAGAGGAATACAGGTGAGGCAATATCAAATGCCTTCAGGACAGAGGGTCTTATCTGGCCGGCCGTGCCAAGCGCAGTGCCATCCTCAGAGAATACCGTAATGGATGCGCCATTGAGGTAAAAGGGGTCTTCCGGAGTTTCAGGCCTGACATGGGCATTAATTCTCAGTGCATCTAACATCTGTTCCATGACCCCCTTTAGGTCAAAGAAGTCGCACGGTGTATCGTCCCATGCCCAGCCTGTTGGCATCCTGCGGCCAGTGATGACGCATGCCACCATGGCCTCTTCAACAGGTTGTTTTTCCTTGCCCTGATCAATGAAAACCGTGCCTGTCTCAAACAGTTTAAGGTCCAGGTTGCGGCGTGAGTGGTTTCTGGCAACTGTACGCAGAAGTGACGGAACAAGTGATGTCCTCATGACAGATTGTTCTTCTGTAAGAGGATTCTGTATCTTTACCATGTTGAGCCGTCTGTCACCCTTGCTGAGTCCCAGTGCAGTTATATCCGCCGGCGAAGTGAAGCTGTAGGAGATGATTTCGTTCATGCCAGATGCAGTGAGGCTTTCCCGTATCTTGGTCTGAATAGCCCTGTTTGATTCAAGCTCTTTGGTGATGATGCTTGCAACCGGCCAGGTAGTAGGAATGACGTCAAAGCCATGCAGTCTTGCAATTTCCTCCACAAGGTCGATTTCCTCTGTAACATCAGGCCTGAACAGTGGTACCACTGTATCAATATTTTCATCCTTCAAGGATACTTGGAAGCCTATCCTTTTCAGATAGGAAACCATCTGTTCGGTGGAAATTTCAGCGCCGATCAGGGATGCCGCACGTTGTGGCCTCAAGTTTATTGAGACAGGTTCAAACCGGCCAGGGCAGACATCCCTCCATGCCTCGATGTCGCCACCTGCGGTCTGGAGTATTAGCTCCGCTGCCCTGAGCATCGCCCGGACTGTCCCATCTGGGTCAACCCCTCTTTCAAACCTGTAAGACGCCTCGGTGGAGAGCTTCAATCTCTTTGCTGTACGTCTTATCTGAGATGGCTGGAACCATGCACTTTCAAGCAATATATCCTGGGTGGAATCAATGACCTCAGAATTTGCTCCACCCATAATGCCAGCAACTGCTACAGGTTTTTCCGTATCGCATATGGCCAGCATGTCATCCTGCAGTTCACGTTCCTTGCCGTCGAGAGTAACCAGTTTTTCTCCCTTTCTGGCGCGTCTCACCACAATTGCTTGGCCTGACAGCCTGTGGAGGTCAAAGGCATGAAGGGGCTGGCCTGTTTCAAGCAGGACATAGTTGGTGATATCCACCACATTGTTGATAGGCCTTATACCACATGCGTTGAGGCGGGACCTGATCCACACCGGAGACATGCCTATGTTTACACCTCTTATCACCGTACCTGCATAACGGGCGCACAGTTCAGGGTCTTCAATGGTGATGGAGATGGTTTCAGGATTTAACTGTTGGCCTGTATCAGAAGCGGGTAACGGTACGTTTATAGGAATGTCATACAGAGCCGATACCTCCCTGGCCACACCAAGTATGCTGAGGCAATCAGGGCGATTGGGGGTTATGCCTATCTCAAGGATATAGTCTTCAAGACCCAACGCCTCTGTTATAGGGGTCCCTGTTTTGACGTCACCATCTATGTACATGATACCGGAGGAGTCCTCTCCCAGACCCAGTTCCGCCTCTGAGCAGAGCATTCCGTGGGATTTTATCTCATGTACAACAGATTCTTTTATCAGGGTGCCATCAGGC